>ERZ833782.836-NODE-836-length-33634-cov-7.574615_pt1 | contig 33634 bp, 49 predicted proteins | sample MGYA00519577_ERZ833782 | MGnify/ENA primary metagenome ERZ833782 (study PRJEB31850, sample SAMEA3708745) | human gut metagenome | biome: human gut; feature: human-associated habitat; material: faeces | place: China | collected 2014 ...
CCAGACGGGGGAAGAGCTGACCGTGCTGTTCGGGAAGATCAAGAAGCGGTTTTCCGTAGTGAATAAGCTGGTGAACGGTGCGGTGTATCCGAACCTCGGAACAAACACAAACTTTTCCAATCCAATAAATCAAAGAGGTGCAGCTTCTTATACGACTGCTACCGAAGCTCATATGTATTGTATTGATAGGTGGCGTATCTTAAAAAATACTACATATACCGTGGCTTCTTTTACTTTAACTGCCACTAGTTATGCAGCACGTGCATGCGGTATGTGGCAATCAAATGAAATGGGAGCGCACCAACTGAGTATTGGTGACGATGTTACGGTGTCGATATATGCCAACGGAAAGCTGCATACCCCGACAATGAAAGTGATTGACCGCGATTTGTATGATGCTTTTGCAAACGTCCCTGCCAGCTATGCTTGCGACGACTTTGAAATCGTGCTTTGTACCTATGCGGGAGACAACACTATGTATAACCTTGGCATTTATCCGAAGAAGCCGCTCACCGTCAATTATATTAAGTGGGAAAAAGGCAGCGTGGCCACGCCGTATGTGCCCAAGGGCTACGGGGCGGAGATGGCAGAATGTCAGCGATACTATATACGTATTCCCGCGTGGCAAATGATAGGTGTGGGTTATTGCGATTGGGAAGGTAAGCATGTATTTCTTATGCTGCCAACCGCATCGACTATGCGGATAAATCCGACCGTAGGGACCTTAACCGGTACATTTTACTTTGGCAGCGGGACCACTGCGTCATTTAGCTACACACCGGGTGTATCTACAAAACCCGGTTGGGTCGTTTTGGATTTCTCCGGAACCTTTACTCAAAAGAATCAAACGGTTACAGGTATATTGTCCGGTTCGACACTGGAATTGTCTGCGGATCTATGAGAGGTGAAGAAGTATGGATGGAAAGTATACGGTATACGTCCGCACAGACGAAGCAGGCCGCATTGTGGAGATAAACAGCAGCGCGTTTCTGGCCGACACGGCGGGCTGGACGGCTATTGATGAGGGCTACAGCGATAAGTACCACCACGCCCAAGGAAACTATTTCCCGCTACCATTGTTCGGGCCGGATGGCTGCGCGAACTACAAGCTGGCAGACGGTACGCCAGCCCTACGCACAGAGGCGGAGAAGGCGGCAGAGATTGCTGCGCGGCCCGCGCCGGAGCCGACGCCGCTTGACCGGGTGGAGGCGCAGGTTGCGTACACGGCTATGATGACAGACACGATGCTGGAGGGTTAAGCATGTACAACAACATTAAAAAGTGGTACGACATGGGTCTGTGGTCGGCAGCGCAGGTGCGGCAGGCCGTCCTTAAAGGCGTTATTTCTGAAGCGCAGTACAAAGAAATTGTTGGGGAGGCGGAAAGCGCATGATGATTTTTAAGGGGCGCAACCGTGTAACCTCCGGCTTTCGGCTGGCAGCACGGCCGGAGCACAACGGCATTGACCTTGTGGGTGACGACGATAAAACAGTGCACGCCGTCGCGGGCGGCACGGTGGGCTTTGCGGGTGCCGTGTCCAAAAGCGCGGGTGGCCTGACGTGGCAGTGGGGCTATTATGTGCGCATTGACGGAAATGATGGGCGCAAGTATTACTACTGCCATTTGGCGGCGGGCAGCCTGCGTGTACGGGCCGGGCAGCGGGTACAGGCTGGCACGGCGCTTGGCACGATGGGAAACACCGGGTACAGCTTCGGCGCGCACACGCATTTTGAAGTGCGTAATGCTTACGGCACGGCCATAGACCCGGCAGGCTATGCAGGCGTTCGAAACGCGGTTGGAACTTATACGGATGCAACGGACAAGGAGGACAACGACATGAAATTCTTGAAGGTGACGAGCGGCAAATGCGAGGTGTTCACCGCGCCCAATGTGAATGCGGTGGACAAGTCCTACAACGGCGGCAAGCTGATTGAGGGGACATGCTACCCGGTGCAGGCCGAGGTGGGCAGCTCCGGCGGATACAGCTGGGTGCGCATCTTCGTGGCGGGAGTGCAGCGTTACGCCGTGGTGCTGGCCGACCGCTGCCAGCTTGTGACGCTCTCCCCGGGCGACGCTTTCACAGCCTGCGTGGCGCAGGGAGGCGGCACGAGCGATGCTGCAGAAGGATTGAAAGCACAGCTTGAAGCGGCGAACGCCCGGGCGGATGCCGAGGCCCGCCGCGCGGATGAAGCGGACAAGCGTGCTGCCGAAGAAACGCAGCGCGCCGACCGGGCGCAGGCTGGGGAGACGAAGGCAAACGAGCAGGCGGGCGAATATTTGCGGCGAATTGAATCGGCCAAAGCCGCGCTGGGAGGTGCAGTGTGATGGAGACACTGAACAAAATCAAGCTGGCTGTGGTGGGCATTGCCGGAGCTATTACGGCTGTATTTGGATGGATGGGCTGGCTGGTGATCGGCTTTGCAGCCTGCATGCTGCTGGATTGGATTACCGGGAGCGTGGCAGGCAGCAAAAAGGACGGCTGGTCCAGCGCCACGGCCCGCGCCGGGCTATGGCATAAAGGCGGCATGCTTGTCGTGGTTGTGGTGGCCGCAGCGCTGGATGGCCTGCTGGGAATCATCATCAACAATATCACAGCAATCAAGCTGCCGTTTGAATATTCGGTGCTTGTGTGCCCGCTGGTGTTGTGCTGGTACATCGTTACGGAGATGGGGAGCATCTGCGAAAATGCGGCGGCGCTGGGCGCGCCCCTGCCAGGATTTTTGAAAAAAATCCTCGCTGTGGTGAAGAACAGCACGGAGGACGTGGGGGAAAGCCTGACGGGCGGAAAAACGGAATAAATACAACACAGGCCCGCCCGGCGTGATGCGGGCGGGCCGTTTTGGAAAGGAGTAAAAAAATATGCTTATGGGCGATTGGGGAAGCGATAAAAAAAATAATGGTATAAGGCCCTCTCCAAATAATCCGTATTTTAACAAAAATGTTTTAGACAATAAAGCTGTTTCGGTATATATACCAACCAAAACAGATGATTCTTCTCAAGACCCCATTTCCGATTCTACAAGCGATATGGGAGGAAGCGGAAAAATCGGCGGAAATGCTTCTGCGGCAAATTATTACGCCGCCATGCTTGCCCAGGTGCAGGCGGCACAGGATGCGGCGGCACGGCGTGCGGAAGAATTGGCGCGGCAAAAGCAGGAGGCCGCACAAGCTGCCTATGACAAAAACATGGGATACCTGAACGAGGCATATGCGAACCGCAACAACTTGCTTCAGCAGAACTACAACGATGCTTTGGCACAGCTGCAGGCCAGCTATGAGAGCGGTGCGCGCGGGGTGAACCAGAACGCCGACAGCGCCCAGCAGCAGGCGTATATCAACTATATGATGAGCAAGCGTGACCTTCCCCAGGCGCTGGTGGCACAGGGGTTGACGGGGGGCATGTCAGAAAGCGCGCTGGCGGGCATGTACAATTCCTACGGAAACAACCGAAACACGATTGACCGCGGGCGCAACGACAGCCTTGCAACGCTGTTGGACACACTGAACAGCAATAAATCCACTGCGCTGCAAAACTATAACAATCAGATTTCTGCTGATGAACAGCAAAAAATGGCATATCAGTTACAGCTTGAGCAGGCGCTTGCAAATCAAAATGCGGAAGTGTTGCAAAGCAAATATGATGCGTTGCAAAGCCTTGATAACACATACACGCAGCAGATGCTTGCTTTACAGCAGGCACAGGCCGAGGCCGCAGCAAAGGCGGCAAGCCGCAGCTATTCGTCCGGTGGCGGGAATAGCAGTGTAAGCACGTCGCAAGGCGATATTTCTAACAGTGGCCGGGCGTGGATGTACAAAATGGACCAAAACAGAAAGAATAACAAGTTTACACAGCAGATGTCAGAAGAAGATCAAAAAGCCGAGATCCAATATGCGATTTCTTCTGCGTATCAGCAGGGCATGCTTTCCCGTGCCGATGCGGAACGGATCGCGGCGATATACGGCCTTTAAATAAGGAGTAGTAATATGGCTAAAAGAAACCCGCAATACGATTGGTTGGACGCGCCACTGAAAAATACATGGGAACTTGAAAATACAGCCAAGAAAAAGTTGTACGATGCTAATATTTTTCAACAGCTCTATCCAAATCCAGCTCCAACTGCCGCACCGCAGAGGCCGAAAACCGGTGGCCTGGACACCGGAAGCGGTTGGAAAGGTTTTGGGGTGAATAATCCGGATAAAACGGATTGGAAAGAAAACGCTCCTGCAAATCTTGTGGAACTTACCACCGCGCAGCCGTCTCAACCGCAACCCATAACGCATCAAGCATCACAAACAGCCCCTGTGGATTTGAGCAAAATGACCGAGGCTGAAAAAATTGCTTACGCAAACGATTTGTTTACGCAGCTCAATTGGCAGGCTACGCCGGACGTACAGCAAAAAAATGCGTCCGTGCAAGGTGCCGGTGGAAGTTTTTCAAGAACGGGTGCGGGACGCAACGACGCCCGTTTGCTTGGTGAAAAATCACCATCGGCAAGTCTTTTAGACAAAGCAGGAGAGTTTGCTACAAAAACACTTTATGATCTTTCGGAAGGTGTGGCAAACGTTCTGGATTTTTTGACTGACCCGCAAAAAGTAAACAATCTTCTGTACAGCGATTTTGTGAAAGATAATGTAATGGCAGGGCTTTCCGGATTTAACCGCAGCGTCGCACAAACGGCCGATTTTATTCTTCCTGACGTTATTACAGTCAAGCCGGTACAGGATGTGTTGAATTTTTATAAAAATGACGGTTCTGGCTACGAGGCACGTGCCGCTGCGACCAATCAGGAGCTTGGGATGGAGACCCCAGGCTCACTGTTCCAATCTGCGGTTCAAGCATTGCCCAATGCTGTGCTTACATTGATGAGCGGCGGCGCGAGTGACGCTGCGCAGCTTGGCGGAGCATCTGGTTCCACGGTATCGAACGTGATACAGGAAGCAATGAAAAACCCTTCATTCTGGTCAAGCTTTATGAGGACGGCAGGGGCATCCTATGAAGATGCAAAAGCATCAGGCGCAAACGAACTTGCCGCTACGGTATACGGCATTACAAACGGCCTGGTCTCTTCCGGCATTGAGGTAGGCGGCGGTGTCGAGGGCATGATGGACAAGAACGGCATTGGCGGTGTTCTGCAAACTATGTATGAGGAAGGCAGCGAGGAAGTAAAGCAAAACGTGATTGCAAATCTGCTGGCGAAGATTCTGTACAATCAGGATGCAGAGTATTTTTCCATGACAGACGAAAACGCCGTGTTTAACCCGGAACGGGAAATAAAGGCTTTCGGCGGCGGTGCGGCCATAGGCGGACTGTTCGGCGGCGGAAACATGATACTTAATAGCACGCGTCCGACCTATGATATTTCACAGATATATCAGTACAATGCTGATAGCGAAACGGGAAACGCCGCACAGCCGATTGCAACAGGCACAGAAGCGTCCGTTCCGTCCATGGCAGACATGTTTCCTTTGGGCAACAAAACACCCGTACAGAGCGAAACAGACGCGCTGGTGAATGCGTTCTACAATAATACACTTACCAACGCACAGATCGAGACTTTGAAGCCCGGCGGCAAAAACAGAGCGGCCTTTGAAGCTGCGACCGGATTGACCTTGCCCGAGACGGCAAGCAAGACACGGGCGTTGCTGAAACTTGGCGCAGAAGAAAGCATTGACGGTACTTTGAAAACAGAATATAATGGGGTTAGTGGAGGTGCGCAGAATGGAACTGACTTTGGAACAGGTATTGGCGGAGTTGAATCCGGCAGAGCGGGAAGTAGCCTTGGCAGCATATCAGCGGGGCGAAACGCCGCAGGAAATCAAAGAGTTTTTCGACAGCCTGTAAGCGATGGGACGGCATATAGCCGTGCTGGTGCGACTACTCAGGAACTGGTGGACAGCACCGCCGATCCTGAATATTTTAGTGCGCAGCTTAACAGGGCAATCAAAGAGAATAAAAACGGCCTCATGGTCAGCCCCAAAAACCCGCAGGAATTGGCTGACAGTGGGGCCGTTACTTTTATGAGCAAGGATGGCATGTCGGGAGCTGCTGTTACCGCCGATGGAGATATTGAAGCAGTGTTTCGCATCCCGGGAGGCGAGGGCAAAAAACTTTCTTATCAGATGGTCGTCACGGCGGTGGATAACGGGGGCGTAAAGTTGGACTGCTATGGGGAAAAACTCGTGCAGAACTATAGCAAGATGGGTTTTGAGCCCGTGGCGAAAGTGAAGTGGAATCCAGAATACGCACCAGAGGGGTGGAACTATGGCCCTAAAGATGTGTATGTGATGAAGTTGCAAGACGGCTTGGACGCGGCACAGATTGAGGCAAAACTGGGGCTTAGTGAAACCGAGGGCGGCTTCCACATGTTCACTGATGAAGAACTTGCCGCCCTGCCTGAGATGGACTATGATGAGGCGCTGGCCTACCGTGACAGCCTGTTGGAACAGGGTGCAAAACCTGTGGCAAACCGGAGGGCAGATGTTGACACAGGAGTGATATCAGCGGATAATAAACGCAATGGAGGTGTTTTGAATGGACAACAAGAAGATGGGCGACAAGGAGGACGTTTTGGCCTCGCTGGTGCCTTATCTTACGACGGAGCAGCTGAAACAGCCGGTAGAACTGTCACCGGAGAAGGAAGCGAGAGTTCGAAAACTCATCGAAGGCTGGATGAGACAGCAAAGGCACTATTCGAAGACAGGAGAAATGCTGACATTGCAAGAATTAGAAGAATTGGAGAGGCAGAAATAAAAACGATACCTGCAGTGCAGGCAGAGTACACGCAGGGGACAAAGGATGCGCTGCAGTTTTTCTCTGAATATGGGATAATACCTGAAGTTATTCAAGGCCCCGGCATTTTAAAAGTGAACGGCACGTATGCGTTTATGAACGGGGATGCGCAAACGCTGCGCGATGGTACGGTGCTGCTAAGAAACGACGCGTCCCTCCCGGCGCGTGAAATTGCAGCCCATGAGGCCATGCACCATATGCAACGCGTAAAGAAAAACCTTTACGAGCCTGCGCTGGAGGCAATGCAGGAAAGCGGGATAAACCCGATCGGTCAAAATGGGGAAATCAACCCTTTGCTGAAGAGCTATTTAAATGCTTACACCGCAGAGTACGACGGTGATTTGCCTCTTGAAAATTTGACAACGCTGTATCGCGAATTGTCCGCACAGCTTGCAGGAAGATTGCAAAATGACCCGCATGAGGCGCAGGAAGTATTTGGAGATTTGTTTTTTGATTATACCGGCGTAGCGGAAGCGATAAATTCCAGCTTGTCAGCATTAAAAGCTGATGCGCAGAGTGCGCAGAGACAATTGGGAACCTCCCTCTCTGAGACGGTTTCAGCGAAACCATTGGCGGAAAGGGCGGACGGTGCGGCATCCTCTGTAAGCGCAAGGGTTCAACCCAATGCTAGGGCACAAACACAGAACGCACCTGAAATCCCGTCAGGTATGAAAGAGCGCGGTTTTGCCGAGAGCCTGCGGACCAAAAGCGACCTGCCCACCGAAGTGAAGCAGGAGTTCATAGACAACCCGGAATTGTACAAGTCGCTCTCCAATGAAACGACTGTGGCGCGCGCAGAAGAAATATTCGCACGCGGTGAAACAGAAGCAAGGAACGCTTTCAGCGATATGCTGAAAACCGCAGATCCGGCGGCGGTTCCGCTTGGCAAGATGATTGCTGATGACCTTATCGCCAAGGGAGACCGGGCCGGAGCGGTGAATGTTCTGCGGGATATGTCTGCTGCGCTTACCCGCAGCGGCCAGTTTTCGCAGGCGGCGGTGATCGCGCTGACAAAGGCGGACCCCATGACCGCGTTGCAGTATATCCAACGGCAGGTAGACACGATGAACGCCGCTGGTGCAAAGAAGTTTGGCAGGAAGTGGAACGACTTTGAACTGACGGATGCGGAGATAGACGCATTCAAGAACATTGACCCCGGCGACACGCAGGCGGTGGAAACCGCAATGGAGAATGTCGGCAAGCGTATCAGTAAGGAATATCCCGCTACGGTATATGAAAAGTTGCTGGAACTGCGCCGTATTGGGATGCTGTTGAATCCGCGCACAATGGTGCGAAATACATTGGCGAACGCCGCGATGATGCCTGTACAGGGAGCCTCCGGGAAAGTATCCGCGCTGATTCAGGACATCACTCATCGGATAAACCCTGATTTTACACCCACGCAGGCGCTGCATGTATCCAAGGAAAGCAAAACGCTGGCATCTCAGGTTGCCGACAATATGCGGAGTGTGCTTTCGGGTGATACAAAATATTATGAATTTCAGGGACAGGGTGCGGGCGCAAAAGGGCAAAACGCATTGAACGACCTGAACCAATACGCTCGGGACAAAACAATATTCAAGGGGGAAATTAAAAGCGATTGGCTTTCGCAGCTCGTAGACAAAACAGCATATGAGCTGAACAAAGTATCTCAAAAAACGGCGCAACAGGACTTGTTTTCCGGCATGACGAGCGAAAAGGGAATACTGGAAAATACACGGCAGCTTACTTATGGTTTGCTTGAGCTTGGCGACGCGGGTTTTGTGGACAAGTTTTTCAGAGACCGCCTTGCAAGCTACATTGAAGCACGTGGGATAAAAAGCGTGAACGACGTCCCCCCGGAGGCCATTACAACAGCGCTGGACGAAGCAATGAAGGCAACGTTTAAAGATGACAATGCGTTGACGGAAATGCTTTCGTCTATAAAACGTTCAACAAACCGCGTGGGCGGGATGGGGAACTTTCTGCTTACGTTTACAAAAACCCCGGCCAACATTGCAATGCGCATTGCGGATTACAGCCCTGCAGGATTGATTTCCGCCGCCGCAAAACATGTGAAAGGCCAGACGGATGCCGCGCAGTTCATTGACGACATTTCAAAGGGTCTTACCGGAACAGGGCTGATGGTGTTAGGCGCACAGCTTTTCAAAGCCGGGATTCTTACAGGGCCTGAAAGCGACGATAAGGACGAGGCCGCATTTATGCGGACGCAAGGGTTTAAGCCGAATGCTGTACATGTTGGAGACAAATACTACACGGTAGATTGGGCACAGCCCGCAGCCAGCAGCCTGATGATGGGGGCAGCGATCATGGCCGAACTGGAGAAGAACCCTGACGCCAGCTTTGCCGACGCTTCGGTTGCAGCTGGAAAAACTGCGTTGAACACCTGGATAGAAGCATCGCCTGTTAAATCCATCGAAGATTTGTTTTCAAGCTATGAGGGCCTGCCCGGCGGTGTTGCGGAATTGGTGCAGGAAATTCCAGGAAGTTTTATTCCATCTACAGTTGGGGCAACGGCGCGCACTGTGGACCCCGTACAGCGCCAAACATACAGCAAAGGAGACTGGCTCGGCACTCTGTTTGGAGGAATGCAGGCAAAAATTCCCGGCGCATCAAAATCTCTACCTGCGGCATATGACACTTGGGGCAGACCGATCACGCGGCAGAACAGCACAGGTGAAGCGGCGTTTGCACAATTCGTAAGCCCCGGAACGTTGGGGAATGCAAATGAATCTCCTATCGACAATGTGATTCTGGAGCTGTTTCAGGATACCGGGAATAACAAGGTATTTCCCCGCAAAGCCGGATGGAGTGTTACGGTAGACGGCGAAAGCAAAAGCCTTACCAACAGGGAATACAGCGACTATCAACGGGAAATGGGGCAGATGTCCTATAATATTGCGGAATATCTGGTGCCCAAGTTTGATAACTTGACGGATGAGCAAAAAGTGTCGGTACTGGATAATGCGTATTCTATGGCAAAGGATGTTGCTGAAAATGAGCTGTTCGGCGCGGATTTAAGCAGGACCACGGAAAAACGTATGGAGGAGGCAAGCGCGCTGGATGGAACCCAGTATGCAAACTGGGCGGAAATCCTGTTTGCGCATGCAATTATCAAGGATGTGACCGGGGATAAAGTCCCCGGTACGGACAGGACTATAAGCGGCAGCGCGAAGAAAAATAAAATTGCCGCCCTCGTAGATGCCGGATACAGCCAGTATCAGGCGATGCAGTTGTATGACCTGTTAAACGGATGAACAAAGCCCCCGGTTCAGGATTCCTCCTGGCCGGGGGCTTTGTTATGTATGTTTTTTTCTACAACGACATACACATTCTGAATTATCTCCATGCTTCGTATCGTACCATAGAACATTGAATACTGAGCCTATGATATAACCATATAATCGATGTGTATTAGTCAAACGTAACGATACAATAGAATCCCACTCAATAAATTTCTCCGTCAACCGTGTCTGTGCACAAGGATTCAGTGCGTTGACATCAATCGAATGATTATGGTCTTTTGCAACAATCAAAATTTCGTTCCAAGTTTGTGATTCCCAAGCTTTTAAGCGAGGTAGAATTTCATCCCATAAAGATTCTCCAACGCTTTCTTTTGCAAAATCCCATGAGCCTCCAATGTCACATGTATTAAAATTCCAAGACGGATGTAAATTATAATATCTTTCAGGATTTTCAGTTTGCCTAACAGTTCGTCCATTAGGAGAATAGCTCTGTTTAACAACCTTTTCCGTTTTTTTCTTTTTAGAGGCCGCCATAATATTCCGCCATGCTCTCCTTCGTAATAATACGATTGCACCCTACTCCTGCTGGGATTCCTTTGCGAGCATTATTCCACGGATCTTCCATATGTGTTAACTGACTTAACCACTGAGCATTTTTGTCTCCATAATGTGCTAAGACAGTATCAATCGTATCTTTCTGATTGGCAGAAAGGTTTGAAGAATCTCCTTTTTCATCCTTTGCTGTCACCGAATAGTTTCCCTGTGTTGCACGGAACAAAGTAGGACATACTGGCCCATTTGCCCACGCTTCAAAATCATCATCAAAAAGCGGAGCATCATCCCATACCAAACTCCACGCCTGAGCGTAATAACATAGCTTTTGCAATTTCATCGTTGAAAGGCAACCTTTTTTTTCAAGAATATATTTTGCAGTATCAAATACTGTCATTGTACATCACCTTTCTTTTTTAGTTGGTATGAGTTTACATAATCTCACTAATGTTTACATCGGTACAATGTATTATATGTCAGCCGCTGGAAAAGTTCAACAATTTTCTGTAAATTCGCGTTATTTTTTTACATTTTGCCAATTGACAAGATACTATATTTAGTGCTTCTCCCTTTATAAGTATAACACAAAAACACTTTTTACACAAAAGAGGCCGCCCCCGTCCGTGGATAGCGGACAGGGGCGGTAAAATATGGAACGCTGCTTACATCCATCTGTGGGAAAAGATAGACAAACAGCGTTTCATATAGGCAGATTTGAATGGGATTGAAATGCAAAAGATTTTACTAATCTTTTCCACGTCCCTCGTTGATAAGAAGAACACCGCACACTGCAGTAAAAAAGTATCCAATCACAAAATCACTGAATCCATCTCGAATCCAATTGACTATAGTGCAATACACAAAATAAACGAGAATTACAACTCCGACAACAATTGTGCCCCATTTGTATCCCTTTGAATTTTCTAAGCAGATTTTATCCGAAACAGTATGAGCCTGCAATGCTCCGAATGCCCCCATACCGGTTGACATATATAGAATAGGCGTGGATGGCCAACTTAGCAGCTTCGCAACCCATTCGATGGAAAACAAAAATCCGAAAATCACACCTATGAACATATAGGCAAGCCAGCCTACCACCAACCCGCAAATACAACCCAAAATATTTCTAACAATGATGGTACTTATGGGTTTTTCCATAACAAGGCTCCCTTTCTCACAAATCACTAAAAAAGAGATATCAAAAATATATCACAACGATATATTAAGTATATCACATCGGTATACTAAGCACAAGAGAAAATGGAGGGACGGCTTGTGAATAATACCGATATGAAATTTTTAGTGCGCGCGAACAAAGAAATCATAGCGAAAGTGGATTACATTGCCCAATATCACGGGATAAGCAGGAACGCAGAGGTAAATCTTGCGCTGCGTAAACTCATTGTTGATTTTGAAAAAGAAGTGGAACCGATTCAGTTGGATTCCTCTGATGCATCTTCTAAGTAAAAAGCAAAGGCGCCAAGAAATTCTCCCGCGGGAGGCGGCTCAGGTAGGGAATGATTCATAATCCTTTCTAACAAATCCCGATTCCCGCGTTGCCAGATCAAGCGGATTGCTTTTCTTATAGAAGCTTCGGGACAATCCCATTCAACGCACCTTTTGGCTGCTGTTGGAATATAGATTTCTTTTATCATAGCGGTCAATGCCGATTTGTTTTTTAAGACTAGTTCAATGGCTGTTAACAAGTCCCAATATCCAATCAATTTGGGCGATACTCCTAGCCGATTTAGTTCTTTTTGCGGGTCTTTGATTAAAATCAACCCCCTGAAAGAATGTACTGGTATATTATCTCTTTCAGGTAAAAAATTACTATTTTCGATTGAAATAGATTGATTACGAACAATTTCGAGCAAATTCGTCGATTTCACTACGCAACATCCTTCTATCTTGGACATTGTGACAAAATTTAGCTATTGCCACTCTATTGACACAAAATGTCCGATATTTGGCTTATTTGCGTGGTTTTTTCAGCCCCTGCTAAGGGCGTAGGTCGGGAAACCGGCGCGAGGGTTCAAATCCCTCCTTCTCCGCCATAAAACCGCATTGTAAAGCCGTTTTTGAGCTTTCGGTGCGGTTTTATTTTTATCTATTTTTACCCTCCATATTCCATCAAAATTTTGCTATTGCCACGCTTATTGCCATGCGTGTATTATAGTGATTCGGAAAGATTTGTCAATAGCTGGATGATGAAATCGCCTTGGATTCGCTACTTTTTGTCTTCTTTTTTCTTTCTTAACTTATTTACTGCTTTTACTTTTTCATCTACGGATATATGGGTATATCGAAGAGTTGTGTTGTATGAAGTGTGCCCCATGATTTCTTTTATGATGGCGGGGGCTACTTTTTTTTCGGCAAGGGCGGTCGCGGTTGTATGACGGCAGCAATATGCATCCAAGGGGCGTATCCCTGTGCGCTGTATGAACTCAGCCCACATTTCGTAAAAATCTTCTATCCGCATGTCGATGATTCCGCCTTTTTTGGATAGGCTGATTTGCTTTTTTATTACGGGAATGATGCAATCAGCCAATGGAATCACTCGATTTATACCCGCCTCCGTTTTTATTCCCCCAATCATGTATTTTTTATCGAGGAAAATGTCTTTTACCTGTTGTGCAAATAACTCGCCTGTCCGCATGCTGGTATAGATCATTGCCAAAGCATATCCCGCAAAATTATTTCCATTTTCGTAGTCTTTCCATATCTTTGCTACCTCCTCTGATGTAAATGCGTCGCGTTTGGATTTGGGCGTTTGAGGCAATTCGATATATTGAGCTAAGTTTTTGTTTGGAGGAAGTATTTCTTCTCTTTCTGCAATTTTGTACATATGGGATAAAAGCGTTTTAATATCACGCTTTGGGTAATATGCGCCCGGCGCGCCGTCAACAATTTCTTGCATTTCGAGGAATGTAAGCGTTTGAATATCCCGGTGCTGTAACTCCTCGAGGCGGCCCCATGCCGTGAGATAATGAGATTTTTTGTCTTCTGACATTCCTTTATATTTTTTTGTTTCTTTCCAAAGGTTATAAAGGTCGCGCAGAATAGGCGACTTTTCCGAGACAGTGTATTTCCCGTTTTTCAAAATGGGCAAATAGTCCAGAGCGTCTTTTTTTCGGAGAAACCCATCTTTTGTGCGCCGTATATTGGCTCCATTGGCCATGACACGCACTTCAGCTCTCCACTTTTTATTGGGGAGCTGGTACACTGTGCCAGAACCGTTGCCGCGCTGTTTTCCTTTCTTTTGCTGCATGGTTTGTTTCTTTCCGCACCAATTGCAGAACATACTTTCGTTGGGAATTTCTTTGCCGCATTTTTTACATAACATAAAAACACCTCCGGGCGCACTTTACAAAGCCTGCCCAAAGGTGGTACAATCACATTGTCGGACGGATTGCCCATTGGGTAAGCTGTTCTATAAACGCTTCACGGTTGCCGCCGTGGGGCGTTTTTTCATATTTTAAAATTTCAAGTAAGTTAATAACATTTTTTGCAAGGTGTTCTGCCTTGCGCTTGAGCTTCGCCAATGGTAACTTGCCATGGGTTTTTCATGTTACTACAATTAGGATTGCTATGATATTTTTTTCCGCTACCGCTAATCCACACTAAATCCCCTTGAGGCGCTTGTTGCGCAACGGGCTGATCGGGCTCAACAGAAGGGGCCTGAGACTGTACAGGTGGGGTTTGTGGCTCAACAGGTTGCGGCGGAGAAGCCGTGTCACTAGCGTTTTGTCCATTCCTGTCATTGGTGGTAGGATTTGTTTCTACATCAGGATTACGACTTGGCGTAATAGTTATGGTTTGGCCATCCGAGGTACAGATAATGTCTCCTTGCATATCTGTTCGAAATACTTTTACATCTGCGTCGCGTAAACGGCTCAATGTAACATCATCCGGATGTCCGTATGAGTTGTCCTGCCCAACTGACAGAACTGCGTATGTGGGCATTACTTCTCTTAAAAATATATAAGAGGTAGAAGTTTCGCTTCCGTGATGTCCGACCTTTAAAACGTCTGAAGACAAGTCCTTTCCGATCACGGCCTGCTCTGCTACGTATTCCGCATCACCAGTAAATAGAAAAGAATTATTTCCGTAAACAATTTTTAGAATTATGGACGTGTCGTTTGTGTTGTCCGTGGAGGCGTTAAGACCAAGAATTTCAACGGATGCTGAACCAAGCGAAAAAGAATCGCCTGCGTGTGGAATAACGATTCCGCCGTTATCGTCTGCCTTTGCTTTGAAATTACGAAATGCGTCGCTATCGTAGTTATTTACAGGACAAAATACAATTCCAGCTTTCGCATAGGAGAGTGCGCCGGAAAGCCCTCCGATATGATCCTCATGTGCATGTGTGCCAATAACATAATCAAGATAGGAAACACCTTTGCTGTTGAGGATAGAATATATTCTGTTGCTGTCCTCCACGTTTCCACCGTCGATTAACATGTAATGTCCATCACATTCAACAAGGGCGCTATCGGCTTGCCCAACATCAATAAATGTGATTTGGAATATGCTGTTTCCCGGAGAGGTATTTTCTAATTCAACAGTGGATGAGGCATTACTATCGGATTCGACAACTGTTTTGGACGAACTCACCATTGAAGAAATACTTGAGGATGAAGAAGATGGCAGTTGTGTAGGTATAGTTTGCGCGGTTGAATCTTGAGTGGGTGCAATTAGCGCAGCCCAAAAGAATAAAACGGCAATCAGAGCGGTTTTGATAGATTTGCGAAAAAATGGGGGATATAGATTTTGTATTATCTTTATGGGTAAGGATGCGATTCCGGCCAGCAAAAACAAAAAAGCTGCAATACTTGGAAAATAGACAAAAAATCCAAGAATACAGAATACAGAAAACGTCCAATTTAGAATTTTAACCGTTTTTGACATTCGACCATTCCTCCTAGATAGCATGAACTCTTAAGGATTTAGCGTTCCTTGCTGCGTTCTTTTACAATTTCCACGAGTTTGAGTATATCTTGCGCACTGGTCTCTGTTAATGGCCCATCACACGAAAAAGCGATGCCTTGCAATTTTTGTAAGGTTTCTGGTGTGATTGGGTCATTTTCTATTTCACGGGCACGTTTACGTTCGGCTAATTCTTGTGCAAAATTTACGTTGCATGCCTGTGTGTAATAGTCAAGCATTTCCTGTACATATTCCTCACGCACACTGAGCTGTTCCGCAAGCTGCCAAACCTCTGTGTAGCCTTCTTCCATCAAGGACAGTAGCTTTTCAACAGAATAATATTTTTTAAAGCCGTAGCGAACCGCGATGTTTTCCTGATGTTCTCGCACCGTGTACGGACTGTCCAACTGATAAAAGGTGTTCGTGGCAAAGTGGCCCTCTTCGTGAATGAGGATTTCACGCTCGTGTTCAGTGCTTTCTACTTTTTGGGGGTCAATGCAAAGATAGCCGGATGGCTCTGCAACTGCGACAACTTCTTTTGTGGAACAATGAAAGACTTCTATTCCTTGTTGATCTAAATTGTCGTACAATTCGTCAAGAGGAACCGTGGCATTCATTTTCTCATTCTTCTCCTTTTTCGCGTTTTCTGCGTTTTTTCTCCGCTATCATTTCCATAATCATTGTTATATCGTCAATCTCAGCTTGGCTAAACTCTTCTTTTACCTTGCCATATGCTGCGAAAAGTTGGCCAGCGAGAGGATCATTATTAATTTCTTGGCTAATTTCTGAGATTTCTGGTTGGGAGGATTTCCGTTCCATCGCTACATCATAGCCCATAAGCCACGCCTCTGAGACATCCAATGCCTTAGCAATCGCCCATAGACGATCCTGTTTAGGCTCAAATGCACCGCTTAAATACTGGCTAAGAGCACTTTTAGGGATTCCTGCTTTCGCACATAACTCTACCTGTTTAAATCCGCGAATCGTCATTGCTTGTCTTAGTCGTGAAGAAAACTGATTATCTATACTCACAAGGAATGCCTCCGTTCCTGTTTATCTGTTTTCATTATATAGTAACAGTTTAGAAAAATCAACATTATTCAGAAAATAATTTAGAAATCTAAATATTTTGTGTTGACAAGTCAAAACATGCGTGGTAAACTATTGTTAGTTCAGAAAACTAAACCAAAAAGGAGGTGATTTTACGCAAAAAATGAACTATGACAAACTTTTAGGGGCGGCCCGTGCTTTGGGATTGAAACAAAAAGATATGGCAAAAATTGCTCACATAACGGAAAGCACCATGTCTTTAAAAATTTCTGGGCGATATCCTTTTACTTCTGATGAAATTCGTCAGTTAGTAGAGCATATGAAAATACCGCCAGAGAGGATAGGCGAATATTTTTTTACCCCAAAAGTTTAGAAAACAAAACTAACCTGAAAGCGAGGTGAAGCGATTGAAACGTTGTTTGATGTGCCGAATCATGGACAAGCTACTGGACCCAGTTCCGAAAGAGTTCAAAAGCCAAGGCAACGATGCCGGAAAAGTGCTCTACTATCAATCCCAAAATGAAAGTTATCGCAGGCACAAGCACTTGCAATACCGCAATCTTCTCTTGTCGGCGCTTATATGCTTTTTCCTCGGCCTCGTTACGCAAATGTTCTTCAAGTTTTTCTAAAGCAGACAGACCTTCGAGCGTAAGAGAAAATTCGTTCCGGTAGCGGACGACGCCATTTTGAACATCATAGATTGGTCGTTCGACATAGCGGCACCGAACAAGGCTTTCAAGTTCGTCTAACGAAACGGAATAATCACGGTACAGCGTGTTCACATCAATACGAGGGTGTGTTTGGATGATTTTAAGAATTTCGATTGACCGGGTACTTAAAAATTCCACACTTGTCACGACCTTTCACGCTCATTGTAGCACAAAGGAGATGAAGCGGCTACTTGATCGGGCTATTGGAAAGCGATTTGTTTTAACTCAGAAGCGTTACCCCAATGATCTGGTCGTAGAATACCGTGAGATATTCAAAATGAGTGGATTCACTTCCATGTTGTAAAGTGGCGTTTCCAAGCAAAATCATGCCATCGTTTCCGGGGACACATTGTGGAGAAACCCTGTACTTTCCGAAATAGTCTATTGAGCTTTGCTTGGTGACAAGAGGGATTAACTCATTGGAATCGTCGGATGGCATCCTGAGTACTGTCCCGGTTATTATGCCAGCGGCAGTAATAAAAGCGACGGTCCCGACGTTTTCCTCACTTCCTAATAATGCATAGGCTTTACAAAGGGTTTTCTTTAGACTTGGCATATCCATTTCATCACATCCTTTATTACAAGATACCACATCTAATGTCCGTAAAATGGGACAGAAAGGAAAATTATGACACTGAAAGATATTGAAGAAATGACGCGCGAACGGATTGGAACAAGGGAGATTGCCGCACTATACGGCATGTCTCCGGGTGATGTTCTGAGAAAGGCGCATTCAGACGACCCAGAGCAACGATGGCCATTCAATTTCACTTGGAACGGGAATCGCCTTATGGTTCCAAGGGAAGCGTTCCTTGCGTGGGCACGTGGCGTGAGAGGTAACGAAAATGGACAAACCTAACCCGTTCTGCCTGCGCCTCCCGCGCGGCCTGCGCGGATGGACAAGCCTTATCTATAAGGTGGTACTGATTGCAGCTATACTGCCCGTACTGGACGGTTTGCAGGCGATTGGCCGTGGCAACTCGGACATGCTGCCGGGGCTTGTAACGCTGGCGCTTGGGCTGGTGTTGGTGCTGGCCGGGATCGCGGGATACATAGCTGTAAGAGAGGAGGACAAGCATGAAAATAACGCATGAGACGCGGCGTGAGAGCTTTGAGCAGCTTGACCCGAGCGGGCGAAAGGCGGCTATCTTGGCAGAGCTTGAGCGCGGCGATGGCACGGCACTGGAAATCATGCGGCGAAGGAGTTTTACGGACCCGAACCGAGTAAGGCCGCGTTTGAACGAGCTTGACCGTGCGGGATACATATTCCAGGTCGGAAAACGCCGTGACCCTTACACTGGTGTGGAAGGTGTCATATACAGCAAAAAATGCCCTGCCCGCGCTACCAACACGGACAAGGCAACAAAGAAAAATACACTATCTATAAAATACACCGAAAGAGGGCGTTTGTCAAATGGCATATAGTAACGACGAATTTGCGTATGGCATTTTTGCGCCGGAGTTATCGCATGCGGATGAGTTGAAAAAAGAGCGTATTGAAAAACTTCTTGCCAAAAAAGATGCACTCCAGACTGAACGCTTTGAATTGGATGCTCAAATCGAAGAAATAGACGAGGAGCTGGCAGATCTGGAGGTGGGAGCTTGAATCCCATCACGGAGGATTTCCCAGTTGGTATACAGGAATTTGAAGCGCTGTATCTGACGGATCCGTTTTGGTTCCCAAAAGGGAAAAAGGTCTGCAGGTACTGCCTGATTGGATGCCGGTATGAGGAGGATTTTAAACGGTTCAGCTGCCGGTTCACAGGTGAATGGCTGCTGGAACCATTTAAGGAGCGCGGGCGTTTTTGCCCGCTGAAGGAGAAAAACAATGGAGAGAAATGACGGTAAAATCCATATCCCAGCGAGAACCAAAAAATACACCAACAATAACCGTGCACAGATTTGGATAAGCACGGAAGCATATAACGCATTGGTTGACGTGTATAACGAGAGCACGCTTTCGATGACACAGCTCGGCAGCATATTCATTTTGAACGCAGCTGAACGTGTCGTGTTTGACAAGGAGGAATAATTTTGGGGATTCCAGTTTTGATTCTGGGCGAGAGCGGGAGCGGAAAAAGCGCGAGCCTGCGGAACTTTGAGCCGGGTGAGATCGGTATTTTCAATGTGGCCGGGAAACCGCTGCCTTTTAAAAAGAAACTGCCGAGCAAAAACACAGATGAATACGCAAAAATCATGTCCGGCCTGCTGGGCGGCAAGTGCAAGTCTTTTGCTATTGACGATAGCCAATATCTGATGTGCTTTGAGATGTTCAGCAAATCGGCTGAGGTGGGATATCAGAAATTCACAGACATGGCATTGCATTTTTACAATCTCGTGCAGCTCGTTATCAAAAAACTGCCGGATGATGTGATCGTGTACTTTTTGCACCACGTGGACGTGGTGGACGGGCGAATCAAGGCAAAGACCATCGGTAAGATGTTGGATGAAAAATTGACGCTGGAAGGTTTGTTTTCCATCGTGCTGCTGTGCCAGACGGACGGGCGAAATCATCAATTTATCACGCAGAGCGACGGTACCACGACCGCGAAGAGCCCGATGGAAATGTTCGAGCCGGTAATTGAAAACGATTTGAAAGCCGTGGATGGAATCATCCGCGAATATTACGGACTGGAAAAGGCTGTAAAAGAAAAGGAGTAATGGAAATGGCAATTAAAAAACCTGATAACTGGGAAAATGTAAAAGCCGCAGCGGAGCGGGAAAAACTGCCTGTGGGAGCATACATCTGCAAAATTTTGAAAGCAGGAGTACGCACATACGAGAGCCGCGACGGCAGCAGCACCTTTGAAAAGCTGGAGATCGCATTCGACATTGCAGAAGGGGATTTTTCGGGACACTACAAGAAGGATTTCGATGCGCAGCGCGGCGAGGACAAGAAGTGGAAAGGTGTGCTCCGGCAGTATCTCCCCAAGGACGACGGCACGGAAAATGACGAGTGGACAAAGAGCGCACTCAAGGCGCTGATCGAAGCTGTTGAAGAAAGTAATATCGGGTACCATTTTGATTTTGAACACGAAGAACAGCTCAAGGGGAAGATGATCGGCATTTTGTTCCGCAACGAGCAATGGGCCATGGGGACGCGCAATGGATGGAAAGCGCAGCCGTTTAGAGCACTGACGGTAGAACGAGTGCGTAATGGCAAGTTTACTCTGCCTGCTGACAAGCCGAACAAAAATGCCGTGAGCATTGACGTGGCTGCGGATACAGATGATTTCGCCACCATTGACGATGACGAAGATTTGCCCTTCTGATGCATCCGGTAGAGCAAAAAGCCGTGCTTGACAGCATGGTGATACTGGTGGACACACGGGAACAGGACACGCCGCGTCTGCGGCTTCGTTTAAAGAAAATGGAATGCCCGTACGAGAGGCAGAAGCTGGACTTCGGGGACTATTCCGCGAAGTTACGGCTGCCCACAGGCGACTGGTGGAGCCTTGCCGGGCGTGTGGCCGTGGAACGGAAAATGAGCCTTGACGAGTTGTGCCAATGCTACACGCGCAGCCGGGACAGGTTCACACGCGAATTTGAACGCGCGGCCGGCATGGGCGCGAAAATCTATCTGCTTGTGGAAAACGGCTCGTGGGAACAGGCCTGGGACGGTGAATTTCGCACGAGAATGACGCCGCAGGCGCTGATAGCAAGTATGACGGCGTGGCTGGCGCGGTATAACTGCCAGCTGCTTTTCTGCGAGCCGAAGCTGAGCGGGCCGTTGATACGCGAGGTGCTGTACCGGGAAGCAAAGGAGCTTTTGGAAAGCGAGGCATTCTGATGGGGCGTGCGGTGGACATTATCAAGGGCAGCCTTACGATGCGCGATATCTTCGCCAAGTATGGCTTTGAACAGAATCGTGCAGGCTTTATCGTATGTCCTTTCCACAGCGAGAAAACCGCGAGCCTTGGCACATATGCGAATGACAAACGCTGGAAATGCTTCGGATGCGGCGCCGGGGGCGACGTGATCAGTTTCGTGATGAAGCTGTTTGGACTCAGCTTTTCACAGGCGGTCATACGGCTTGGCGCGGATTTTGGGTTTACAGATGATGAAAAGACTGATACCCGCGCCATGGCCGTTCAGCGCCGCGCACAGCGTGCAAAAGAGCTGGAAGATCTGGAGGCATACAGGAAAGAGTGGGACAGCCATATGCTGCGGTATAGAGCCTGTGAGGAAGCGGAGAAAGACTTCCGCCCGCTCTTGGGCAGTGAAACAATGTATCCAAGCTATATTGCCGCTGTGCGTGGTTGTGAAGACGAATGGGAGTGGCTGCAAGGCCACCCTTGGAGGTGATTTGAATATCACAGGAAATAACGATATCGCCCTATACAAAGGACGATTTTTTAAAAGGAACGAAGCCGTTTGAGGATGTTTATGCGCACAAGGCAGACCCGTTTGTACATGACCGTGCGTTGGAACAGATGACGATTTGGGCAAAATCGGTCGGCGTGAACGGCTTCAAAAAACTCTATAAGGCATACATAGACAGCCTGCGCATCAAAAACAAAGAGATCATGGTGCCGAATGTCACGCAATTTGATGGACAGGAAATGGAACTGGATTCCGGCCGCTGGGTGGCGGATGAATTTGGGATAAGAACGGATGGTCCATATGGTTCGGATATTGAGGCGTGCAATCATCCGATCATGCCGGTGCTGCGGCTCGTAAACATCGACACGGGCGCAGAGAAGCTTCAGATTGCCTATCGAAAGGGCAAGCAGTGGCGCAAAGTCATAGCTGAAAAAGGCGTGTTGGCCAGCGCAAACAAGATATTGGAGCTTGCAAACGTGGGCGTCGCTGTGACGTCTGAAAGCGCAAAGCACCTGGTACAGTATTTCTATGACCTCGAATCTTTGAACTATGATCGGATCCCTGAAAAAAACAGTGTGAGCCGCCTGGGATGGATTGAAGATGAGGGTTTTTCGCCCTACGTGGAAGAACTTGTATTTGACGGAGACGCAAATTTTCGAACATTTTTTGAGAGCGTGAAAAAACGCGGCAGCATGGAAAAATGGCTCGGCATGGCACGCGGCATCCGGCAGAAGAGTGTATTTGCCCGCGTTATCCTTGCATCGGCGTTTGCGTCTGTCCTGGTAAAGCCGCTGGGCGGTCTGCCGTTCTTCGTACACCTTTGGGGAGGCACGGAATCCGGCAAGACCGTGGGCCTTATGTTGGCAGCCAGCGTATGGGCAAACCCTGAAATCGGGCGTTTCATCCACACATTCAACAGCACTGCGGTTGGCCGGGAAAAGTCTGCGGCGTTTGTAAACAGTCTGCCTCTGATACTGGACGAGCTGCAGATCGTAAAGGACAAGCGGGAGTTTGACAAGGACATCTATATGCTCTCGGAGGGTGCAGGGCGCACCAGAGGCACGAAAAGCGGAGGGGTGGATAAAACCCCTACCTGGGCAAACTGCATCCTTACAAGCGGAGAAATGCCTATTACAGGCGCGGGCAGCGGCGGCGGTGCGGTAAACCGTATCATCGAAATAGAATGCCGGGAAAAACTGTTTGAAGACCCGCGCGGCGTTGCAGATACCGTTCGTAAAAACTACGGCTTTGCGGGGTGTGCATTTGTTGAGCACTTACAACAGGACGGTGCAATGGAGCGCGCTGCCGATCTGTTTAAACGGTACAGCGTACAGCTTGGCGAGGGAGATACCACGGAAAAGCAGGCTATGGCTGCGGCGCTTGTACTGACTGCCGACAATCTTGCAACAGAATGGATTTTTGAAGACGGCCGCGCACTCACAGCCGGTGAGATCGGCGAATTTCTGCGGACAAAAGCAAGCGTTTCAGCGCATGAGCGCGGATATCAGTATTTATGCGAAACGATCAGCCAGAATGCAAATAAGTTCCTTGGCGGAGACGCCCCGGTGAGCGATGTTTGGGGACGGCTGGAGGACGATGATACGGCAATCGTGATACGGAAGGTATTTGATTCGATATGCGCAGACGGAGGATACAACGCGCAGGCGCTGTTGAGCTGGCTCGCGCAGAACAACTACCTGCAAACGAGCAAACCGCATCTGACGAAGACTGTCAGAATCAACAACATCCCCACCAGATGCGTGGTTTTGAGGCTCCCGCAGCTTGAAAATGACGATTTTGAGCCTTTGGACTACATTCCGGACTGATTTGTAACCACTCAAACTTCTACTGGTTACGTTTTGCGTTACAAAAAAATGGCTCAACAGAGCCAAAAATCAGACCTTGTAACCACTGTAACCAGTGTAACCACTGTTTTGATATACATATCACGTATGAAACATATATGCTGGTAAAAAATGGGTTGTGTGTGTTCGCGCGTGTGGGAACTTCCACAAATAGTGGTTACAGTGGTTACATACCTTAAAAAATGGCTTTGCAAAGCCAAAAAACACGTAACCAGTGGGGTGGTTACAAGGTGGATACGAGTGGTTACGATGACTGAGGAAAAAACAATGGATTTTAAACAAATTGAACATTCTGTGCTGAAGTTTGAACCGATGCCGGATAACGCGCCTCTGCATGAACAGATGTGTTATTTTGCGCTCAGACATCTCTATGAGGATTATAGACGAGGCGTTGTGAATGTGCAAGCTGCGCATGATGAAAAGGTACGGCTTCGGAATGCATTTGAACGAGCTGTCAGTACAGAACAGACCCGTGACATGCTGCGAGATGAATGGCAGACTGGATTAAAGGTATCGAACGAGTTTCGCATTCGGCTGCATAAGGCGCTGGAAAGCGGAGAAGGAATTGACGTGCTGTTTCCACTAGCCTGCACATGCATTGCGGCTATGACTGGCGATAAAACGCTGTTGGGCAGCGAAGTAAAAGAAAAGTTGAAAGCAAGACAAATAAGGATGGATGACGTGTGAACGCAAGATACAGGGATAAATGCCTATCTGTAAAAGAGCGGCAGGCAGCCGCCTATGCTGCAAAACGGGTGATTGAAAAGCAGTTGGATGACGTTGCCAGGCGCGCGCAATATCTGTGGATGTGCGCAGCGCTCAATGCCGGATTTACTGCTGAGGATATCGAGCGAATCCAATCCGAGATGCCGCAGGTATGCGAGAAATACGGTGAGCTGCGGGCTGACAACTGCGCGGATTTTGCGATGCTGAGAGATTTGCGTGAAGCTGGTGTAGACGTAGCCGATATCGAGGATGAGCTATGAAAAGATGGGCGTAGAGCCGATGTGATTGGAGAGAAAGACAATGGCTGATTTGATAAGCCGAAAGGCGCTGCTTGAAGAGTTGGATAAGTGGATAAACCCATGCGTGAACTATGATAAATCAGAATTTCTGAGCGGAATTGCAACGGCGATTAGTGAGGTCGAAACTGCGCCAACCGTTGATGCCGCTCCGGTGGTGCGTGGTGAGTGGATAGAACTCCATGAAGAAAACGGGCATGAGGTGGGTACTTGCTCTCATTGCCGCCATGTGAGAATTGTTGATAATTACTGCCCCAACTGCGGCGCCAAGATGGACGGAGGGAATGACAATGATTAAAGGGAAATATGTCGCTACCATTGAGTTGAATTTCAATGTTGACGAAAGCACTGACGGATTACTTCCGTTTGAAACGTTGCAAGCGAAAGTAACATGTGGAGAACTTGACAAGGCAATTGTGGCCGTCATCTCAGATGAGTTTGGGGAGCTTTGTTCTGTTGGATTAAACAAACAGTATGCAGACCTGTATCTGGTAGACGGAGGGAATGACAATGACTGACTTAAAGCCGTGCCCTTTCTGCGGGGGAAAAGCTGAATTTGTAAGGAAACAAGTAAAAACTAAATTCCATTGGTGCGATGCTGTATATGTGCGCTGTACAAACTGTGATGCTCGTTCAAATAGGGTGTTATACAGCACAAAATATCACAAAAATGATTCTGAGTACCTCGAAGCACAAGAAGCATGGAACCGGAGGGCTGACAATGGCAAGGCTGATTGACGCTGATGCGCTGATTGAGCGCCTGAAATTCAAACGTCGCTTGAATGGTAACATTCCAGATAAATGTGCTGGATACGATAGTGCGATTGCGCAGGCAAACAAACCGCCTTCCGTTGACCCGGTGAACGCTGCTGGTGTGTGCTACTGCAATGAATGCAAGTTTACATGTATTGGCGAAAACGAAGTCGAAAGCTGGTGCTACTGTAAGATGACAAACCGTAATATCAACCTTACTGATTTTTGCAGCTGGGGCCAGCGCCGGGAGGAGAATTGACATTGAGTGATTATTGGAAGTATTTGCATACAGCAATTGAAGAGTATAAAGAATTTCCAGTTTGGAATAAGCCAAAAGAATTTTATGAGTTATTAAACAAATTTTGCAATGAGAGCAAAAAATTTACAGAATCAAACCCAATCGGTGATAACGCTCCTAAAAATCCGCATGCAGGAGAAACAAAAATAGGTACAACAGAATTTGATGTGTTCAACATGTTATCGTTAAAAAGATTAAGAAAAAACGGGATACACGAATAGAGGATGTGTAAAATGGAGAGAATTACTGTTTTCGATGGTAAATTTTGGGCGCATAAAAATTTCCCGCCAGTTAAAGATGATACGGTAGATGAATTTGTCGATTGTGTAAAAGAACTGGCAGCTCGCCTCGCCGCCTACGAGGAAACCGGGCTGGAGCCGGAGGAAATCGAGCGCATTTTAGATTCATACGGGCGCGGCATGACCTTGCGAACTGAAAACGCTCAGCGGTTGGAAATCATCAAGGAAATTCCTATTGACCGCCTATACGAGCTGGCGCAGGCGTACCGGTTGCTTGGAAATACCGTATATGAGCCAAATAAGAGAGGGGTTATCTCTACATACAAGGTGATTTCTGTGCATTTTTCTGGGAGTTCGATTCTTGTAGGGTGGGATTTACTAGACGGTATTTATTCAAATCTGAATGGATTTGAAATATCCGCTCTCGGCAAAACCGTATTTCTGACCCGCGAAGCCGCCGAGGCCGCGCTGGTGGAAAGGGAGGCAGAGCATGACAGATAAAGAGCTTGTGGAGCGGTTGCGATTAAATGCTAATTGCATGATGGACGAATGGGAACCAACTCTATGTAAGCGTTCAGAGTTTATAACAGCAGCGGACCGCATTGAACAATTGTGCGCAGAACTCTACTTTGAAAAAATCGACAACACGAATCTCATAGGCGAACTTGCCACGGTGGCCGCAGAGCGCGACCGATACAAGGCGGAGAGGGATGCGGCGGTCAATGATTTAAAATACGCTGTTAGTTTTTATACTGAATGCTTTTTTTGTAAGTACGAAACCGATGAGGGGAGCACACGGTGCGGCAAAAAAGACTGCTGGGAGTGGCGCGGATTGGAGGGAAACACGTGACACGGGAAGAACTACAATCGGCGATTCAAGATTTTTGGGATGAGGCATTCCACTGTAGCAAACACGAAATCAGCGATACGTCAAAAGCAATTGCGTTGGAGTGCATGATGGATGCGGCGGAGTGCAAAAGATGCAGCATTTTAAAGCGTGTGGAAACGTACACGGATACACGGACTTGCGTTAACTGCCCGCTCGATGGGCATTGCGAATTTGTGGTTTGTAAAGAAAAAGAAAGGCACGCGATATGACAGATGTGATGTATTCTAGTCGGACAGATCTTTGGGAAACACCACAGGAATTTTTCAACCAGTTAAACGATGAGTTCCATTTTACCTTGGATGTTTGCGCATTACCCCAAAACGCTAAATGTGAAAACTACTATACGCCGGAACAAGATGGGCTGAAAAAGCCGTGGATGGGAACTATATGGTGCAATCCGCCATATGGCAGGCAGATAGGAGAATGGGTGCGCCGTGGATTTTTTTCAAGCATTGAAGGAAATACAGTAGTGATGCTTTTGCCGGCGAGAACGGATACGAGATGGTTTCACGATTATATCTACAATCGTTCGGAAATTCGTTTCATAAAAGGACGCCTTAAATTCGGCGGAAGTAGAAATTCCGCTCCTTTTCCAAGTATGGTTGTCATTTTCAGAGGATTGGAGGAAAAACGATGAAGGAAGTATTTGAAAAGGCAATTCTTACATACGGCCAGACAGCTCAAGAAGATGTAGCCATTGAAGAAATGAGCGAACTCATAAAGGCGATTTGTAAAATGCGTCGCGCCGGCGTGAACGAAAAGCCAGCGGCCACTGACGCCATCGTTGACGAAATTGCGGACGTATCCATCATGCTGGAACAGCTTTGCATGATGTACGAGTGCTTTGACGCTGTGGAAAACCGCAGGCAATACAAAGTGCGCAGACTTGAAAACAGGCTCAAGGAGGCCCCGGCATGCTCGAAATAATCATAGCTTTCGTAAAGGCTGTGGGAATTGTATTGCTTCTGTCCTGCCCTATTGTTATGTGGGCGTGTCTAGTGATTTCAGGGAGGTGCGATAATGAGCACGATTATCATAAGCAATGATATGACGCAACCATACAGTGAGATGGTTACAGAAGCACTGCATGAGTTTGCAAAGCGTAGAATAAATAAAATTGCGATGGTTGGCTTATCAGATGATGCAACCGACACAGTAATCGGTTATTACAATATGCAGGCTTTCGATAAGTCTGCTGCCGCTGCGCACATACTGTCAGATGTTGTTATGCATATTTTACTGGCAAATACCGATGCACTGAAAGATGCTTTGAATGACGAAGCAAGCGAATAATGGAGGTGCGATGATGATTGAGCGACAGTGTGAAGTGTGTGGTGCTCCGATGATATTGAAGAGACCGAACTCGTCTCGGAAATATTGTGATTCATGTGCTAAAAAAGTGAGAATGGAAAATCAAAAAATAGCACAAGAACAACTAAAATTGAAAAGAAAAGCCGAGAAAATAAGGGAGCGGGACAAGCTCGGTTCATTTTTAAGGGAGCTGAATACATATAACAACGAGCGCCGTAAGCGCGGAGAATGCCCAATCAGTTATGGAAAATATGTGGCGATTCGTGGAGGGTTTATCTGATGTATGATTTACCGCATGGAATCGTGCGCGCGTGCGCGGGAGTTGTTGAGGCGCTGGATGTGCTGCCAGACCGATATAAGCAAGCTGTGGCGCGTGCGGAGGAAAGCGTTGGGCAAAGCTTTGATAATGATGCCTTCGCGGCGCGCAGGGCGCTTATAGCCGCGGTGAAGTTATCCATCATCAATCAAAAGGACTGGCCGTATGACTTTCTGGAGGCGCATTACGGGTTTGCGGTAAGCCGCAGGACTTTTTACAAAGAAAAACGGAAATTTTGTTGGGCATTGGCAAAAGAATTGAATTTGATATAGACGAAAAGTGTGCCCAAAATCCAACTGCTTTTTTGATACGATAGGCTTAGGGGAAACCCTGGGCCTATTTTTTATGCCTGAAAGGGGGTGGGCGGATGGCTGCTGCTAACAGCACGAAAACAGCAAAGAAGAGCGTACCGGGGAAGCCGTTTGAAAAGGGAAAAAGCGGAAACCCGAGGGGGCGGCCTAAAATTCCGCCGGATGTGCGGGACATGTTCAAAGCCGCAACGCCTGCCGCCGCAAAGCTGCTCATCAAAACAATAGATGACGAGGACGCTCCGCTGGCGCTGCGGATGGACGCGGCAAAGACAGTGATTGACAGGGTGTACGGTAAGGCTACACAGCCAATTGACGGGAACCTTGACGCGACGCTGCAAATCGTGATGTCCGATGAAGCGCGGGAGCTGATGGGCTGATGCAATGGAATATTGGAAAGCCAAACACAAAACAGATTGCTTTTTTTAAAGCGCGCACAAGGTTTGTGGCATATGGAGGGGCGCGCGGTGGCGGCAAAAGCTGGGCGGTGCGCAAAAAGTCTGCCGGGCTTGCACTGTCTTATAACGGGATCAGCATTTTGATTTTGCGCCGCACGTTCCCGGAGTTGCGGGAAAACCACATTTTGCCAATGATTGCCGACTTAATGGGGATTGCGCGGTATCGGGACATGGACAAATCCTTCACGTTTCCCAATGGCAGCCGCATCGTATTTGGATACTGCGACAGCGAGGCGGACGTGCTGCAATACCAGGGGCAGGAGTACGACGTTATTTTTATGGACGAGGCCACGCAGTTCACGGAGTTCCAGTTCACCACGCTGACGGCATGCCTGCGCGGAGCCAACGACTTCCCAAAGCGCTTTTATCTGACCTGCAACCCCGGCGGCGTGGGGCACACTTGGGTGAAACGGCTGTTTATTGACAAGCAGTACAAAGCGTCGGAACGCCCGGAGGATTACTTGTTCATAGCCGCAAACGTATATGACAACCACGCGCTGATGGAACATGACCCGGACTATGTGCGGATGCTGGAAAATCTGCCGGAGGAACAGCGCAAGGCGTGGCTGCTGGGACAGTGGGACATCTTCGAGGGCCAGTATTTCGCGGAGTTTGACCGCGATATCCATGTGTGCAGGCCGCACGGCATACCGGCGCACTGGCGGCGTTATGTGACGCTGGATTACGGCATGGACATGCTTGCGGCGCTTTGGATGGCTGTGGACGAGCAGGGGCGCGCCGTGGTGTATAAGGAGCTATACGAGGGCCGGGACAATGGCAAGGGAGCCAATAAACAGGGCCACATCATCAGCGAGGCGGCGCGGCGGATGCTGGAGGTAAACGGTGATGACGATATATACACATGGCTGGCACCGCCGGACCTGTGGAACCGAAGGCAGGACACGGGGAAAAGCGCGGCGGAAATATTTTTTGAGAATGGCGTCGCACTGACAAAGACCGGGAACGACCGTGTGGCTGGATGGCTGGCGGTGCGGGAATTTCTGGCTTTGCGGCCGGACGAGCAGGGCGGAACGTCTCCGGGGCTGCGCATCTTCGACACCTGTATAAATCTCATTCGCACGCTTCCGGCTGTACAGCATGACGAGAAAAAGCCGGAGGATGTGGCAAATGAGCCGCATGAGCTGACGCATGCACCGGATGCGCTGCGTGGGTTCTGCACCTATTGGAGCACAGCGGCGCAGGCTCCCCAAAAACAGACACACGATATCCTGCGGGATGATTTCAGCATAAAGAAGCCAACGGCGGGACCGCTGGGGCAAGGAGGGAAATATCATGTTATCTGACATTTTAACGTTTGTTCTGGCGCTGGCGGTATGCGGTATGGCGGCGCTGTGCGTATACTGCTACCGCCTCGGGCTGCGGGACGGTATGCATGTGCAGGAAGGAATAGCTCCGGAGCCTGCGAAGATGCCTGTAAAAGCTACGGTAAAGCGCACGGACAAATATGACACGATTCTGGCGAACATCGATGCATATGACGGGACCGGGAAAGGCCAGAGGGTGGTTAAATGATGCAGGAAAAAGAGTGTACGGACATCTGGCGCAAGTACCAGGCGGGCAAGGACCATCACAACAAAGCGAACATGTACACGCTGACGGAAAAATGCCACCGTTTTTACGAGGGCGACCAGTGGCACGGGCTGCAATCCGGAGATGAGGAATTACCGGTTCTGAACTTTATCAAGCCCATCTGCCGGTACAAAATTGCCATGGTAGCGATGAACGATACGGCGATCATATTTTCTCCAATGGATGACGACCCGCAGAAAGCCGAGATTTGCGACGCATTGACGGAGTTCGCGGCGGCGCAGTGGGAAAAGGGCAAACTGGACAGCAAGAAATGGGCCGTTGTGAAAAATGCTTGCATCACGGGAGATCATTATCTGTACTGCTTTGATGACCGAAAGCCGAGCAACAGCGTAGTAACAGACATGACGCCACGGCTGAAAATGAGGCTGATTGATAAGACTTCGCTGTATTTAGCCAACGAGCAGGAGCCGAACCTGGAAGAACAGGAATGGATTATCATTGCCGAGCGCGTGCCTGTGGACAGCGTGCGTAAACAGGCGAAGGAAAATGGGATAAACGAAGCGGATATCCGTATGATCGTATCCGATGAAGCGGACGAAACGCAGTTAGGCGTTACGAGTGCCGACGAGGTGCAGACGGACAACGGGAAATGCACAAGCCTGTTGTTCATGCGCAAGACAACAGATGGCATGGAGTTCTGCCGTTCAACGGAGACCGTTATTTACCGGCCCATGGAGAAAATCAACGGTTTGGACGTTTACCCGGTGTGCGGCATGCGCTGGGAAGAAAAAATGGGCAGCGCCCGGGGCGTGGGCGTTGTGGAAACGCTGATTCCGAACCAGATCGAGGTGAACCGCACGCTGGCGCGGCGGGCCATCTGCGTGAAGCGGTACAGCTTTCCCACGGTGGTGTACGACCAGGACAAGCTGCTGCAGCCGGAGAGCCTGGGCACAGTGGGGGCAAGCATCGGTGTGAAAAACCTGAACGCGAACCCGGTGGGCAGCTTTGTGCAGTATCTGAACCCCGCGCCCATCAGCGGCGATGCTGCGAATTTACAGGCCGAGCTTGTGGGCACGAGCCGGGAGCTTGAAGGAGCGAGTGAATCAGCCACTGGACAGGTAGACCCGACAAAAACCAGCGGCGAGGCCATCAAGGCGGCCCGCGACCAGAGCGCCATGAACCTGAACGAACAGAGCGCGGCATATAAGCAGTTCGTGGAAGACCTGGCGATGATCTGGTACAAGCTGTGGGTGGCGTATTCTGTACAAGGATTGAAACTGGACAACGGCGTTTTGATTTCAAACGCTGACCTTCAAAATCTGGACATTGATATCAAAATCGACATTTCGCCCATCGACCCGTACAGCGTGCTTTCCCGTGAGCTTTCGCTGGAAAATGCGCTGGCGCAGCAGCATATCACATTTGAGGAATACGTGGAGGCGCTGGACGACAATTCCGGCGTGCCGAAGGACAAGTTCCAGGCCATTTTGGACAGGCGCGCACAGGCGCAGCAGGAGGCCGCGCAGGCGATGCTTGCTATGGGCGTGCCGAATGGTATGCCCGGCACGGGAATGGGCGCACAGGGAGTTGCAACCGCATCTCCTGTAATGACGGCAGGAGAGGGGATGATGCAAAATGCTATGCCCATTGTGTAAAACGGAGATGCGCATTTCCGGCAGCCGAACAAAAGCCGAGGGCGACAACAGCCCGGACACCGCTACCAAAGTATACATAGAGCAGGACCTTACCTGCACGAACGCGCAATGTGCGAACCACGGTAAAATCGTGGAGCAGCGGCGGGCGTATCTAATCGGAGGCGAGCCGGGCGAATAGCCCGCGCTTCAAATAATTCGCAGGCAACGCGGAAAAATCCAATCGCTTTCCAAGCGTAAAAAGGAGAAAAATGGACGAGAACATGAACACTACAGAAGCGCAGGTACAGGAAAGCGCCGTGCCTGACGCAGAAGCCGTTGCCGCAGAAGAAAACGCAGCGGCATCCAAGCCTGAAACTTCGGTGGAGAATGAAACAGGCGCAAACGAGGCTGAACCCGCCAAACAGCCGCAATCTCCGGAAGAAAACGCAAGGTTTGCCGCCATGCGCCGCCAGCAGGAGGCACAGCAGCGGGAAGAACAGATTTTCCACGAACTCGTAGGAGACGCGGTCAACCCGAATACCGGAAAGCCGTTTGCATCCAAGGCGGAATTTGTCGCGTGGCGCGACGAAATGGCAACACGCCAGCGCGCACAGGCTGCGCAGATGGAGCCGGAGGCTTTCAAGCAGCTTGAAGCGCAGCTTCGTGAGCAGATTAAAGCCACAGACCCGGAGATTCGGGCGCAGGCAGAAGAATTGCAGCGACATCGGCAACGGGAAGCACAGGAGCAGTTTTCAAATGATCTGAAAGCCATCCGAAAAGCATACCCGGACGAGAAAGCCAAAAGCGTGGACGAGCTGGGCGTTGAATTTTTGAAGCTGTGCGCGAGCGGCATCAAACCGCTTGTGGCCTATGAGGCCATCCGGGCCGAAAAAGCGCGCAGCACGCAGAACCCGCCCAGTATGGGAGATGTAAAGCCGACATCTTCCGGAGAAAAAGAGTTCTTCACGCGCGAAGAAGTGGCAGCGATGGACCAGGCGACGGTAAGCAAAAATTACGAAAAAATCAGAAAATCCATGGGAACATGGAAGTAAAGGAGGAGTTTTAAACTATGGCATATCAGAATTTTATTCCCACCGTATGGGCGGAGGCGATCAACCGGGAGCTGGAAAAAGCGCTCGTATATGCAGAGGGCTGCAACCGCCAGTATGAGGGCGAAGTAAAGGCGATGGGAGACACGGTACGCATCCTTGGAGTGGGAAAGCCCACCATCACCACAACCACTGACAAGGCGATCACACTGAGCGACCCTGAAAACGTGGATGACACCAGCGTGACACTTGCCATCAGACAGATCAGCTATTTCAACTACAAGGTAGACGATATCGACAAGCGGCAGGCTGTGGGCGGCGTGATGGAGGCGCTGAACAAGGAGG
>ERZ833782.862-NODE-862-length-32833-cov-3.570230_pt1 | contig 32833 bp, 22 predicted proteins | sample MGYA00519577_ERZ833782 | MGnify/ENA primary metagenome ERZ833782 (study PRJEB31850, sample SAMEA3708745) | human gut metagenome | biome: human gut; feature: human-associated habitat; material: faeces | place: China | collected 2014 ...
CCGCCTCCTGCAGCGTGTCGAAAAACGTTCCGGAAACCGAAACGGGCCCGATGTTAAAGTCCGGGAACAGCAGCCCATCCAACGACCCCGCCTGCTCCCCGCCAAGGTGTCCGGCAGGCTCTTCCGCGCGCGCCACAGCCGGGACCGTGACAGAACAAGCCAGCAAACTGGAAAGGGCGACGGCCGCTGCACCCCGAACCATCTTCGCAAACTTCATGATCAGCCCCTTCGAACTCACTTTGAAATCCGCTTCGAATTACGCCTCGAAGCTCAGCTGCTCCAAGCGGGCGAATACCGCGTCGCGGCGGGTGAGGAAGTCCCACGGGTCGAAGATCTCGTCCAGCTTCTCAGACGCGACGGTGCACTCGGGATCGGCCTCCAGGCGAGCGCGCAGATCCGGGCCATCCACGGCGGCGTGAACGTCATCCCACACGGCCATAGAGTTGCGCTGCACGATCTTGTACGCATCCTCGCGCGAAATGCCCGTATCGACCAGGGCGAGCAGCACCTTGGAGGAATAAATCAGGCCGCGTGTGAGATCGAGATTGGCCTTCATGCGGGCGGGATACAGGATGAGGCCGTCCACGATGCGGATGAGACAGGTCAGCATGTGGTCGAGCGCCATGAAGCTGTCCGCCTGGGCAACGCGCTCGGCGGAGCTGTGCGAGATGTCACGCTCGTGCCACAGCGCGACGTTATCGAACGCGACCTGGGCGTTGGCCTTCACGACGCGGGAGAGGCCGCAGACCTTCTCAAGCGTAATGGGATTGCGCTTGTGCGGCATAGCCGAGCTGCCCTTCTGGCCCTTGCGGAACGGCTCCTCCACCTCGAGGGTGTCGGTCTTCTGGAGGCTGCGGATCTCGGTGGCGATACGGTCGCAGGTCGCAGCGGTAGTGGCGAGCACGCCGGCCAGATACGCATGGTGATCGCGAGAGATAACCTGGGTGGACAGCGGATCGTGTGCCAGACCGAGACGCTCGCAGACATACTCCTCGACGAACGGGTCGATGGAGCTGTAGGTGCCAACCGCTCCGGAGATGGCTCCGAAGGCGACGTTCTTGCGGGCGTCCACCAGGCGGTCGAGGTCACGCTTGAGCTCCCAAGCCCAGCTGCCGAACTTCATACCGAAGGTCATGGGCTCGGCGTGGATGCCGTGGGTACGGCCCACGCACAGGGTGTTGCGCTCCTCGAACGCACGGCGGCGGCAGATCTCTCCAAGCTTGCGCACGTCCTCGATGATAATGTCGGTCGCCTGGACGAGTTGGTAGCACAGGGCGGTGTCACCCAGGTCGGAGCTGGTCATGCCGTAGTGGACCCAGCGGCTGGGCTTGGGCTCGCCCTCGGGCACCTCGGCGTCGATGTGCTCGCCCATGTTGGTGAGAAAGGCGATGACGTCATGATGGGTAACCGCCTCGATAGCGTCGACCTCGGCCCTATCGAACCCGGCGTGCTCACGAATCCAGGCAGCATCCTCTTTGGTGATGCCGCATTGGCCGAGTTCGGCCTGGGCCTCACAGGCGAGCACCTCGATCTCCTGCCAAACGGCGTACTTGTTCTCGAGCGAGAAGATGTGGGCCATCTCAGGACGGGCGTAGCGATCGATCATGACGAGGGCTCCTTTCATGAAAAGAGCCCGACACCTCCACGGTACCGGGCTCTTATGGCTTCGATGGAGCGGGTAACGGGACTCGAACCCGCGAATGTCAGCTTGGGAAGCTGATGCCTTACCACTTGGCGATACCCGCGTGCGGTTAATCCTACCACGCGCACTCCCGCACAGGCAACCGACGTCTTTGCGCTCTTTCTTTGAATGAAAACGAGTAAAAACGAAGGCCCTGTGAACTGCTCACCGCATGGCGTCGTCTTGAGCTGGGGGACGGCACGAATGGTCAGTTTTTCTCAGCTTCTTACCAAAGCGACGACAGACGAATCGAGATGCTCTCGGGATTTCGCATCGTAGCATCGCCCCACGGGCAATGCACCACAAACACAGTCGCCCGCGTTCAACCACGAGACCACGGGAGGGCACGATGATCGACAAGAGGAAGAAGCCGACACGCGGGCTGATCGGAGGTGGAAACGCCAAAAAGGGACGTACGGCAACCGATGGAACCGCGGCGCGGCAGGCGCGCGGGCGCCGGCGGACGTATCCCCTACCGGGCGCGACACTCAACGCTAGGGCTCGCGCCATTCTCATATTCATCCTCATATCTGCAGCATTTTGCGCGCTCTCAGGTCTCGTGGGACCCTGGTCGCGCAGCGCGTTCGCCGCAGATGGCTACACGCACACATTCCCCAACGGAAATACGGTTGAGGTACATCCCGACGGAACGGTCACGGGCACCTGTGTGATGTCGGGCAACGCCGTTGTGGGGGGCAAATTCAGCGGAAAGGTCACCATGCCGGACGGCGCGACGTACCCCGCACTCTGTTACGAAGCGGTCATCGGGGTGCCGAATCACAGCCTGTACCCGGGTCCCTGCGACGGCGCATACCCTTTTGAGGCAAAGCGGAACCCAAACGGCACGTACTTTGTATTGATTAAAAGCCAAAACGCGGCGGCTGGTGCACCGGGCACCGTGCCAAGCACCTATCCTTACCAGCGCTGCTGTACCAGAGAATGGAAGCTCGTACTCGATGCGGACGTCGAGTTCTCCAAGCGCTCCAAGGCGCCGAACCTGACTGACGGCAACTCGGCATACACGCTGGGCGGGGCCTCCTTCGACATATACGACGCCGCGGATGAGCACAAGGTCGCCTCCATCACCATGGATGCCGGCGGCAAGGCCCGCTGCAAGCTCGCCCCCAACAAGAACTATTACGCCGTGGAAACCAAGGCACCCCAGGGCTACAAGCTGCATCAGGGCCGCATCCCGTTCCATGTGGACCCCAAGGGCACCGCGATTGTATTCGAGGACGCGCCGGGGACCGCCTCCCTCACCGTTCGCAAACAAGATGCCGCCACCGGCAGCGGGGCGCAAAAGGGCCTCTCCCTAAAGGGCGCCCAGTACGAAGTGACTTCCCTGTCGACCCAGGGATGGAAAACGCATATGACAACGGATGAACGCGGCGTCGCCACGGCGACGAACATCCCTCTGGGCCGTATCTCCGTGGTCGAGACAAAAGCACCCGAAGGCTATCGGATCGATCCGACCGTGCATACCTACGAGGTGCACGGCGGCCAGCTTGGGACATCGGGCGTGTTCGAACTCTCACCCAAAGAAGGTTACGGCGAAGTACCCCGGGCATTCGATATCGAGGTGGTGAAATACCTCGAAAATGGCAGCGAGGGCTCCGGATTGCAAAAGCCGGGTGCCAAAGTACGCTTTGACATCATCTCAAACTCGACCGGCAAAACCGTCGGCTCCATCACGACCGACGACCGCGGAAGAGCGTCGAGCGCCGGCAGGTGGTTCGGCGAGGGATCGCGCATCGACGGCATCAAGGGCGCCATCCCTTACGACCGAAAAGGATATACCGTCCACGAGGACCCCGGCAGCACGCCCGCAGGCTATCAACCATGCCCCGATTGGGTAATTGGGACCGACCAGATGGTAGACGGAAGCACGTTGCACTACATCGTCGACAATGACTTTGTCGGATCGCGGGTGCAAATCGTGAAATGCGACGCCGCCAGCGGTCAGCCCATCCCGCTCGAAGGGTTCACGTTTCAGGTGCTCGACAAACACAAGAAACCGATATCCCAGGAGGTTTGGCATCCCAATCATACGGTGATGGACACTTTCACCACCGACGCCACGGGATGTGTCACGTTGCCCGAGCCGCTCGAACCGGGAACCTATTACATCCGGGAAATGAAAGCCGTGAAACCCTATCTGATCAACGGGGACGAAATCGAATTCGACATTGCCGACGACGCCGAAACGCAACCGCTGACCGTCGTGCGCATCTCAGACGAACGAGCGACGGGGTCGGCGTCAATCGTCAAGCGCTGCGCCGATGACACCTGCCCATGGTGCGAGGAGGGAAACGCAATCGAAGGCGCGCGCTTTATCGTGATAGCCATGGAAGACATCGTGAACCCGAGCGGCTCCGTCGATATGCCCAAGGGCGCGACGGTCGAGCTCGACCCCACCGACGAGAGCGGCGTGGCCCGTATCGATGGGCTGCCGCTCGGCAGCGGGAACGCTCGATATGCGTTCGTCGAGGTCGAAGCAGCGCCGGGACACATTCTCGACCCCACCCCCGTACCCTTCACCCTGAGCTGGGTCAACGCGGAAACGCCCGTGGTCGACATCGAGGTAACGCATCAGAACGCCCCCACCGAAACCGCCATACACAAGACCGACGCGTCGACGGGAGCGCCCCTGGCCGGAGCATCATTCGATGTCTGGCCTCGGGAACTCGAATTCAAGCAGCAGATTGAGCCCGAGTGGATGGCCAGCGATGGGAATCTGGGATCGCTGCTGATCACGAACTGCATCGGTGCTCGCGACTGGGAGAACGTCGAGATCCGGCTTGACCAAAAGGTCGACTACGCACTTGCCAGGGCATCAATTCCCGTCGGCTACTCCTTACATCTCACCCGAATTACTGACAGAGGCGAAAAGGGGGTTAGGACCCCTGAACCCGATGTGACGCGGAGCGCCGAGCGCGTAACGCTCGGCGATACGGACGATATGCTGGCACCCGGCACGTATCGAATCGAGCTGCTTGATGCAGATGGGGCGGCCGTACACGCCGACAACGAAAAGGAACTCCGCATCGAAGCGGGCACGTCACACCTCATCGCCTACACTCCGGGCATATTCGGTATGAAGGGCAGGGTTTCCGTCGAAACGAGAGATATCGAACTCGAATCATATGAGACCGACGACTTTGACCTGGATGGTGACCTGGCCATCATAAGAGACGTTAAACCGGGATCGTATCGGCTAAGCACAACATCGACCAGCGATGAGAAGTTGAGCGCAAAAACGGATGTGGAGCTTGCTTTCGGCGAACCGGCTCATGTGCAATGGCGTGAGTCCCGGCTCTATCGCACGGATCACACACTCATACCATATGCCAAGAAATATCTGGATGCGGCGTTTTCCCGTGCGGGCATATCAACGGCGACAGACGAACATGGAGACATAGTCCTAACGCACCTTCCGATGCTGCCGCATGAACTCGACGCGCTCTTCAACCTGATTGCGCTCGGAGAGCAGCAGGATCAGCCCCGGCATATGGCTGGACCGATCACCCGTGAGGCCGAAGAGAAGGCGTTGACCTGGTGCGTTCAGGAAATGCATGCACCCGTCGGATACGTTGTCAACAGAGAGGTTCACACATACGCAACCCAAGTCCTGCCGCACGAGGAGGGGGTCGCATCCCAGCGCATCGACATTGCCAATGACTACACCAAAGTCGAGATCACGAAGCGGGCATCTGAAACCGAGGAACCGCTTGCGGGTGCGCTGCTCGAACTCACGGACGGAGAGGGCAACGTTATCGAAAGTTGGACAAGCACAACGGAGGCCCATCGTATCGAACGGCTCGAACCGGGATCCTACACGCTGACAGAACTCAGATCTCCCCACACACACGAGCCGGCCGCAGCGCTCACGTTCAACGTGAAACCAACGACGGACGTCCAGATGGTCTCACTCCACGACAGTCCGGTTAGCGTGTCGGGCAAAATCGATAAACGTCAGGAGATTGCGAAACCCGTTGCCACGGACGCAGAAGCGAATGGAGATGGCCTCAATCGCGCGAAGGCGCGGGAAAGCGAAGACAGCTCGTTCTCTTACGCTCTCGACTATCGAAATGACAGCTCAAGCTGGGTGGATGAGTTCACCGTTGAAGACAATCTCGATGCGGCCAAGAACGGCATGGCCGAGCTGGCGGGAATCACGACCGGACGGGCGCAGGGCGATTATGACGGGAAGTTGAACGTTTGGTATCGCACGAACCTCAACCGAGAAGACGACGCGGAGGAAAAGAACGCCAATGCAACGCTTACAGATGGGCACGTGAACCCTTGGCTTGACGACGCGGCAGTTGCGAACATCGTCGGCGCGGATGGTCGAGTGAAGGACTATGGGGGCTGGAGACTGTGGAAGGAGGGGGTCTCGGCCACCGAGAGCACCTTCTTGTCCGTCTCCGATCTGCCCCTTGAATCGGGCGAGGCCATCACCGACATCCGTCTCGAGTACGGGTGTGTGAACAAGGACTTTACGTCGAGACCGAGCCAATGGGATGGCGCGGACATCAAACATCCGCATGACGATTGGAACCCTGTTCCCCCAACACATGGAAAAAAGCAGGATGCAGACGGGGAGTCGGCGGACGCATATGCGCCAACGCTGATCCATATGCGCGCGCTGCCCGCGTACACCGGCGGCAGTTCGATAGACAACCGCGCTCATGTTTCACTCTACCGCAATGGAGGTGGTGAAGGCCTTGAAGCGCACGACAGCGACGCCGTCCATCAAGAGGCGGCAAAGGTGCAGGCACATCCAATCATCAGCCTCGATCAGACAGGAGCCGCCCCTTTGCTCAGAACTGCAGTTGGCCTCTCCATCGCAAGCATCGTCGCCGCAGGATACGCATGGCAACGAAAGCGCTGGCAAAGTGATCGAACGGCGCGTTCTGCTGGCCTGCGTCCTAAGCGCAATGGCGGGCGCGGGACTCTCAACAGCCGAGTCACTCACATCTGCTGAACGGAAGACGAGAGGCCTGCGTGAAAGAATTCGATTTCAGCCAAAGTCTAAGGAGAGAGGATGCGCCGAGCTGGATTGGAGGTCCCTTACTCAAATCAACTCCGAAATCGTGGGTTGGATCACGGTTTCGGGCACAAGCATCGACTTGCCCGTTGCCCTGCCGTCAAAGAACAAGGCGCGCGATTGGTACCTCGATCACGACGCATGGGGGAGGCGCAGCGAACTCGGCTGCCCCTACCTTGACGTGAGATGCGAGGAACGAGGGGCGCACCTGCTCGTGTTCGGGCACAGACTTGGCCGGTCGCACCACATGTTCACCGAGCTCGCAGGAACTCATGAGCAATCCACCTTCGATGCAATCGGAAACGCAACCTGGAATAGCCGCGCGGGAAGCGAGGTATTCGAACCGGTTCTCTCACTTGTTGTCGACAAAGACGACGCCCTCATACAACGGTTCGAATTCGATTCGCCTTCGGAGCTGCGAGACTGGTTGACCGATTTGCTGGCCCGCTCCGCCGCGCATACAGGAAACGCGTCCGACATCGCTCTAGAAGCTCGGCGGGCTCTCACTCTTGTGACATGTGCGGAGGCACGGCGCGGCGGGCGGCGACGGACCCTTGTTGTATTTGCCACTCGATAAGGAATTGCGAACGGCCCCCGATGCAACGAATCCCGGGGTTTTCCCCGGGGTTCGCCCTTCGATGATTCGATGTCAGTCCCTCGACGCGGCTCGTGTCTCGAAATCGATTTCGTCCAACTCTTCGCCCTTCTGCTGTTCAGCCTCGACACGTTCAGCACGGATGCTCTCGGGCGTCGACCATATGCTGCCCAAGAAGAACGAAAGACCCAGACCGAGCAGAACGGCAACGGTGGCCCCTATGAGATATTGGACCCAATGTTCCTTGATGAACTGAATCACACGTCCCCCTCAGGCATAAACCGTTACGAACGACGGATGACTTCGGTCACCACGTCAGACACGACAGCGACGTTCTCAAGGTCGACGTTATAGGGCTGGTCCTCCTCAGTGCGAGCAAGGGCGAAGCCGGTACCCTCCACACCACCGATGGTCAGTGACCGGAGGCTCATGTTCATCGCAACCTGAGCATCGGTGGTGACATACGGCATATCAACCGTGGGGTACTCGTGATGGAAATCGGAGCTCACGCGCTGGACGAGCTTGGTGATGCGCTTATCCCCCTTGAGAACTCGCTCCTCGCCCTCGGTGGAGAGCATCGCGACCTGACCGGCACCGACGCTCTCGAGGTTGATGAGGAACACGCCGCGAAGCTTATCGCGATGGGCATCAAGGAAGGCCTGCATACCAGCGTTCCCGTTTTCGGAAGCGCCGGTCGCGACGAACCAGATGTCGTGACCGAGCAGCTCGTCGTCGCCCATGTCCGCAATGGCCTCGCGCAGCTCCTCCTCAGACGCATCGCCGAACGGGGCGGCACCGCCCTTCCAGTCATCGTCGTCAAAGTTGTCCCAAGAGCCGATATCGTGACCGCTACGCTTGGCGTCGAAGGAATCGTCAACGCCGAGCCAGTCACTCATGCTGTCCTCGTCCTTCTTTTTGCGACCGAAAAGACGGGACAGACCTCGACGCGGCTTCTCAGGCTCGGGTGCCGGAGCGCTGATGGTCTCGAATGCACCCTCGGGAGCGTAGCCCTGCTCAAACGAAGCGGGGGAGCTGATGACCGTAAAAGCGCTGCGGGCCTCAGCGGCCTGCTCGTCGAGAACGGGGGCCGTCACGGAAGGAGCTGCGGGAGCGGGCGCAGCCGTGGGAGCAGCGAAAGGATCCACCGGGATCGCCGACGGATCAGGAAGGTCGAACAGGGATGCGCGGTTGGCGGTCTCGGGCGTGCGGGGCTTGGGCGCCGATGCGGTACTGGGGACGTTGATCACACGCTGGGGACGGGCGGGGACGGCACGGTTAACCTCGGCCATAAGCGAGTCGACCGTTTCGACCGGCTGCGCGGGCATGGCCACGGTACCGGAAAGATCGACCGAGCTATCCTCCGCGGGCATGGTGAACATCTGCGTCGCCCCGTCGGCGGGAGCCTCCTCGACCGATCCGTTCGGGGAGGGGGCGACAAAGGTGTCTTCGATTGCAGGAGCGTCGCCATCGGAAGCGACATCGGGATCAGCAACATCCCCCATATCGACACCGGAGTCGAAGGATTCATTCTGGGAGCCATCGTCCTCAATCTCAGGCTGTTCGGCCTCGGAGTGGTCAACCTCAGCCCCAGGCTCGGATTCAACCTCGACATCCTCCGCGACGGGCTCCTCCTCGATGACCTCATACTCGGCCTCGAGGATGTAGTCATCCTCCTCGACGGGCGCGAACGCCTCGGCGAAAGCGGCATCGTCCTCAACCTCATCGGCGGACTCGAGAATGTCTTCCTCGACAAACGCCTCCTCGACGTCATCGATGCGCTCTTCCGCGACTTCCTCGACTGCGACGGGCGCGGACTCTTCAGCCTCGATGGACTCGTGCTCGGCGAATTCAGGAGCCGGAACCACGACGGAGGCAGCCGGGGCATCGCTCTCATACACGAAGGAGCAGGACTCGGGCATCATCCCCAGGGTGCGAATGACATCGGCACCGAAACGGATGTTGCCCTCGGAGTTCACACGGAACGGCGGCTCATCCTCAGCGGCGACGTCCAAATCGAGCTCGACCTGACCCATCTCATCTTCGGAGAGCTCATTTGCCACGACCTGCTCGGCGGCGGGCTCGTTGACAGGAGCCTCCTCGGCGCTTTCGACATTCACAACGGCGGTGTGATCGGATTCGACGATCTCGAAGACCGCCGTCCCCTGCTCGACGGGTTCCTCCTCGACGACAACCCCCTCGACATCCGCATCTTCGTCGGCGGGATCGGCCTCGGTCAGGTTGACAGCCGTCATCCCGGCCTCGAGCTCGGCGGCGCTCATTGTGGACGTAGAGCCGAAATCGACCGCCTCAGCCGTGTCCTCACCCTCGGACTGCTCGGGCTGCTCGCCCTCCACGCCTTCGACGGCCAGCTCATCCTCTGCACCCTCCTCCATCTCATGCGGATAGGAGGCCTGGGCGGCGGCAGCGGCCTCTGCAGCGGCGATGGCCTCTTCGAGGATGCGCTGCTGCTCGGCAAAATACTCGTCGGCCGGCTGATCGGAAGGGAACTCCTCGCCCATCTCGTACGGGGCGACGGCGTCCATGACGCCGAGCATGGCCGCGACGGAGGACTTGTTGCACACGGCGCCCGTGGTGTAGGGCAGGAAGAAGCGATTGGCAATGATGGCGATGCCGTTCGCGAGCGGAATCAGGGCAGCCACGATGGCGAGCACCCACAGGACGACCTTTGCCGGATCGGGCAGCGGAAGCACGCGCACGATGGCAAAGATGGCGGGGGCGACCATGCAAGCGGGGAGGAGCTTCACGATGAGCGGACGGTACGCGGCGAAGGGCTCGGAGCTCAGCAGATCGGCACGCGGAGAGTCGTAGTGCGCCACAACGACCACCGGGCGGTTACGGGGAGATGCGAGCGGACCCGTGGCCTTGTGGTAGGCGATGACGTTCTGGCTCAGACCGCCGGAACCGAGGTTGGAAAGAACAGGGCGACCGGAGCGCTCGAGGACAAAGAGAACCGCAGCGGCGACAGCGAGCAGCAGGCCCACAATGCCGGCAGGCCCGCCGATGCCGGCGAGCACGGAGCCGACGAACACCGCGATGCCGAGGCCGGCCTGGACGACCTTCGCCGAACCGCTCGCGCTGAACTCCTGCACCTCGGGCGCGAAGCCATGGTCGGAAAAGATCTTCGCGATCACATCCGCGGCGGAGCGCTCCTCCTCGCTGCAAGCAGGGGTGATACCGGTGTTCTGAAGCAGATGGCTCAGGTATTTCTTCGTATTCGCCATGTGGACTCCACATCGAACTCGTATGCGTGCAAACGCGCTGTAAGGACAACGCGCATGTATAGTCGCCAGTATACCCTTACTTGCGCCCTACCTGCCGAATTTTGGCTTGGCAAGGCCTCTCGAACAGGGGCGTCGCGTACCCTCCACACCAGCTGCCGGCCATTTGTCTTGCACTAAAATGGGTGGGTGGATACATAATTGTGCCCAAAGCAGTATCAAGCTGAAAGGGAAGTACCGCCGTGCACAGCACAACCGCGCACACAAGCGAAACACATCCTGACATGCCGAAGCCGTCCAGGCGGGTCGAGGGTGCGCGCAGGATGCTCAACCTCCTATTCTCCTTGCACGTCTCCCCACGCCCGCTCACGACGAGTGAGGTCGTCGATGACCCCGAAATCGGATACCTTGGCAAAAAATCGGCGACACGCGACAGCCGTTGCAAGGCGTTTAGACGCGACCGAGAGACCCTCGCCGAACACGGGGTTCACATCCGTGAGGTCCTGGCACAGTCTGCGGGCGGCATCGCGGTAAACGAGGAAAGCGCTTGGGCGATCGACCGCGAGCGAACACATGCCGCCCAAGGAGTTCTCTCACCTTATGACGCCGAGGAGATCGTCTGCGCCATCGACCAGGTCTTCGAGCTCCATGCGGACGACCCGACCCTATGGCCGCTGCAGACGGCGCGCACCAAGCTGTGCGAACTCGCCGGCAGAGACCCGTCGTCACCCGAGCGAGTGGGTGAAGGTAGGGCTGACCTGAAATCCATCTGGAACGCGTTCGACCGACTTAAGCCCGTCGAGTTCACCTACCGCGACGCTCGCGGCGTTGAGAAGAAGCGCATGGTGGACACCTACGGCATGTTCACACATGGAACGCATTCCTACCTTGTTGGATTCGACCACGATGCCAAAGACCTGCGTACCTTCCGCACCGACCGCATCCTCTCCGCGAAGCACGCCCCCGACACGCGCCCTTCCTATGCAATCCCCGCCGAATTCGATGTCACAGGTCACCAATTCCTGCCGTTCGACTTCTCTCGGGCGGCCGCAAGGCCTTGCACCTTCACGTTCCCCGCGGGAATCGCGGGTGAGGAACTCACGCTCATCACCCAGGGCAGGGGTGAACTGACACAAAGCGACGACGCATGGACCTGGAATATCGCGGTGCGAGACCTCGACGCCGCGGCATCCTTCACCCTCGAGCACGCCAACCTGGGCATGCGGGCGCAGGCCCCCAGCGAGCTCGCCGGGCTGATTCGCAACCACATCGAAAAGGCGGTGAGCGCACATGAGTAGCGTCAACAAGCGCGCCCTCTCATCCGAAGACCTGCTGCAGACCGCGCTCAACCTCATGGAGCGCCTGACGACCGCCTCAAGCGCCAGCGTCGACGCGGCGTCATTCGCGCGCGACGCATCCATTTCCCTCGAGCAGACAAATGAGGTTGTCGAACTGCTGCAAGGAGTTGCCGATGAACGCAGCGGATCGCACATAGCCCTCGACTACCAAGATGGAGCGATAACCCTCTCGGGCGACGCAGGCCGCCTGGACCCCGTGCGGCTCACGCCGGCAGAGTCGCTGGCCCTGCGCCGCGTGCTCACGACCTGCAACATCGGCGACGACGTGCGCGGGCGCGTCGAGGCAGCATTGTGCGCCGACCCCGAAGCGGACTTCGAGACCACGGTCGATAAAACCATGGGTGGCGACCGGCTGCTCGGCGGTTTTTACCCTGTTATATCCGAGGCCATCGCCATCGGAGCGCGTCTCGCCATCTCCTACCGCGCCGGCGACGAATGCAGCCCGAGCGCGCGCCTGGTCGACCCCAAGTTCATCGAGGTTTCCGGTGACGCCGCGTATCTCGTGGCCTGGAACGTCGAGAAGGACGCCCAGCGCAGTTACCGCCTCGATCGTATCGCGAATGCCGAACTCACCGAGGATTCCGTTGAGCGCCACGATTTCTCCCCGTACTCTGCCGCCGAAAGCCTGCGCGCCCATGGCGCAGGCGCGCCCTTGCGCTTCGTGAACAGCGGCGAGCTCGCATCTCGTGATTGGAAGGGCATCCATCGAGACACCGCGGACGAGCAAGAGGATGGCAGCGTACTGGTCCACATCAGCTACACGTCCGCGCCCTGGCTTTTCTCACAAATCGCGGCCGCGGCGGGAACCATCGTCATCGAAGAGCCCAAGAGCCTGAAAAACGACTTCAGAACGTGGGCGAAATCACTGCTATAAGCAAATGGGGCGCTCATGAGCGCCCCGTTTATTACGCAATCCTCAATACGCTTCGCTCTTTAGCGACGCTCATGGCTCTCGCGCCACATCTCCAGGTACCTGCCGACTTGACGAACCTCGATCCGCTGATGCGGGGCGGGAAGGGAATTCAGGAACTTCTTTCCGTACCCCTTGCTCACCAGACGCGAATCGGCCAGCACCAGCACGCCGGCGTCTGTCGACGTGCGAATAAGACGGCCGGCAGCCTGCTTCACCTCGAGCACCGCCTCCGGCAATGAATAACGCGCCCATGCGCGATCCTCGCGGGCACCGCGCTCGCATGAGAGCGGGTCGCTCGGGCTGGCGAACGGAAGCTTGGGGATAACAACGCAGCGCAACGTGTCGCCAGCCGCATCAAACCCCTCCCAAAACGCCTTCAACGCAAACAGTGAGCTCTTCTCATTCGAGAGGAAGCGGTCGCGCAGGATCTTTGCGGAGGTCGTGCGGCGCTGGCAGTCGAGCGCGAGGCCACGCTGTGCGAGTCGGGGCTCTACGCGGTCGTACAGCTCCTCCATGTCGCGTCGGTTGGTGAACAGCGTGAGCGTGCTACCGCCCATGGCGATGTGAACATCGACGAGCAAGGTTTCGAGCGCAGAGAGGTACGCGTCGCGACTGCGCGGATCGGGCATATCCGATGCCACCACAACCGCCATGTTGCGCTCGAAGTCATAGCTCGAATCGAGATGGACGGAACGAGAGCTCGACGACGAGATGCGGTCCAGACCCACGGCGTGCTGGAAATGATCGAAGCTGTCCGAAACCGTCATGGTCGCGGAGGCAAAAATCGCGGTGTGAACCTCCGGCAACCACTCCTCCGCAAGAGCCTCGCCCACATCAAGTCGCTCGGCGGTCAGACATTCGCCGCCCGCTTTGAGACGACGATTGACCTGGCAAGAATATACGTAGCGGTCGTCCGCGCCATCGAGGATGAGCCTAAGGCCATCGCGAAGCTCGCGCATGCGACGCTGCCCGTCCGCGACATCGGTCACCAGGTCGGGCTTCTCCTCGGCCACAGTCTCCACGAGCGACGCCAGATTCTTGGTCGCCTCGTCCAGAGCGTCGAGCGCGGTGCGACCCACCTCCTCAAACCCGGCCCACACCATGGAATCGCGCAAGTCATTGCCAATCCACATGTTCGCGTTGTCGTAGCCGCCCTCGGACCGAGCGGCGCGGGCGAGTTCGCGCACCGCGTCGAACAGCTCGGCCATGGCAAGAGAGGCGCGCTGCGTGCTAGCGGACGCCTTCACGGTAAGGCCCATGAACAGCGTAGCTGCGTCGCTCAGCGCCAGATCGCGGGCAATCTTGCCAAGCGCCCCAGCGCGATCGCCTCCCAGGCGCTCAAACACCGCACGGCTCTCGTCGGCAGACACTTTGATGGCCCATTGACGACGCGCTTCCGACTCGATGGAATGCGCCTCATCAACCACCCAGTGACGAATGGGGGGCAGGATCTTGCCCTCAGCGGCAACGTTGCGGAAGAGCAGAGAGTGATTCGTCACAACCACATCGACGCGGGCCGCACGACGGCGCGAGCCGTGGACCATGCATTTATCGGGGTAGAACGGGCACAGGCGGCGCGCGCACTCACGGGAAGACGTGGTGAGGTCGGCCTTGTTCACGCTGCGCCAGCGAATACCCAGCCCATCAAGGTCCCCCGTGGGAGACTGGCAGGCAAACGCATATAGAACGGCGATGGCGGTCAGGGTGTCCGCCGGATCGCGGTTGGTCTTGATTTCCTGGGCGCGAGCAAGGCGGTCGAGCTTGCGCAGGCAGGGATAGTGGTCGTAGCCTTTGAGGGCGCAATAGGTGAGACCACCGTCCATCTCACGAGCCAAACGCGGGAGCTCGTGGTAGATCAGCTGGTCGGCGAGGTTGTTCGACTTCGTCGCAATACCGACGGTCACCTTATTCCTTCGGGCGAGCTCCGCCATCGGCACGAGATAGGCGATCGACTTGCCAACGCCGGTCCCGGCTTCGATAACGCGATGTGTGGAGGTGGCGAGCGCATCGCGCACTTCGACGGCCATCTGCACCTGCTCTGAGCGCGGTTCGTATCCGGGATACATTCTGTTGACCAGGCCGCCAGGCGCAAAGCGCTCCTCAATCTCCTCGCGCGAGGGGACCGAAACGCCAACGAGCTCATCCGCATCCACGCGGGCCGCGGAGCCGATCTCCGCTTCCTCGTAACCCTTGAGAAGCTCGTATCGAGAATCGACAAGGGAGAACACCGCATCGGGTTCCTCAGCGGCCAAGAAGCTGAAAATCGGACGGTACGACCACGGAACGTCCGGATGCATATCCGCCAAGCGGCGCATGAGGCCGGCGGGAAGGTCGGCCAGGCCGCACAGAAGAATGCGCCACACGCCGCACAGTGCCTCAACATCGGCATTTGCGCGATGCGACACGCTCTCGCAGCCAAAGAGCTCGGCCATGACGGCGAGCTTATGCGACGCCAGGCGCGGCAGCGCGATGCGGGAGAGCGCGAGCGAGTCGATCCAGATATCGGAAACATCGGCTCCACCTGGAACCTGCTCGATGAACCCGCGATCGAATGCCGCGTTGTGCGCAACCACGGGACACCCGCCAACGAACTCCGCCAGGGACGCCACGGCGTCAACCGCCGAGGGCGCATGCGCCACATCGGCATTCGTGATGCTCGTCAGCCTGGTGATTTCCTCGGGTATCAATCCGCTCGGCTTCACGAAGGTGTCGAAGCGATCCACAATCTCACGGCCACGCAAACGGGCGGCCGCGATTTCGATCAACTCGCTATCGCGGTGCGACAACCCCGTGGTCTCCGTGTCGAGCACGATGATATCGTCCTCAATCAGGCCAAACGAACGCGTCTCAGCGCGCTGGGCGAGTGTCGCATAACGCTCCACAATCGCCGCCGGCGTGCCGGGCAATACCGCGGCAGCCATCTCGAGCGGCGTAGCCGCCGCGGCGACGCTCATCGAGCGGCTCGCTCGAGGGCCAGCTCGACCAGCTCGGCGCACAGGTCGCTGAAGGCGATGCCGGCGTGACGAGCCTCGTCGGGAACGAGGGACTCGGATGTCATGCCGGGAATGTTGTTCGTCTCGAGAATGATCGGGCCATCCTCTGTCACGATGACGTCGGTACGAGAGATGCCGAACAGGCCGAGCGCCTCGTGTGCACGGCAGGCAATGTCCTGGACCTGGGCGTACACATCTTCGGGCAACTGAGCCGGAATACGATGGATGTCGTTGGGGTCGGCGTACTTAACCTCGAGGTCGTAAAACTCCGATTGCTGCGGCATCATGATTTCCACCACGGGAAGCGCGCGCAGGGTCTCGCCATCGCCCAAAGCGGCAACGGAGCACTCAACACCAAAGACACGATGCTCAACCATGACCTTATCACCGTGCTCAAAAGCAAGCTCGATGGCGGCAGAGAGCTCCGAGGGGTCCTTCACCAGAGAGATGCCATAGCTCGAGCCGTTCACAACCGGCTTGACGAAGCTCTGGGGGCCCACGATATCGACGATCTCGTCAATCGACGGCATATCGGCACGGGTAAAGGTGACACTCGGCGCAACGGGCAAACCCGCACGACGATACAGCAGCTTGGACAGGTCTTTGTCCATTGCGATGCCGCTCGCCAGAGAGTTTGACCCGGTGTAGGGGATGCCGAGGAACTCCAGGATGTGCTGAGTCATGCCGTCCTCGCCGCCAAAGCCGTGCAAAGCGATAAACGCGACGTCGTAATTGCCGTTTTCCAAACGAGAGAGGAAGCCCTGCTCGCCGGGGTCGACCATTTCAACCGTGCCGTAGCCAGCCTCAGTGAGGGCAGCAGCGGCGTTCTTGCCCGACGCAAGCGAGATCTCCCGCTCATCCGAGATGCCGCCCGCCAGAACCGCCACCTTCATCTCATGACGCTCTTTGCCAGCCATGTCGCCGCCTTTCACCGTTTTCCCCACGCGACCTGCGACGCGAGGTGTCTATTTCACGCAATAACCGTGCACTTCGCTATGAAGCGCACGACAATACCCTATTGTATAGGGTAACTATGCACCTGGGGGCCGATCACCCCATCACCCGAAAGGCGACAAATGGAACGTACCAACCGTTCGCGCGATATTCGTCAATTCGACCTCGATGACCTCAAGGAGCTCATGAAGGAGCTCGGGCAGCCCGCGTTTCGCGCCAAGCAGCTTTACGAGTGGGTTCACGAGAAGAACGTCTGTTCGTTTGACGAGATGACCAACCTGCCCGCTGGCCTGCGTAAATCTCTCACCGAGACCTTCGCTTTTAAGGTTCCCACCGAGCTTGTGAAGCAGGTTTCCAAGGACGGTTCCCGCAAGTACCTGCTCGAATTCTCCGACGGCGTCTCTGTTGAGACGGTCGGCATGCCCAATCGCAACAAGCTGGCCGTCTGCATTTCCTCGCAGGCCGGATGCGCCATGGGCTGTGCCTTCTGCGCCACGGGTCTTGCGGGTCTTTCCCGCTCGCTCACCGCGCAAGAGATGGTCGACCAGGTCCTCCACGTTTCTCGTGACTTCGGCGAGCGTGTTACAAGCGTCGTCTTCATGGGCCAGGGTGAGCCCTTTGCAAATTTCGACAACACCGTTGAGGCACTTCGCATGCTGAACGACCCCGAGGGACTCGCGATCGGCGCACGTCACCTCACGGTCTCTACCTGCGGCGTCATCCCCGGCATCCGTCGCTTTGCTGAACTGCCTGAGCAGTTCACGCTTGCCATTTCGCTTCACTCAGCGATCCAGACCACGCGCAACCAGCTTATGCCCGGCGTTAAGAAATTCACCCTCCTGCGCCTGCATGAGGCCATCCAGGAGTACGTCGAGAAGACCGGGCGCCGCCCGACATACGAATTCGCCATGATCGACGGCATCAACGACACCAACCCTGAGATGCAGGCCCTTGTCGACTTCTGCGCCGGCACGCTTTGCCATGTGAATCTCATTCAGCTGAACGACATTCCCGACAGCCCGTTCCGCCCGTCGCCGATCGAGAAGGTCGAGGCGCTGCAGCGTCGTCTGACCATGCACGGCGTCGAGACCACCATCCGCAACTCCCGTGGCGGCGACATCGATGCGGCATGTGGCCAGCTCAAGCAGCGCCGCTTCCGCGCTCGATAGGGAAGAGCAGCATCAATCAGACCGTTTCATGTGAAACCGTGTGACTTGCCTTCCACTCTCTCTAGCCATTCAGGTACGAAAAAGACCACCCATGTTTTGGGTGGTCTTTTTTCATGACGATAACCGCATGTGAAGTCTGGTCATTTCCCTAGGTTCAGACAATGGCATGGAATATTATTTAGGTACCTTAGTATCCTAGCTCATCCCACTGCCGTTCGACCCAAGCCTGATTGATCTTCGGATTATGAGTGGCCCGAGCTGTTCGCATTGCGACCTCCTCACTCATCGTTTGCATTGCATCATGCGAAATCGGATTGAGTTGCTCAAGCTTCCCCTTAATAACTGATCTCAACTCAGTTTTATTAGCGAGATACAGTCCGATTCCCAAACCGGCAACTACCGAGGTCGCAAAGATCAGTGCTTGGTGAGAGCGTTTCACAACAACCGCCCAGCCTTACTCGGATTCAACCATAGAGGCGAGAATACGCTGCAGATCGTCTTCATCCTTAAACTCGATTTCAATTTTATTCTTGCCGCGAGTCGAACGAACCTTCACGTTCGTGTTAAACACCTGACGCAAGACACGTGCAGCCTTCTTGTACGATTGCGGAGTAACCGGACGAGGTGCCCGAGGCGTATCTCCGACAGAAAACAGTGGAGCAAGATTCTCAGTCGCTCGAACCGACAAACCCTCCGCTACGACCTTCTCAGCCAACTTGATGCGTGCCTCTTCAAATGGAACGGCGAGAATCGCGCGAGCATGCCCAGCGGTCAACTTTCCCTCATACATCATCTGCTGAACAGCCTCTGGCAGATCGAGAAGCCTCAGAGAGTTTGTGATCGCAGATCGGGACTTGGACACTGCCTTCGACAAAGCCTCCTGCGTCATCCCACTGGCTTTGATGAGCTGACGATAACCCTTGGCCTCTTCAATTGGATTCAGATCGGAACGCTGAAGATTCTCAATGAGAGCAATCTCAAGCATCTTCTGATCATCGACATCTTTGACAATAACCGGGACCTTATCAAGTCCAGCAATCTTGGACGCCTGATACCTTCTCTCACCGGCGATAATCTCGTACTTGCTTCCATTTTTGCGAACAAGCAAGGGTTGGAGAACACCGTTTTCACGAATGGACTCGCTCAGCTCTTCCAACTCCGACTCATTGAAGTGTGTACGTGGCTGATTCGGGTTCGGGAAAATTTCCTCAATCGACATCTGGGTCTCAGTGGCGGTATAACCAGTCTCAGACTGAGCTTCACCCATCAAGGAACCAAGACCACGGCCAAGAGCCGGCTTCTTCTTGGGGCTAGGCACGACGAATCACTTCCTTTGCCAGATCCATATACGCACGAGCCCCCTTGTTTGAAGGCGCATACTCAATCACGGGCATTCCATACGAAGGAGCTTCAGAGACCTTTACGGATCGAGGGATACAAGTCTTAAATGCTATGTCGCCAAAGTAGTTCTGAACTTCCTCAACAACCTGGTTTGAGAGCGACGTGCGCGAATCGTACATTGTCATCAAGACGCCATATGTATCCAGATCCTTGTTAATTCGACCCTTAACCATACGCATGGACTCAAGCAACTTGGTAACACCCTCAAGGGCATAGTACTCGCATTGAATGGGGATCAAAACGCTATCCGCTGCAGCGAGAGCGTTAATGGTAAGGAGGCCGAGCGACGGCGGGCAGTCAATAAAGATGAAGTCAAACTCATCTTTAACCGGTTCCAGGAGATCCTTCAGTCGAGTCTCACGCGCCATTGCGGACACAAGCTCGATCTCAGCACCTGCAAGTTGGATGGTAGCCGGAATAATAAAGACGCGCTCACTCACGGTATCGTGAATCAGGTTCTCAGCAGGAACATCATGAAGCAATGCATCATAGATGCATTGAGACAATCCCTCTTTATCAACGCCGATGCCGCTCGTGCTGTTTCCCTGCGGGTCAAAGTCAACAATAAGGACCTTGCGGCCTAACTTACCAAGTGCAGCAGCCAGATTCACAGTCGTGGTCGACTTACCCACGCCGCCCTTCTGGTTGATAATTGCAATGGTATGAAGAGGTTTCGCGCTTTTCGAGCGCTTTACGTCGCGAAATCCCACATTACCTCCTGTTATCTTCTATTTGTTCTGCATTTCAGGTCTCTTGTAGGTGAAGTTTCACGTGAAACCTAAGGTTGTATTCCATTATGTTTCACGTGAAACCAGTATTCAAGCTCTACTTTGAACGATGAAAACAAATCTTTCTTTACTCAACTGACCTTGCGGAGATCGTCAATCTAACATGTTGCACGGACAATAGAATTTGACTTGCATATATAACACTCTGACGTCCCATATCACTGAGTCGATGCCCAATATTGGCTCAATTCGTCCCATTCGTCTCAAATTCTCGCTTTCGCCAATCATCGAGAATGATCGGTTGCCCCTATGCACTAATATGCACAGATGCTCTCGAGAACAGAATTATCCCCGGCATCCCATATCATGATGAAAAGTGAACTGCTCAATTGAAAACTTAACACCTGTTACCCTGCAGAACAACAGGCGTTTAATCATCATATAGAGTTACTCATTGTATGGAGCACAGCCGCTCGTGCATTCGACCACACACCATAAGTCGAAACAAGAATCCAGTTACAAGTGCATGCAGTGCCTGTCTACTAGCTTGCAATTTAATAACTGGTGGGTTGTTTGAAATAGCCTGTCAGCATAAAAAACGACCGGACGTTTCACGTGAAACACCCGGTCGTGGAACAACGTCAACAGAAATAATGGCGCACTAGGAGGCCAAGGGCTGCTTCTTAGCGAGACCAACTGCACGAGGCAACTTTATCTGAGGCTCAGAAACCTTCTGATAGAGGAAAACGGAGCGATGGCCAAGTCCGCGAGGCAAGTCGAATTCATCACAGCCAATAAGCTCCAAACCGCAAATGGCAGCAGTCTTCTCGGAAAGCTTCAACTCAGGGGCCTCAGGGTTTGCCTTTGCAACGACGAGATATCCATCATCCTCAAGGAACGGCGTGCCGTACTCAATGATCATAGACATCTGGCCAACAGCGCGGGCAAACACAGTGTCAAACCGGCCGCGCATCTTCATCGCATACGATTCACAGCGATCATGAATGCCTTCAACATCTTCTATACCCAAAGCGTCAATAAAGGCATTCACGGCATCGATCTTCTTGCCAACAGAGTCAAGCAGAACACCAGAACATCCAGTATAAAGAGCAAAGGGGATGCCGGGGAATCCAGCGCCAGTGCCCATATCAAGGAAATGCTCAGGGTCAATAGGAAGGTCACGATACAGAGTAAGAGAATCGACAATATGCAGAATCAGGGCGTCATGAATATCCTTGATGCGAGTAAGGTTCATGACCTGGTTAACCTGGTTCACATAAAGAAGGTGCTGCACACAACGCTCAGCAGTCTCAACATCAAGTTCGATGTCGAGCTCAGAGGCAAGGCCGACAACCTCAGTGACAAGAGCGGCGATCTCATCGACAGGCTCGTCAAAGGGATGCAGAGTAATGGTTCGGGACGTTTCATTAGCCATATGTATCAATCCAATCAATGACTGAAAACCACGGAACGTGAAGTTGAGTCAAAAAAGGGGCGCATAAGCGCCCCTTGCTGTCAGGTGTATATGAGCACCTTAGCGAACGGTAATCACAACGCGACGCTCAGGGTCAGTGCCCTCAGAGTGCGTGTCGATGCGGTCATCGTCACGCAGAGCGATGTGAACCAGACGACGCTCATATGCAGACATAGGCGGAAGGTTCACGGTACGTCCCTGCACAACGGCGCGAGAAGCTGCAGAGTGTGCCATGCTAACAACCTTGTCGTGACGGCGGCTCTTGTAACCCTCGACATCAATGGAAACCGGATAACGGAAACCAAGCTTACGACTCACCAGGAGAGAGACGATCGTCTGAAGGGACTCGAGCGTACGGCCATGGCGACCAATAAGAACAGCCAAGTCGGGAGCGGTGATATCCAGAATCAGCTCGCCCTCGTCGCCCTCATACTCATCGATGGGAGAGTTGGCGGCATCGAAGAATCCAAGCAGGTCGCGCACAATGGAGATGGCCACGTCGGCAATAGTGTCGAGCTCCTCGTCAGTCAGCTCCTCGCCAGCCTTATAGCGACGAGCGATCTCGGGATACTCCCCGGCGATCTCCTCTACGGACTCCTCAGCCGGAATCTCTTCAATAAGCTCTTCAGACATGTCCAACTCCATCGTTAGGTACCTAATTGGTATATATACCAGGTGTGTGACTAGCGCTTCTTGTGCGGGCGCTTCTTGTGCTCGTGACGGACAACGTCAACCTCGATCGGGGCGTTGACCATGCGGGCCTTTTCATCAGCCTTGGCCTTGTCGATGATCTTCTGGGTCACAAAGATCTGCTGGATGACCTGCCAGGCGGAAGAAACGTCGTAGTACAGCAGAACGCCGGCGGGCATACCCCAGCCCATAACGAGCATCATGACAGTCATGACAACCATCATCATCTTGGTGCTCTGAACCTGAGCGCCCGTCTGGTTGCGGGTCATGTACATCTGGGGAATGAAGGTCAGGACGCCGAACAGGATCAGCGCGATGAGGTACGGCAGCGCTGCACCGAAACCGTCGGCAAAGGCCTGGGCAGGCGAAGTGACGAGGTTCGGCAGGATGTTAAAGAAGGAGAAGCCCTTCTCAGCCGCATCCGGGAAATAGTGACCAAGGTCGCGCAAAAGGTTGAACAGCGCGACCAGGATGGGCATCTGAATCAACAGGGGCAGGCAGCCGCCAAAGGGGTTGAACTTGTTCTCAGAGTAGAACTTCTGCATTTCCTCGGCCTGACGCTGTGGATCGGCGGCGTAACGCTCCTGGATCTCGAGAAGCTTGGGCTGCAGGACCTGCATGCGGGCGGTCGACTTAATGGACTTGAGCATCATCGGGGTCAGCAGCAGGCGAATGATCACCACCAGGATGATGATCGACAAGCCCCAGTCGCCTGCGAAGCGCTGAATGAGCTCGAGCGCCTGGAAGAGAATCTGAACAATCCAGTCCCACATACGAATAATCCTTACCTTAAGAATTTGATAGTTATGGCACGGGATCATAGCCGCCAGCATGCGTGGGAACGCAGCGCAAAATGCGCCGCAGCCCAAGCCAGCAGCCTTTGACCACGCCATATGCCTGTATTGCCTCAACAGCATACTGTGAACAGGTGGGTATGTATATACACGCATCGGGCAAAAGGGGCGAAATGCACCGTTGGTACCAGCGGATGGCGGCGATGGCGGTGCGCTTAAACACGCCCTTCACAACCATCCTTGGGCCCGGACGCGTTCACGTGCGCGCGGTGGAGCAGCGACTGCAATGCAGCCTGCATATCCTCGGGAGACGCCGTGCGCGTGCGCGGGGTAGCGAACAAGATAATCTCACGACCCTCGATCGGTAAGCAGCAGGCGCGCGCCACCTCTCGCAGCACGCGCTTGCTCCGATTGCGCACAACGGCATTTCCCAGCCTTTTGGCAGCAGCGAAGGCGACCCTTGCCGGATCGCCTTCGCTGACACAATCACATATAACCATGCGAATCAGAGGATGATTTAAGCGCTTCCCCTGAGTGAACACCCGCTCGAAGTCCTGATGGGACTTGATGGTCTGCATGAGAGCTTAGTTGTCGCTCACCGTGAGACGCTTGCGGCCCTTGGCGCGACGACGTGCGAGCACGGCGCGGCCGGCCTTGGTGGCCATACGGGCGCGGAAACCGTGGGTCTTGGCGCGCTTGCGCTTGTTCGGCTGGTAGGTACGCTTCATGGTAAACATCCTCCTGGTGCGTTTTGACTACTCGACTACTCGAAAAAATACGCGTGAGCTAGGAGATTGTAGGGAATACGGTGCGCGAATGTCAATCTCAGAACCATGAAATGCGCATAGTTTACTGAGGAGCCGGGCGTGCTTTTCACAGCACCTCTCACCATTCGCCCATTCTTTCAGACTTTTTCATCGACTTTTCCACAGGTTGTTCTATGTCTGTTGATAACTTTTCCGAGATTTCCAACACTTTTCAACACAGAAGGAAAACTTGTTGAAAGTTTTGAATACGTAGGCTGTGAGCTGGTATCCTAGGCTCACGACAATCGTGGAAAGAATGCAGCATGTCAGAAGATTTCTATCCCTTTGTGGATTCCGGGGACCCCGCCCCCGACAACACGCACCTCGTTGGGGGATCCGCGGCCGCGACTGCGGCCGATGCGGCGGAAAACACGCCCAACCAGGTCTCTTACACCATCCGCATATCCGTGTACGACGACATGTTGTCCACCCCGCGCGTAATCGTGGTCGAGCAAAGCGACGTGAGAACCTACCTCGAAGACGTTACCAACACGGTTTACCGCACCATGAAAGAGCAGGGTGGAAAACTTTCGCTCATGATCATTCGAGAGCTCGTGGAGAACTTCATTCACGCGCAGTTCTCAGAACCCGTCATCTCCATCCTGGATAACGGCAACACCATCCGCTTTGCCGATCAGGGACCGGGCATCGGAGATAAAGAGCGCGCATTCGAGTTCGGCGTCACAAGCGCCGACCGAGAGAAGAAGCGCTATATCCGAGGCACGGGCGCGGGCCTGCCCATGGTCCAGCAGTATGTTGAAAACGCCGGCGGAGCAATAGCCGTGGAGGATAACCTGGGCGCCGGGACAGTCGTGACCGTAAGCGTCGACCCCAAACGCGCAGCCGAACTCGAGCACGCTGTTTCACGTGGAGCGGCCGTACGCAGTGGCTGCGCGCACGAGGCGGAACCCATGCAAAGCCCAACGGATCCCTGGGGCGCGGGGGCGTATCAGGCTGAAACCTACCCGGCTCAAACCGGATATCCGCAACAACCCTACGGAGCCGGAGCATATCCCGGGCAGATACCCTACGGCATGATGGCCGGTCAGATGCCTGGAGCACCCGGCGCATTCCCACAACAACCCGCCTACTACCCCGGATACCAGCAGGGATATCCCATGCAAGGTTTTCAACAACACCAGGGTTACCCCCAGCCCGGGTTCCCGCAGGCAGGCGCGGCAGGCCAGGGATACACGCAGATTGCAGCCGCACCCGCGCAGCAGGGTCCATACGTAAGCGAGCGCGGCGCGGCGGCACTGTTGTTCATCTACCAGAACGGCAAAGGCGGACCAACCGACCTCACACGCGCGCTCGGGCGCTCGGACGCCACATGGTCTCGCGAGCTCGACGCGTTGGCGAGCACGGGCCTCGTACATAAGCCCCGTCAGAAGTATGTGCTCACCGACATGGGTAAGGCCTGGGTCGAGCAGAGCACGGGGGCGCAGTAGCGCCCAACGCACACCGCAGGATTCAACCGCGAGCAACCGCGACACGAGAAGGAATCGTGAGACATGGATAACGAAGCGCGCATCCTCCTGGACGACGTCATAGCGTTTTGCCGCCGCGATGGCCGCGAGACGCGCCTTATCAACATGCTCGAGCAGTGCGGGGCAACGGGATTTGACGACGAATCCCTGACCATCCAGGTCCCCAGCCGATTTGCCTATAACTACCTCGTCAAACAGCGCGAGCTCATCGAGCGCTATCTCGAGGAGATCTCGTTCATGCCCATGGTCCTCAACGTGGTGGTAGCCGAGGGCGGAGCGCCGAGTGAGACGCAGACGCCCACGGCGGCGGCCACACCGACGGTGCCGGCGGGCGAGGGCCTGCCGCAGAGAGCCGCCGAGGTGCCAGCGAGCTTTGCCGAGGCCCCCGCAAGCCCGATTACGCCGACGGAACCCATCGTGACCAGCGAGCCCACGGTCGCTGCCCCCGCCAAGTCCGAGCCCACCTCCAAGTCCGGCGTCACGGTGCGCAACACCGTCTCGCCCGAGGCGTTCCGCAAGATGATGGACGAGATGCGCAGCCAGGACCCCACCGGCAAGCGCCAAAACGTCACCGCGCCGCAACAGCCTGCTGCGACCCATGCCCCCGTGGCGGCAGCGCCCGCCGCAACCCCAGAACCCGACGCCGCTGCCTTGGATATCAACGCCAAGTACACGTTCGCGAGCTTTGTCGCGGGCGACGAAAACCGCCACGCCTTCAACAGCGCCATGCGTTTCGCCGCCTACGCCGAGGAGCCGCAGCAGTGCCCGAGCCTATTCATCTACGGCAACTCGGGCCTGGGCAAGACGCACCTGCTCTTCGCCATCCGAAACTACCTGGCCAAAGAAAAGCCCTACATCCGCGTGAAATACGCGAATTCCCAGGCCTACCTCGACGATTACATGAACGAGCTCGGCGCCCAGCGTGGCCCCGGCAACCTCATCATGCGCGAATACCGCGATGCGGACATCCTCATCATCGACGACGTCCAAAACATCGTGGGCAAGCAGGCATCCGTCGAGTTCTTCTTCCAGCTCGTGGACAGCTTCATCCGCGAAGGCAAGAAAATCGCCCTGGCATCCGACCGCGCGCCCAAGGACCTTGCCATGGACGAGCGCCTCACCAGCCGCTTCAGCAGCGGCATGCTCTGCCTGGTGTCCGAGCCGGGCTTTGAGATGAAGTACGTCATCCTCAAGCGCTACTACGAGAGCATCATCCAGCAGGACGAGGACCTCACCTCCATGAACGTGGACACATCGCTGCTCCAGGCTCTGCCCTCCTCCGAGGGCAAGCTCACCGACGAGCACCTGCGCCACATGGCCGAGATCTCGGGCAACAACATCCGCTCGCTGGAGAGCTTCTGCGAGCGCTGCGCTAACCTCTCCTCGGAGCGCGAGGCCGCAGGTGCCGAGCTCACCGCCGAGGACATCGACCGCGTGGCCAAGATCTACTTCAACACCGCGCACAAGATCATCCACGTCGACACGGTTCAGCGCGTGGTGGAGGAGTTCTACCACGTGAGCCATGAGGAGCTCGTGGGCAAGCGCCGCACGGCCAACATTGCCTTCGCACGCCACGTGGCGGTATACCTCGCCAACAACCTCTGCGAGATGACCACCCCGGCCATCGGCGCCGAGTTCGGCGGGCGAGACCACTCCACGGTCCTCAACTCCCTCAAGGTGGTTGAGAACAAGATGCGCGAGGACCGCCGCATCGTAGAGGACATCCAGAACCTCAAGAACACCATCCTTTTGAAGTCGTGAGAACACGTCGTGAAAACATGGGTGAAGCCTGTGGAAAACCTGGGTGGAAAACTCGTAAACCGGTGGAGGGAAAATAGGTGGATATCTCACGGGGGAAAACAAGCGCGTTGTCTACAATGGATTGTTGAAAGAAAAACGGCCCAACACCTGGGCAAACGAGAGTAGTTCGCACCATCCACTGCGTTATTACTGTTATTACCTATATATATTTAAGAGAGGAATAATAAAGAGATGAAGTTCACGGTCAGCCAGTCGGCCCTTTCCGATGCCATCGCCGTCGTGATGAAGGGCATCGCTCCCTCATCTACGCTCCCCATCCTCTCCGGAGTGCTCGTGCGCGCCGCCGACGGGGTCCTTGAGTTCCAAACGTCCAACTACACCATCTCGATCCGCCATCGCATCGCGGCTCGCGTGGACGAGGAGGGGCAGGTCGTCATTCCCTGCAAGATGCTCTCCAACATCGTCAAAACCTTGCCAGATGCCCCGGTGTCCTTCGAGCTCGCCGAGCGCCAGGTGACCATCACCTGCGAGCGCTCCACCTTCCGCCTGAACACGCTCGATGCCGGCGACTTCCCCGAGTTCCCCACGTTCGCCCTCGAGCGCTCTGTCGAGCTGCCCGCCAATATCCTGACCGAGATGGTCGGCCGCGTCTGGCGCGTCACCTCGACGGACAAGAACCGCCCGGTCCTCAACGGCGTGTACATGACCGTCGAGAACAACACGATCCGCCTCGTCGCCACCGACTCCTACCGTCTGGCCGTGTGCGACACCCAGGTCGAGACCTCCTCGCTGGAGGGCAGCTTCGAGTTGAACGTGCCCGCCGACGCCTTCAACGACGCGCTCGCCATCACCGGTGGCCAGGGCTCCATCTTGATTGGCTCCACGGATACGCAGGTCGTGTTCGTGGCCGGCAACACCACCTACGTCGCCCGCCGCATCGAGGGCATGTACCCCAACTACAAGGCGCTCCTGCCCGCATCCTGCGCCACCACGGTCAAGATCGACGTGGCCGCCCTGACCTCCGCGCTCAAGCGCGTTTCCACGGTCGCTCAGGCCAACTCTGCCGTTAAGTTCGACATCTCCGTCGAGACCGGCCAGATGATGCTCTCCGCCATCTCCAACGACCAGGATGCAGCAACGGCCACGGTCGAGGTCGAGGCCGAGGGCGCCAGCGGCGTCATCGCGTTCAATTACCACTACATCTTCGGCTGCCTGAACGTGCTCTCCCGCGAGAAGGAGATCACGCTCGAGCTGCAGAGCTACAACCAGGCGGGCGTGTTCAAGTCCTATGACAAGATCAACTACCTCTACCTGGTCATGCCGGTCCGCATCTAGTCCCCGCCGCCCCGAAAGTCTCAATTGGGGACAGGCACCAATTGAGACTTTCTTGCCTGCGGCTTCGAGCGCTCGAATGTCGCAATAGGTGCCTGTCCCCAATTGCACCGCCCGCATCGCTTTCTTTTCGCACGTTAGGTTCCACTGCCCATGTCCATCGCCGCGACGGAGCTTTCCGTTCTCCATTACCGCAGCTTCGATGACCGCAAAATCGAGCTGGACCCAGGCATCACGGTGCTCGTGGGCCGCAACGCCGTGGGGAAGACCAACCTCGTCGAGGCGCTGCAGTTGCTCACGGCGGGAGCCTCGTTCAGGAAGCCCACGGCCTCCGAGCTGCTGCGCGATGGCGAGGGCTCGGGCCGTATCCGCCTGATGCTCGAGGGGGAGGGGCGCATTATCGAGATGGGGCTCGATTTTTCCGAGGGTAAACGCTCGTTTACGCGTAACGGGAAGAAGGCCCGCGCCGCGGGTATCCGCGGTGTGCTGCCGAGCGTGCTGTTCTGCCCCGATCATCTCGACATGGTCAAGCGGTCCGCATCACGCCGCCGCGAGGCGCTCGACTCCTTTGGCGTACAGCTGAACGAGAACTACGCCAAGCTGCTGGCCGCTTACGAGCGCACGGTCGAGCAGCGCAACAACCTGCTCCGCGACGGCTACGCCCCCGGTTTGCTCGAGGTGTGGGACGAGTCGCTCGCCACAACCGGCGCCCAGCTGCTGCTGCATCGCACGGCCCTACTCGAGCGCATCCGCGAGCATTTCATCGAGGTCTACCGCGCCATCGCGCCGCACGAGGAGCCTGACGTCCGTTATGTGCCGAGCTTTGGGGAGCTGGCCGGCGGCCGCGAGGCGATCGCAGCTCAGTTCTTGGACGCGCTCGCTCAGCGCCGTGAGGACGAGCTCCGCCGCGGCTGCACACTCGTGGGGCCACATCGCGACGAAGTGCTGTTTACCATCGACGGCCGCTCCGCCCGCGACTTTGGAAGCCAGGGGCAGCAGCGCTCGATCGTGCTCGCGTGGAAGATCGCCGAAGTCCAGGTGACGCGCGATATCCTGGGGCGGTATCCGCTCCTGTTGCTCGACGACGTGATGAGCGAGCTCGACGCCGCCCGCCGCGACGCTATCGTGGGTTTCATTGCCGACGAGATCCAGACGGTGATCACCACCACGAACCTCGGCTATTTCACCGATGACATGCTCCAACGCGCCCGCGTGATCCGCATCGGCGATGTGTAAATTGGGGACGGGTGCAAATTACACATTCGCACGTGGAGGAGAAGGGGAAATGACATGGGCAAAGTGACCAAGAAGGGTCGCCTCAAGGCCACGGCCGGCCTGGGCGAATTCATCAACTCCGAGAAGATGCGCCTGTTCGACGGTGCCACCCCCGAGCGCCAGGCGCAGTTCCGCCGCGCCGAGCGCCGCCATGTCATCTTCCAAGCATGGAACAAGGTGTGCGCCGGCACGCGCGAGGGCAAGCACGTCACGGGCCTGCACTACGTCGCCGAGCGCGATGAACTCATCGTTTACACGGACGGCGCCTCCTGGACCCAGGAGCTCACCATGATGCGCGAGATCATCCGCGCCCGCATGGACGCGTGCGGCGGCGCTGTGGGCAATATCGTGGTCAAGACCACCCGCCCCGGCTTCGCCAAGGGTCCTCGGGAGTAGCGGGACCGTCCCCGATTACACATCCGAGCCAAAGTCCCCGCAAACGGCCTCTCAGGGGCTTGTAGAGGTATTCGGAACCTCGTTCATCGCGCGTTTTACCTTCGTTCCATGCGATAAACTGTAAAGGTTAGCCATACTTCACACTAAAAAGGGAGAACCACGTGGCGAATGAGAACGAATACGGCGGAAGCGAGATCAAGGTCCTCGAGGGCCTTGAGGCCGTTCGCGTCCGCCCTGGTATGTATATCGGTTCCACGAGCTCGACCGGCTTGCACCACCTTGTGTGGGAGATCGTCGACAACTCCGTCGATGAGGCCATGGCCGGCTTCTGCTCTAGCATCGAGGTCACGGTCCATCCCGACAACTCGATTACCGTCGTGGACAACGGCCGCGGCATTCCGGTCGATATGCACCCGGTCAAAAAGATCCCCACGCTCGAGGTCGTCATGACGATCCTCCACGCCGGCGGCAAGTTCGACAACTCGGCCTACAAGGTCTCCGGCGGCCTGCACGGTGTGGGCGTCTCCGTCGTCAACGCGCTCTCCAAGAAGATGAACGTCCAGGTTCGCCGCGACGGCAAGGTCTACGAGATGGAGTTCTCCCGCGGCAAGACCACTCAGAAGATGCGCGAGATCGGCACCTCCAGTACGACCGGCACCACCGTCACCTTCTGGCCGGACGACGAGATCTTCGAGACCACCGTCTATGACTTCGACATTCTGCACGACCGTCTGCAGCAGACGGCGTTCCTCAACAAGAACCTCAAGATCGTCCTGCGCGACGAGCGTTCGGTGGAGCCCCAGGTCGAGGAGTTCTGCTACGCCGGCGGCATCATCGACTTCGTCAAGTTCCTGAACGAGGGCAAGACTGTACCCGATGGTCTCAAGGATCCCATCTACCTGGCCGGCGCGTCCGAGGACGGCGCTCCGGTTGAGAAGACCGGCGAGGTCGAGGTGGCCATCCAGTGGAACACCTCCTACTCCGAGAGCGTGGTTTCCTTTGCCAACGACATCCGCACCATCGAGGGCGGCATGCACATGGAGGGCTTCCGCGGCGCCCTCACCAGCGTGATCAACGAGTATGCCCGCAAGAACGGCATCATCAAGGAGAAAGAGGGCAACCTCACGGGTGACGATATCCGCGAGGGCCTCACCGCCGTCGTCTCCGTCAAGCTCGCCGACCCGCAGTTCGAGGGTCAGACCAAGGCCAAGCTCGGCAGCTCCTTCATGCGCACGCTCACCCGCAAGATCGTCTCCGAGGGCCTGGCCGACTACCTCGAGGAGCACCCCAAGCAGGCGCGCGAGATCATCAAGAAGGCCCAGCAGGCGAGCAAGGCCCGCAACGCTGCCCGCAAGGCGCGTGAGGCGACCCGCCGCAAGTCGCTGCTGGAGACCGCGAGTCTGCCCGGCAAGCTCGCCGACTGCTCGGTGCGCGACGCCGAGTTGACCGAGCTCTTCATCGTAGAGGGCGACTCGGCAGGCGGTTCGGCCAAGGACGGCCGTCGCCGAGACATCCAAGCGATCCTGCCCCTGCGCGGCAAGATCCTGAACGTCGAGCGTGTGGGCGATCACCGCGCCTTCTCCTCCGAGACAATCCAGTCGCTCATCACCGCCATCGGCTGCGGCGTGACGACCGGCAACGGCGACGGTGGCGATTTCGACATCACCAAGGCCCGTTACCACAAGATCATCATCATGACGGATGCCGACGTCGACGGCGCCCACATCCGCATCTTGCTGCTGACCTTCTTCTACAAGTACATGCGCCCGCTCATCGACGCCGGCTACGTGTACGTGGCCTGCCCGCCGATCTTTGGTATCAAGGTCCGCAACAAGATCCACTACGTCTACCCCAACGGCCGTCAGGCGGAAGACGAAATCCTGCGCGACTCCATCGCCGCGCTTGGCCTCAACCCCGACGAGCCTGAGGACGAGCAGTCCAACGGCAAGGTCACCAAGAAGCGTAAGGGCTATACCGTCCAGCGCTACAAGGGTCTGGGCGAGATGGACCCCAAGCAGCTGGCCAGTACCACCATGGACCCCAAAACCCGCATTCTGCAGCGCGTGACCATCGAGGACGCCATCGTGGCCGATCGCGCCGTCCGCGAGCTCATGGGTTCTGAGGTTGGGTACCGCCGCGAGTACATCGAGAAGCACGCGCACGACGCCCGCTTCCTGGACGCCTAGCCCGTTCCCAATTACGCATCTGCGACCACGACCGATAAGGAGAACCCGTGGCTGACGATATGAACAACGACGAGCTCGAGCAGGGAGCCGCGTCCGAGGGCATGCCCGAGGACCTCAAGCGCTTGCTCGCTCGCGCCAACGAGGACGACGCCTCCGCGTACGACCCGGACGCCGAGTCAGACGAGGACGAGGATGACGACGAGGAGCTCGAGGAGAGCTTTGGCGCCAACGACCGCGGCGAGGACGCCGGTACGGATGTGAACGGCGGCTCGCTGCAGATCAGCGAGTTCGGCCGCGAGATGAAGCAGTCCTTCATCGAGTACTCGATGTCGGTCATCACTGCCCGTGCCCTGCCGGATGTGCGCGACGGCCTCAAGCCGGTTCACCGCCGCATTCTGTACGCAATGAACGAGAGCGGCATCTTCCCCAACCGCCCGCACAAGAAGTCCGCCTGGACGGTCGGCGAAGTTATCGGTAAGTACCACCCGCATGGCGACTTCGCGGTCTACGAGGCCATGGTTCGCCTGGCGCAGTGGTTCTCCATGCGCACGCCG
>ERZ833782.864-NODE-864-length-32769-cov-4.485725_pt1 | contig 32769 bp, 24 predicted proteins | sample MGYA00519577_ERZ833782 | MGnify/ENA primary metagenome ERZ833782 (study PRJEB31850, sample SAMEA3708745) | human gut metagenome | biome: human gut; feature: human-associated habitat; material: faeces | place: China | collected 2014 ...
TCGGCTGTTTTTGGGGGCGGCGGTGGTTTGTTTTTTGTTTGAATGGGAGGTCTGGATATGGCGGAGTCTATGAAGGATTTTGAGAGGGAGCTGGAGGCTTCTTTTAAGAGGATCGATGAGGGTGATATTATCTCAGGGACTGTTGTGAGTGTGGATGAGTCGGGGGTTGTTCTTGACCTTAAGTTTTATGCTGAGGGTTTTATTCCGGTGGAGGAGTTTTCCCGGGTGCCGGGGTTTAATATTAAAGAGGCTGTTCAGCCGGGGGATGAGGTTCAGGCGATGGTTCTTCGCAGGGATGATGGTCAGGGGAATATTCTTCTTTCCAGAGCGGATGCTGCGGATGTGCTTGCCTGGGACAGGCTGAAGGAGCTTCAGGATTCGGGTGAGGTGCTGGATGTTGTTGTGAAGGGGATCGTTAACGGGGGTGCCATTGCTTATGTTGAGGGAATCCGTGGGTTTATTCCGGCATCCAGGCTTGATCTGGAGTTTGTTGAGGATACTGAGGTGTTTCTGAATAAGCCGATCCAGGTGCGGGTTATCGAGGCTGATAAGGCGAAGAAGAGGCTGGTGCTTTCGGCCAGGGAGATTCTTCGTGAGAGGGCTGAGGTGGAGAGACGGAATAAGATTTCCAATATCCAGGTTGGTTTTGTGACTGAGGGTACGGTTGAGAGTTTGCAGCCGTATGGTGCTTTTGTGGATCTTGGGAACGGGGTTTCCGGGCTGGTGCATATTTCTCAGATCTGTGAGAAGAGGATCCGGAAGCCTTCTGAGGTTTTGAATGTTGGGGATAAGGTTAAGGTGAAGGTTATCGCGATCAAGGATGGTAAGTTGAGCCTGAGTATTAAAGAGGCATCGGATCTGATGGCTAAGGAGGTTGAGGAGGAGTCTTTTGAGCTTCCGGAGTCGGGGGAAGAGGCTACTACTTCCCTGGGTGCTTTGTTTGCAAATATTAAATTATAATTATTTTGGATGAAAAAGGATGGATGTGTATGAAAAAACCGGAGAGAATATTTGTAATCGGACATAAGAATCCGGATACGGATTCCATCTGTTCGGCTATTGCTTATGCGGATATTAAAAACAGAACTACGCAGAATAAAAAATATATCCCGAAGAGAGCGGGGCAGATCAATGAGGAGACCAGGTATGTGCTGAACCGTTTTGGCGTACAGCCGCCGGCTTATCTGGGAAATATCGGTACTCAGGTCAAGGATATGGATATTCGGACCAGTCCGCAGGCGGATAAGAGTATGTCGCTGAAGAATACCTGGGATCTGATGCAGGAGAACGGGATCGTTTCTCTTCCAATCCGGGATAAGGATGGGTGTCTGGAGGGGCTTGTGACTATTGGTGATATCGCAAAGACCTATATGGATACTACAGACAGTTATCTTCTTTCCAACGCGAGGACGCAGTATCGGAGAATTGCCGAGACTGTTGGCGGTGAAGTGGTGGAAGGTAACGGGCACGGATATTTTGTGAAGGGGCGTGTGCTTGTCGGTACTGCCAACCCGAAGATGCTGGAGGGCTACGTTGAGGAGAATGATATGATCATCATGGGTGACCGTGAGGAGGATCATCTTCAGGCGATCAGCCAGAATGTAAGCTGTATCATCGTGGGGCTGAATATCGTGGTTTCCGAGAAGGTTGTGAAGCTTGCTCATGAGAAGAATATCGTGATCATCCGGTCTCCGTATGATACGTTTAATATTGCGCGTCTGATCAACCAGAGTATTCCGGTCAGCTTTGTTATGAAGCGGGATAACATGGTTACGTTTAATACCGAGGATTTTACGGATGATATCCAGGATGTTATGATCAAAAACCGTCACAGAGCGTTTCCGGTGATCAATCCTCATGGTAAGTGTATCGGTACGATCTCCAGACGTAATTTTCTGGATATGCATAAAAAGAAAGTGGTTCTTGTGGATCATAATGAGGTGGATCAGGCTGTTGATAATATCGAGAAGGCGGAGATCCTTGAGATCATTGATCATCATAAGCTGGGTACCTTGCAGACCATGACGCCGGTTGCTTTTCGTAATGAGCCGGTGGGATGTACGGGCACGATCCTTTATGAGATCTACGGAGAGCAGAGACTGGAGATCCCGGAAAAGATCGCGGGGCTTCTCTGTGCGGCTATCATTTCCGATACATTGATGTTTCGTTCACCGACCTGTACGCAGACGGATAAGATCGCTGCCAGTGCTCTTGCGCTGATCGCGGGGATCAAGATCGAGGAGTTTGCCCGGGAGATGTTTTCTGCGGGAAGTAATCTGAAGGATAAGTCTCCGGAGGAGATTTTTTATCAGGATTACAAGAAGTTTATCGGTGAGGGTAATGTTTCCTTTGGTGTTGGTCAGATCAGTTCCATGGACAGCGAGGAGCTTAAGGAGATCAAAGAGAAGCTGATGCCGTTTATGGTGAGTGAGTGTGGTCGTCATGATATCACGAGAGTTTATTTTATGCTGACGAATATCCTGGAGGAGTCTACAGAGCTTCTGTTTTACGGGGAGGGCAGCCAGCAGATGGCGGAGATCGCTTTTGAGCGGAAACCGGATGGAGATACCTTCAGTCTGCCGGGTGTGGTTTCCAGAAAGAAGCAGCTGATCCCGGCTATGATGGAGGCTGCTCAGATGATGAACAGCGATTATGCATAAGAGGTGACGGAAAATGGCGAAACAGTTATGGAAGCCGGGGAACATGATCTATCCGTTGCCGGCTGTAATGGTGAGTGTTACCGATGGTGAGGGGAACGATAATATCATAACGGTTGCGTGGACGGGTACGGTGTGTACCAATCCGGCGATGGCTTATATTTCTGTCCGACCTTCCCGTTATTCCTATGATATGATCCGGAAAACGGGTGAATTTGTGATCAATCTGACAACGGAGGAGCTGGCGTTTGCAACGGATTTCTGCGGGGTCCGTTCTGGACGTGATGTGGACAAGTTCCGGAAGCTGAACCTTACGAAAGAGAAAGCGCAGTTTGTTTCTGCACCGATGATCGGGGAGGCTCCGGTTTCAATCGAGTGCAGGGTGCGTGAGGTGAAGGAGCTGGGGTCTCATGACATGTTTCTTGCTGATGTGCTTGCGGTCCATGCGGATGAAGCTTATATGGATAAAAATAACAGGTTTTGTCTCAATGATGCAGGTCTTCTGGTCTATTCCCATGGGGAGTATCTGGCGGGTGGCCGGAAAGTGGGAACCTTTGGCTATAGCGTAAAGAAGAAGCAGCAGAAATCGGAGAAGGCAGAGATGGCCGGAAAGTTAAAGACGTCAGGAAAGCCAGGGATGTCAGAGAAGTTCAAGACATCGGGAAAGTCAGGGACGTCAGGGAAGTTAAAGACGTCAGGAAAGCCAGGAATGTCAGGGAAGTTAAAGATGTCGGGAAAGGCCGGGAGAGAGAAACGGTAGGTTCTGCGGAGCCGTAACGTTTGTTGAGATTTGGCAGCTGTTATGCTAAAATGAAAGGGTACAGTATGAATAATATTACACTGATAGGGATGCCTGGTGCGGGGAAGAGCAGCATCGGTGTCGTACTTGCGAAGGTACTTGGTTACCAGTTTATTGACTCAGATCTTCTGATCCAGAAGGCGGAGAAAAGGACTCTGAGTGAGATCATCGCGGATGAGGGGACGGAAGGCTTCAAGGCGATCGAGAATCGTGTGAATGCTTCGATCCAGGTGGAGAATACGGTGATCGCTACCGGTGGAAGTGTGGTTTACTGCGATGAGGCTATGCAGCATCTGAAGTCTGAGGGTGTTGTGGTGTATCTTAAGATCTCGCTGGAGCTTCTTTCCAGGCGTCTTGGTAATCTTAAGGGACGTGGAGTCGTGCTCAAGGAGGGACAGACGCTGGCGAGTCTTTATGATGAGCGTGTTCCTTTGTATGAGAAATATGCGGATATTGTGGTGGATGAAGAGGATAAGGATCTGGAGGGGAGTCTCCAGGTTGTGCTTGAGGCATTGAAGAACAGGGGAGATAAGGCGTAACTGTTGGCTTGTGGAAACGGTTTGCTGGAGTGTTTCGGGTCATGGGTTGTGACAGGTTTTCGTCATAAATTGTTTACAAATCTGAAATATGTGTTATAATATACAACTGACCTAAAAAACGGTATTGCGGAACGTTTGTTCCTGCAGTAAATTCAGAGAAAGTTTCTGCTCATAGAGGAGTAAATAATAGAGGTGTGTTATGGAACAGTATGTGATTAAAGGCGGCAATCCTCTGGTTGGAGAAGTGGATATTGCTGGTGCGAAGAATGCGGCGCTTGCGATATTGTCAGCAGCCATTATGACTGATGAAACTATATTGATCGAGAATCTGCCAGATGTAAGGGACATCAATGTTCTGCTTGAGGCGATCTCCGAGATCGGGGCTCAGGTTGAGCGTATTGATAAGTCTACTGTAAAGATCAACGGTTCTACTATCGGCAATCTCAGCGTGGATTATGAGTTTATCAAGAAGATCCGTGCTTCTTATTATCTTCTGGGTGCTTTGCTTGGTAAGTATAAGCATGCGGAGGTTCCGCTTCCGGGTGGATGTAATATCGGCAGCAGGCCGATCGACCAGCATCTGAAGGGTTTCCGTGCTCTTGGTGCGGATGTTGATATCTGTCATGGTGCTATTGTTGCCAAGGCGGAGAATCTGCATGGTAGCCATATTTTCCTGGATGTGGTTTCTGTTGGTGCTACTATTAATATCATGATGGCTGCTTCTATGGCGGCTGGTCGTACGATCATTGAGAATGCTGCGAGGGAGCCGCATGTTGTTGATGTGGCGAATTTCCTGAACAGTATGGGGGCGAATATCAAGGGTGCCGGTACGGATGTGATCCGTATCCGTGGTGTTGAGACGCTTCATCGTACGGAGTATTCGATCATTCCGGACCAGATCGAGGCTGGTACGTTTATGTTTGCTGCTGCGGCTACTCGTGGTGATGTTACTGTTCGTAATGTTATTCCAAAGCATCTTGAAGCTACTACGGCTAAGCTTGAGGAGATCGGGTGTGAGGTTGAGGAGTTTGATGATGCGGTTCGTGTCCGTGCGCCGCATGTGCTTCATCGTACGCATGTGAAGACGTTGCCTTATCCTGGTTATCCTACGGATATGCAGCCGCAGATCGCGGTTACTTTAGCTTTGGCTGAGGGTACGAGTATTGTTACTGAGAGTATTTTTGAGAACCGGTTTAAGTATGCGGATGAGCTTTCACGGATGGGTGCCAATATTAAGGTGGAGGGGAACTCTGCTATTATTGATGGTGTGAGGAAGCTTACGGGGGCGCGTGTGAGTGCGCCGGATCTTCGTGCGGGGGCTGCGCTTGTTATTGCGGGGCTGGCTGCTGAGGGTGTTACGGTTGTTGATGATATTGTTTATATCCAGCGTGGGTATGAGAATTTTGAGGAGAAGCTCAGGAGTCTTGGGGCTGAGATTGAGAGGGTTTCCAGTGAGAAGGAGATTCAGAAGTTTCGGCTGCGTGTTGGGTGATGGTTGGTGACAACTGGTAACGATTGGTGATAATTGGAAATTTGAGTTTTGCGTTTTTGGGAGAGTTCCTGGGTGTTTGTGCCTGGGGGCTCTTTTTTTTGTGTGGGTGGGGAGGGATGAATGGAGGGAGGGATGAATGGAGGGAGGGACGAATGGAGGGAGGGACGAACGGTCAGTCTGCCAGCGGGGCGGCTGCATGGTCGTGCCTGGTGCGGTCGTTTCGCCGGGTCATACTAAGCGTCTGAGTCTTCTGCCGTGCAGGGCGCCCCATAACTCGCCATGTACGCTGATGCGTACCTGGCTCAGACAGATGGGGCTTACTCTGCGGCTTGTGGCCGCAGAGTACCTTCCCGTCAGAAGCCTCAGGCGCCAAGTATGACCAGCGGCTTACTCCGACGCACCGGGTCCCGACCATGCAGCCGTCCCGCTGGCAGTCTGTCCGTTCTGTTTTTTGGGGGTGTGAGGTGTGGTGGTTTGCCGGGAGGTGGTGTGCCATCAGCGCTGCGCTGGATGGCTGCGGGGGCTGAGTTTTCTTGTGGTGTGTTGGGAGATGGTGTGGCATCGGCGCTGCGCTGGATGTGGGTGGGGGTGAGTTTTTTTGCGGTTTGTCGTGAGGGGATTGGGGATAGAGGCTGTTTTGGATAGGGTGTGGTGTTTTTGTGTAATATTTAAATTTATTTTTGGAGTATTTTGGATTATAATTATGGAAAAAGATGGTTGGCCTGATTGGTTGACTGATTGACTGATTGATTGATATCCGGAGTTTTGGTGACTGTTTTGTGGGACTTGAGAGATGAGCTTCGGATGTGTGTTGATGAGGGGTGTGTGATGGGCTTCGGATGTGTGTTGATGTGGCTTGTGTGAGGGCTTCGGAGGTTTGTTGGTCTGGTTTTGAGGGTGGTCTTTTGGGGGGCTGCCTGGGTTTTGGAAGGGGAGTGGGTTGTTTGTGTGATTATATGGTTTTGCCGCTTTTGAATTCGTCTTTTGAGCCTGGGAGGGCTCGGGAGGTTGTTGAGGGGTTTGTGGATGTGGATTTGAGGAATATTGCGCGGGCTGAGCTTTTTTATTTTACGGGGCGGGCTGAGGAGTGTTGTGAGATCACGAGGGGGTATCTGTCCAGCAGGGTTATTGAGCTGCGGCTTTCGGCGTGTATTTTGTATGGGTATTCTAATCTGACGCTGGGGAATGTGGCGGCGGCTAAGCGGGGGATGGAGGGAATCCAGTCCTGTTTGAAGCTGGCTATGAAGAAAAAGGTTCCTGCGGATGTTTATGCGTCCTGTCTTCTGGCGGGGTATGTGGGGGCGGTTTTGCTTCATCTGCCTACGGATGGGATGCCTGCTTTTGGGGAGTACAGCAGGATGCTTCCTGAGGGGCTGAGGCTTTTTGCCACGTATGTGATGGCTCACCATACTTATCTTAACGGGGAGATATGGAGTGCTTATGGGATGGGTAAGGCTGCTTTGTTTATGGCGGAGAGGCCGTATCCGATCAGTATGACGTATATCCATTGTATGATGGCGGTGTGTGCGATAAACCGAAAGCATAAGCAGGAGGCGCAGGAGGAGATGCTCCGGAGCTGGGAGCTGGCGAAGATGGATGGATTTCTGGAGCCTTTTATTGAGCATCATGGGCTTTTGCGGGGGCTGGTCGAGGCTTGTATCCGGAATCGGGATCCGGAGGCGTATCAGCGTATCACGAAAGGGGTGATTTCTTTCAGCAGGGGCTGGATGGCGCTTCATAATCCGGAAAACCGGAGAAAGGTTACGGGGGAGCTGTCGACGATGGCGTTTTCTATTGCCATGCTGGCAAGTGGGGGATGGAGCAATAAGGAGATAGGAGAGCATTTGGGGATTTCCATTAATACTGTCAAGCATTACCTTACGGATATCTTTTGCAAGCTGAATGTCAAGAAGCGGGATGAGCTGAAGAAATTCATGTTAAAATAGTGACAGAGGCACTTTTTTATGAAAAAAAGTGCCTTACAAAACAACTATTAGTGTTGTATAATAAATACCACGAATAGTCAGATTTTATTGAAAAATCAGGCGAAAAGAACCAGTGAACGAGTAAGTTAAGAAGGAGGAGTTGAAGGCTGATTTTCGATAGCATCTGATAATGTCAGTATCCTTACCAAAAATGTCTGGTATATTGACACTACAATCACATAAGGGTAAAATATTGTAAAGGTGTAACCTGTTTACTCACCGGCTAAAAACATGAAGCTTTTTTAAGAGAAAGGAATATAAACAGAAGTAAAGTAATAAGAAATACAGTACACGTTAATGCACACACAGGAAAGCGGGAAAGGTATGAAAAAATTAAGGAATAATAAGATCAGAAAACTCCTGGCATTTATGGTGGCTTTGGCGTTGATGGTATCCTGTATGCCGAGTGCATATACGATCTCCGCGAGTGAAGCGTTCGGAGATGGAACGGAGGATATATTTACAGATGGCGAAATTACATCTGAACCAGCGGCCGAAGAATCGACACCGGATGTAAGCAGCGCTGACCAGGAGGAAACGGAACAGGCGCAGCAATCGACGCTTACATATGAAAATGATTCTGTTAAAGTAACAGCAGAGGCACTGGAGGACGGAGCTCTTCCGCAGAATACAGCATTGAAGGCTGACGGCGTAAACGAGAATTCATCCGTATCTTATGATACAGTTTCTCAGAAGCTTTCAGCAGCAGCTACAGACAAGGGCAGCAGCCTGAGAGGTTTTTTTGCGTATGATGTGTATTTTGCTGATGGCGACGGAAACAGAGTCGAGCCGAACGGCAGAGTCAGAGTAACTTTTGAGTACAAGACACCGGCAGCACCGGAGCTTACCGATGCAGCCAGCACGAGTGTAACCGTTGAGAAGCTTCATTATAACAGCAGTACCGGTGATACTGATGTTAACACCTTACAGGCCAACGAGGATCTGAAGGTTCTGAATGTCAACGAGGGCAAACAGATCCAGACACTTCAGGTTGAGACTGGCAACGCAGCTGTTTTTGCCGTTATGTGGGATTCTCCTGAGACAGCAGATGTCGAGGCGGAAGCTGTTTCCGGTAATGGGGACGAGGTGTCTATCGCATCAGAGGAGCTTACGGACGGAATGGATATTTCGGACGAGCCTGAGCAGGATGCAGCTGAGACACCGGCAGCAGAGAATCCGGAGGTAACTCCTGAGGCAGAGCCTTCTGAGGCTCCGGCGGAGAATCCGGATGCTGAACCTACCGAAGCGCCGGCAGAGGATCCGGATGTGGTGGAAGAACCGGCAGAGGATATTGCGAGCCCGGATGATGTTCCGGCAGCAGATGAGAATGGTGAGACAAGCCTGATCGAGGTTCTGGGAGACGATACGAATCTTCGTGTCAGTCCATCTGTCGAGGCAGAGGTTCTGGCAACTGTAAACGCAGGAACACAGCTCACACTTCTGGATACCGTAACAGCAGAGGACGGAGCAACCTGGTACAAGGTTTCCTGGGAAGGAACCGAGGCTTACATAAGAAGTGATATGGCACAGGTTGTTGACAGCAGTGATGAGGCAGAAGAGCCTGAGGATGTGCAGGAAGAAGAAATTCAGCCTGAGATCACCAGATATGATTACAAGAGTGACGAGGTCAATGTCAAGGTTACTCTTACCGATCCGGCAGACCTTCCGGACAACGCAAAGCTTTCCGTAACACCGGTAGAGCTCAGCCAGGAAGCCGAAGACCAGATCACAGAAGAAGCAATCAAAGAAAAGAAAGCCATCGAGAAGATCCATTCCTACGATATCAAATTCCTGGTAGACGGCGAAGAGATTCAGCCAGGTAATACGGTAAAAGTATCAGTGACTCTCAACGATGAGAAAAAGATCAAAGACGCAGACGTATACCATGTAGACGCAGAAGACAATGTTGAGAACATGGACGGAAGCGTTGATAAGAATGGTAATGTTGAGTTTGAAACTACGCATTTTTCTACGTATGTAATTGTGCAGAGAGGCGGAAAAAATGTTAAAGTAACAATTCAGCATCTGGATAATACGACTGGTAAGGAGATTTATTCAGCTGATGAGAGAACAATCTTAGTTGGCGGAAAGATAAATGATTATACCAAGGCGCAGAACTGGGAAGTTTCAAAAGTAGAAGTAAATGATGTTGTAGTTACGAATCACGAAAAGATTGAAGTTGCACAGGATAGTACGATAAAAGTGTATTATAAACCAAAGCGTAATGATAACTTCCAGGGACCGACATCTTTTTATGATTATACAGTTAAGGCTGGTTATAAAGATGGGACATATTATTCATTTAATATGTTAGGAGATGATGTAAAATATGTTAATAATGTTAAGCAGAAAATAACATCAGGTACACAGGATCAAAATTATGATTCTTATAAATATAATTTTACAGTTGATTCTGGTTATAAAGCAGACGGAAGCAAATTTACAGCCACTACAGCCACTGTAAATGGATATGATCAAAATGTCAAATGGACAGAAGGATTATTAAAAGGGGTAGAGGAAGATGGAAAAGTAAAATTTAATTACCCCGAGCCAGGATTTTTTGTAGATAAAGATGAAACAGTCCCTGGTACTGAAACTTATTTAAGAAAAGTCATTAAGGATTATAAATTAGTTTTTGATCAGAACGGAGACTCTTATAGACTTACAAAAGTAATTGATCAGAATGGAAAACAGCTTACAACAGCAGGAAATAATTTCTACCCTTTGGACAGAGTATCCAGCAACGAAGAAAGTGAAAAAAGTCACAATTACTTTTTTGGAATGAGATATGATGTAACTTTTAAAATTGGAGATTACGTAGGTCCATTAAATTATACCTTTACAGGTGATGATGATTTATGGGTTGTTTTGGATGGAAAGCACATTGTAATCGATTTAGGTGGAATTCATCAGGCAGCTACAAAGACAGTAAATCTAAAGCCGTATGTTGAAGGTGAGGATAAAGAAAAAGAGCATACTCTGACTATTCTGTATATGGAACGAGGTGCGTATGAATCAAACTGCCAGATGGAATTTACCCTTCCTTCCGCGCGTATTTCTGAAGTTACGAATGTACCTACAACAGATCTTGTATTAAAAAAAGTAAATAAAAGCCAGGAAGCGTTAGGTGGTGCTCAATTTAAGCTTGTAAATAATTCAGATACCAATGAATCACAGACTGCTACATCCGTAGATGGAACAGGACGTGTTGAATTTACAGGATTAAGACCTGGAACATATACATTAACAGAAGCCATGGCACCTAATGGCTATGAAGCATCACAAGAATCTTGGATTGTAGAGGTTACGTTATCTGATGATAATAAAGCAGTGGCAACTCTTTATAAAGCAGATGGCAAGACAAAGATAGAAAAAGATACAAGTGATTCATTGTATCATATTATGAATTACACACAGGAGGAGATTATTGAAGCCAGTATGGATTACAGTAAGACTGCAACTGTAAACGACTGGGATAAGAGAACTTATGACATCAATATTACGGCTGCTTCTACAAGTACAAGTACAATAACTACTACTGAAAAAGCAGTAGCGGATATTATGTTGGTATTGGATGTATCTGGTTCTATGGATGAAATAATAGAAACTACTGAAGATTATAGGTATGTTGCGGATAATACTGATGATGGAAGGAATAAGTTGGCTACAAGTAGAACTTATTATATGAAAATAAATGATTCGTACAAAGCCATGTCTTATGGTAAATTGAGTAAGAGATGGTATATTGATTGGAAGCAGGCGTCAGATTACCCTACTAATTATAAAATTTATACAAATCAAATCTCAAGATTAGACGCTCTAAAAAATTCTGTAGATCAGTTTATCACAGATACAGCGTCAAAGTCATCAGACAGTAAAATCGGAATTACAGCATTCAGTAGTAACGGATATAGTGATAATGGTAAAAATATAGACTTACAAGAAGCTAAAAGCGGTGAAAATAGCCTGAAAGATTTTACTAATAAATTAAAGGCGAATGGCGGAACGGATCCACAGGTAGGACTTAACGATGCGAAAAATAAGTTGGATACATTGAAAGATGATGGGCGACCTAAATATGTAATATTGTTTACAGATGGAATGCCAACAGGTAGTGGTAATACTTGGAGTCCAACTGCCCAAGAAGCTGCAGAGACATCAGCCACGGCATTGAAAACGGCTGGATACACGGTCTATACTATTGGTTATGGATTCGATGATAACAGCCGTGAAGCAAAATTCCTGGCAGGTGATGTAACCAATGGTTATCCGGGAATAGCATCTTCAAATTGTGCATTTACTGCGAATGATGCAACAAAGCTGGGAGGCATATTCAAAGATATTCAGAATACGATCACTCAGGACATTTCCATTACAGGAGCAACAATCACAGATATTATTGATCCGAGGTTTGAACTTCTGAAAGATGATGGAACGTTATATACACAGGATGACTTGAATAATGGTGTTAGCGTAAATGGTGGTACGGTATCTCTGGTAAATGGAAATTATCAGATCCAGTGGACAGATCAGACAATACCGAACAAGAAAAATGGCGAATGGAACAAAACAATTAAAGTAAAAGCCAAAGACAATTTCGTTGGTGGAAACAATGTCACAACCAACGTATCTCCGGAATCCAAGATTTCTACAGGATATGGCGATGTTGAGTTGCCACAGCCGACAGTTAATGTTAAAGTTAACTTAGTAGTCAAGGACAAAGACGTTTGGATATACAAAGGTGATACAGTACCGACGAATGATGAGATTCTGAACCAGCTATTTAGTGAATCAGAGACATCTTATTCAAAAGGTACAATAAGTGCCGCCGATGCGGAAGGCCATATTACTTTGCAGTGGTTCAAGAAAGATAAAGCTGGAAATCGAACCGATATCAGTAAAGAGCATATGGCAACAACACCGGATGATGATACAGAGTATTATCTGGAAGTAACTTATAATCCAAATGAGACATCAACGGATGAGAGTAAAACGAATACTAATCAATATGTCGTAGGAAATGCTGAGAAGGCTTATAATCCAGATAATAGAAACAATCCATATGGTATTTATAAGATTCATGTCATCAAAGGTCAGATTCAGATCACAAAGAATGTAACGGAAGCATCTGACACAGGTAGAACGTTTACATTTAATGTGAATGCGAAGAATGGTCAGAATGTTTCAGACAGCCAGGTAAGTGTAACAGTTAAGGCCAATGAAACAAGCGGAACAGTTACGCTGCCGGATCTTTCAAGAGGAGAGTATACGGTAACAGAAGACAATGCAGATGGATATTTCATTCAGACATTCGATATTGTTACAGGTGATGGCCAGACAGATTGTGAAAACTTTAAATCAGATGCAGATAAATCACTTAAGTTTACACTTGGTAATGATGTAAACAAAGCAAATGTTATTACAACAGATTACACGTATACATCTGGTGGTGTAAAAGGTGTTGCATCTTACACAAACGAAGCAGTAATCAGTCTGGATCTGAAGAAAACAGATACAGAAAACAATTTTTTAACAGGTGCTAAATTCAAATTAGAGATGAAAGATGGTAACAGCTGGAAATCTCTTGAGAATAACATAGAAGTAAAGAATGATACTTCAGAGATTGAACTGAATAATCTGAAGGCAGGTATCTACAAGCTGACAGAGACAACTGCTCCAAAAGGATATTCATTATTAGGCAGCAGTATTTACTTCAAAGTCGCAACAGGAAATGTAACACTTGTTGACGAAAATGGCGATCCTGCACAGGAAAGTAATATGTGGTCACTGGAGAATAAAGTATTAACAATTAAAAATACAAAACTTTATTCCTTACCAGAATCCGGTGGACCGGGTACTTATGGATTTACAATCAGTGGTGTAGCGATTCTTGCAACTGCACTCCTGTTGTTTATAAATAATAAACGAAGGGAGGAAGAAGCAAAGAGATCGTAACACATTAATTGTAAATGGCCGATGAAGGGCGAAAAAGAAAAATGCAGAGAAAGAAAGGAGCAAACCTTATGAAAAATTTATTTAAGAAAATCAGTGCAATACTGATGGCAGCAATTATGGTGCTGGCTATGGCATCTACAGCATTTGCAGCAAAGGTAACAGATAAATACACAAATAAAATTACTGTTACAAATTTAGCAGCTGATGTAGAGACTACATTAAAATTGTATAATATTATTTATCTTGATCAGAATAATGCTGGAAATCAGACATGGCAGGTAGTTGAATGGGCTAAAAAATATATTAGTGAAGATACTGTCACTGGTAATTTCAATATTACTGATTCTGCAGGATTAAAAGCGGCAGCAGATAGTCGAAATGCAGATGTAACAGAAAAAGAAACAGGAACAACACATGAATTTAGTAACCTTCCAATCGGTGCATATGTTATCTGTGCATCTGACGTAAAAGGTGTATATAGTCTTATGGTAGCTAATACCTATGACAAAGACGGTGAAACTTATATGGCTGATAAAGCAGCTGATGTAGTTGCTAAAATGGAAAGCTATAATGTTACAAAACAAACTGAGGATAAGTTTGTTCACAGAGGACAGCGTGTAAACTTTACAGTAACTACACAGATGGCATCAAAAACAAAGGCTAATGGTGATACTTTAACAACGTTCAAAGTAGTAGATACTTCAACAGGTCTGAAGGCAGACAGCTTTGTTCTTGATAGTGTTAAAATTGCTGGACAAAAAGTAAATGTAGATAAAACAAAAGTAACTTCTATTACTGGTAATGATGGAAAAGTAACATATACTGTAGATTTAAGTGATTTTATTTCAACTACAGACGCTGGAACAACAATTGAAGTAAAATATAGTGCTATAGTAGAAAATGATCACACATATAACAACAGTGCTACAGTAAATTCAAATACTGTTAACTATGTACCGGGTATTGTAAATGGTTATACAGGAAATGTTACTTTAGAGAAAGTTGATACAAACGGAAAGACACTGAATGGCGCAGAGTTCCAGTTATTAAAGGTAACTCCTGTTGAAAAAGAAGGTGCTGAGGCAACAAAAACACCAGTTAATGTTGTGAGAGTAAACGATGGTGAGTACAAGGTTGCTCTGGAGGGAGAAACTGGTGCTACAACTACATTAGTAGCAACAAACGGTACATTAAAAGTTACAGGTCTTGATGAAGGCGACTATGAATTCGAAGAGACAAAAGCACCGACAGGTTATAAAGTAAGTTCTGAGAATAAAGCATTTACAATTACACCAGATGAAACGAAAGAAGTATCTGTTGATGCAGGTGTATTTAAAAATACAAAACTTTCCGCCCTTCCATCCACAGGTGGCATGGGAACATACCTCTTCACTATCATCGGTGTTGTAGTTATGGCTGGCGCTGCTGGTGCTTTCTTCATCAGCCGCAGAAAAGGATCTGAGGAGTAATCGTTTGATTGCCGGATTGATTCAATTCAAAAATTATTTATAAGCAACGACAAAGCAAGTATTAAAACATAGTAGTAAATCTTTTACCGCCCGGCCCTTTCGGGGGCCGGGAGTGGTAAATACAACAGTATGGAGAAACCTATGAGAAAGAATAAGAAGAAAAATTATATTGGACTTGGTTTGCTGTTTCTGATAGGGTTGTCCATACTGCTGTATCCAATGGTCAGTGATGCCTGGAACCGGTACAGGGACAGCCTGCTGATCAGTAATTATAGCAGCAGTGTTTCTTCGGATGATAATTCGGAGAAGATTGACAGTATGTGGAAGGCAGCTCAGGAGTATAACGAACAGATCAAGCAGGAAAGTGTGCCGGATGCTTTTTCCGTGAGGGATGGACAGACGGACAGTACATATGAGTCTCTTCTGAACCTGAATGGTGATGGAATGATGGGGTATGTGGAGATTCCTGTGATCGATGTGAGTATTCCAATCTATCATTACACGACAGATGAGTCTCTGGAGAAGGGTGCCGGTCATTTGTTCGGCAGCAGTCTTCCAGTTGGCGGCAAGAGTACCCATTGTATTTTGTCGGCACACAGAGGACTTCCAAGTGCGAAACTTTTTACAGATCTGAATCTTGTGGAAGAGGGAGATGTTTTTTACCTGCATGTGCTGGGTAAGACTCTTGCCTACGAGGTGGATCAGATTCTTACCGTTCTTCCGGAGCAGACAGAGTCTCTGGGTATCACGGATGGGGATGATTATGTAACGCTGGTTACGTGTACGCCTTATGCGGTGAATACGCACAGACTTCTGGTGAGGGGACACAGAGTTCCGATGAAGGCTGCGAAGGCGGTTCAGAAAACAGAGAAGAAGGTTACCGGAATCACCAATCCGACGCTTCCGATGCTTGCTCTCTGTGTTGTGATCGGAATTGTGATCGCGGTGATCCTGGTTGCCGGTATCAATTCTGTTCAGAACAAAAAACGACGCAGGAAATGATTTATGGCTAAAAAGAAAAAAAAGAAAAAGAGTAATGTTGTCCTGAACATTTTTATCGCCCTGGTGTTTCTGGCGGGTGCGGGTGTGTTCCTTTATCCTACGATCAGTGATATGTGGAACCAGTATCGAAATGCCCAGCTGGTCAGTAAGTACGAGGAAGCGGTAACGGAGCTTTCGGACAACGACTATGACAGGCTGTGGAAAGAGGCGAAGGAGTATAATGCCGAGCATCCGGTGAATGCCATTGTAGATGCTTTTGAGGAAGAGGATACTTATGAGCTGAGTCATCCTTATGACAGGGTTCTGGATCCGAACGGTGATGGTCTGATGGGGAGTATCGAGATTCCGAAGATCAAAGCCAGACTGGCGATCTATCATGGACTGAGCAAAACGGTCCTGGAAAAGGGTGTCGGTCATGTGGAGGGTACCAGCCTTCCCATTGGAGGCAAGAGCACCCATGCGGTTCTGGCGGCGCATCGAGGTCTTCCTAACGCAAAGCTTTTCACAGATCTGGATCAGATGGAAAAGGGAGATATTTTTATCCTGCACATTCTTGGCAAGCATCTGGCCTACAAGGTGGATCAGATCAAGACGGTGCTTCCGGATGAGACCAGTGACCTGGATATTATCGAGGGTGAAGATCATGTGACTCTGATCACGTGTACCCCTTATGGAGTTAACACCCACAGGCTTCTTGTCCGGGGAGTGCGGACGAAATATGTGGTGGAAGATACAAAGAATGACGAAACGATACCGCAGAAGCTTGCTGTTGTGGATCCGAAGAGGGTTCTGGCCGGCGGCGCTGCAGTGCTTGTTGTTCTGATCCTGCTGATTTATCTGATCGTCCGTCATAGGGACAAAAAACGGAAAAAGAAGCAGCTTTCAGAAAGGAAAGAGGAGGCAGAGAGCGATGAAAAATAGAAGAAAGCAAGGGAAAATATTCCGGAGCCTTCTGGCTGTTCTGATGCTGACGGCTATGCTGGTCACGAGTGTTTTGCAGCCGGTTTTCGCCGGGGATTATGAAGCTGGAAAAACAGGTAATCTGACGTTGACGGTTCAGCAGGCGGATGAGGAAGGAAATCAGACTCCGTTGCCGGGTGTAGGGCTGACGATCTACAGGGTTGGCAGTGTGAATTTTGATGGTGATGTGCATTTCGTGCTGGATGAGGCACTGGCTGCCGCAGCAATCGATTTTGATTCCATCACGACGGCTGACGGCTGGTATGAAGCAGCAGGGCAGCTGGCAGATATGATCAGCAGCGGAAGCGTGGATGTGTGGGGTCTGTCCAGAACCTCTGATGCAGAGGGTAATATTACTGTTACCGATCTGGCTGAGGGCATGTATCTGGTGGTGCAGACAGATGCGAACAGCAGTGTTGCGGTTTCACCGATGCTGATCTCCGTTCCTTTTGCAGATCAGGAGCAGGGCTGGATGTATGATGTGCAGGCATATCCGAAGACTTCAACGAAACAGCATACACAGATCCAGGTTACGAAGAGAATCTATAATGTTGATGAGAACGACAATGTGATTCCTCTGGAAACGAAAGAGGATGTAACTTATAAGGTTGGCGTTTTTTCGGATCAGGAAGGTACGATCCCGTTCCGTGATGATTATTTAAAGGATATCCATATCCAGAATGCTTCCAGTGGTACAGCTACATGGACGGATGTTCCGGATGGCACCTATTATGTATTTGAGCTGGATGAGGATGGAAAGCTTCTTCAGCAGAATACGAAGATCAAGGTGGATGAGGAGAATCTTTACTACTACAATGTAACGAAGCTGAATGGCGAGAGTGAAGAGAAGTCAAATCAGGTTGTGATCGGTGGAGATAGTGGTGCTGCTGAGGCTGTGGCTTATGTAAATAACTATTATACAAAGATTTCCGATATATTCAGCCGTAACGGATATATCAACATTAAGAAGAATGTGATGATCGATGGTGTTGCTTCTACTGTGGATGATACGTTCTATGCAGGTGTGTTCTCCACTGAGAGTAACGGTGAGCTGACGCTTGAGAAGGTAGTGACTCTGAAACAGAATGATAGTGTTGAGGTAATGTTGGATCTTCCAAAGGATCAGGAGATTAACAGTGTTACTTATACTGTTCTGGAGACGGATAAGGATGGAAATCCGGTTGATGATGATACCTTTAAGTATACAGTTACCGGTCAGGGTGAGGTTACACTGAATAATGATAACCGATATACTGTAACAAAGGAGATCACCAACAGTCTTTCTTCCGAGCCGACACCGATTCCGACTGTTACACCTGGTGGAAATCATGGTGGAAATGATCGGATCACTCCGATCCCGAATAACGGCACAGCGGGCGGAACTGCTCCGAACGATACCAGTGGTACAGCAAGACGTTCTGTAAAGACCGGCGATGATACACCGATCGGCGTATGGGTTGGAATCCTTGCAGCAGCGATCATTGTTGGCGGTGGAGCAGCTTATGGAGTTAAGAGAAAGAAGAAAAAATAAATAACGGATCATTCTGAAGGATGATCGATGGAAGAACCGGGCGATGTGGAGGCCCGGTTCTTTTTTGGGGAATATTTACGTATTGGGGATGAAAAAGTAACGGGTGATATTTTTTATCGAAAATTGCTCTTGACATTTTGGTATGATAAGTATATTGTATGTGTTGCAGTAAATTTCATAAAAGATAGCCTTTTATTCAGAGTGGTGGAGATACAAAGGATCTGTGAAGCCACGGCAACCCCGGAGAATCCAGGAAGGTGCCAACCTGAGCGAGCAATCGAACAATAAGAGGATTGTTTACAGAACTTAAACAGTCCGGATTGTACGGGCTGTTTTTTATGTGTATAACCGTTGTTTTATTACAAAAGGAGAAGATTATGGAGAAAATTTTATTTACGTCTGAATCTGTAACTGAGGGTCATCCTGACAAGGTCTGCGACTCTATTTCTGATGCGATCCTTGATGCTATGATGGCACAGGATCCGATGAGCCGTGTTGCCTGTGAGACTGCTACTACAACAGGTCTTGTACTTGTTATGGGTGAGATCACAACCAAGGCTAATGTTGATATCCAGAAGATCGTTCGTGATACTATCCGTGAGATCGGATATGACAATGCGGATTATGGTTTTGACGCAGATACCTGTGCGGTTATCACATCACTTGACAAGCAGTCCACAGATATCGCTATGGGTGTTGATAAGGCTCTTGAGCAGAAAGAGGACGATATGAATGAGGACGAACTGGATTCCATCGGTGCCGGTGACCAGGGTCTTCAGTTTGGTTATGCTTCCAATGAGACTGAGGAGTATATGCCATATGCCATCAACATGGCTCACAAGCTTGCTCAGCAGCTGACAAAGGTTCGTAAGGACGGCACTCTGAAATATTTAAGACCGGATGGAAAGACTCAGGTTACTGTTGAGTATGATGAGGCCGGCAAGCCGAAGAGAATCGATGCTGTCGTATGCTCTACACAGCATGATCCGGATGTTACTCAGGAGCAGATCCATGAGGACATTAAGAAGTATGTTTTTGATGCGATCATTCCGGCTGATATGGTTGATGCTGATACCAAGTATTTCATCAATCCGACAGGTCGTTTTGTTATCGGCGGACCTCACGGTGACAGTGGTCTGACAGGACGTAAGATCATCGTTGATACTTATGGTGGAACAGGACGTCACGGCGGCGGTGCTTTCTCCGGTAAGGACTGCACAAAGGTTGACCGTTCTGCTGCTTATGCTGCACGTTATGTTGCAAAGAACATTGTTGCAGCTGGTCTTGCTGACAAGTGTGAGATCCAGCTTTCCTATGCGATCGGTGTTGCTCATCCGACTTCTGTCAGTGTGAATACCTTCGGAACAGGTAAGCTTTCTGAGACCAGACTTGTTGAGATCGTTCGTGAGAATTTTGATCTTCGTCCGGCTGGTATCATCAAGATGCTTGATCTTCGTCGTCCGATCTACAAGCAGACTGCTGCTTATGGTCATTTCGGCCGTACAGATGTTGATCTTCCATGGGAGCATCTGGACAAGGTTGAGACTCTGAAGAAGTATCTGTAAGAGAGTCAAAAAAAATATTTATATATCCTTTTGGCAGGAATATTGATTTTAAGAAATGCATATGATATAATGCCATTAGGCAAAAGAGATAGTAATAGTTCCAAAAGAACAAAGAGTGAAGCCCCCGGTAGTGCCAGTACCGGGGGCTTCTTGCATGGTGAGATGGGGTTTTTTATAGAAAATTTAGAGATAGGGAATATAGTTTATGTTATAATACGTGTATGCGAATGTGTGAATTTATAAAGGACGGAGATACAGATGAAGTTAAAGACGCGTATTATTGTGGGCTTCGTTGCGATCATCCTGCTGCCGCTGCTTCTTTTTTCCGCAAGTCTGTACGGGTTCAGCCAGACGCAGGCGAGGCATGTGCAGGAGAGCAGCAGCCAGGCTTCGGACTCCAGCCAGATGGTCTATGATATTTCTCTGGCGCAGTCTTCCAGTAACCAGGTGAAGCTGATGGCCAAGGATATGATCCTGACCGCAACGATCATCCTTGTTTTTACTGCTTTGTCAGTAGGGCTGTGGATCTACAGGAGTATTGCGGTTCCGCTGGTGAAGCTTAAGAAGGCTACCAAGAACATCAAGGAGGGGAATCTGGATTTTGTGCTGGAGGTTGAGGGGAATGATGAATTTTCCCAGCTTTGCCAGGATTTTGAGGAGATGCGTAAGCGTCTGAAGGAGTCCACGGAAGAGAAGATCCTGATGGATAAGGAGAATAAGGAGCTGATCAGCAATATTTCCCATGACCTGAAGACGCCGATCACTGCGGTGAAGGGTTATGTGGAGGGAATCATGGATGGTGTGGCGGATACGCCGGAGAAGATGGACCGGTATGTGCGTACCATTTATAATAAGACCAATGAGATGGATCATCTGATCAATGAGCTGACCTTTTATTCCAAGATCGATACCAACCGTATTCCGTATACGTTCAGCAAGCTGAATGTGGAGGATTATTTTTCGGATTGTGCGGAGGAGCTTGGGCTTGAGATGGAGACCAGGGGGATCGAGCTTGTGTATGCCAATTATGTGGAGAAGGGTGTGCAGGTTATTGCGGATGGTGAGCAGATCCGCCGTGTGATCCATAATATTGTGAGTAATGCCATTAAGTATATGGAGAAGCCCAGGGGAATCATCCAGCTCCGGGTGAAGGATGTGGGTGATTTTATCCAGGTGGAGATCGAGGATAACGGCAAGGGTATTGCCGCCAAGGATCTGCCGTATATTTTTGACCGTTTTTACCGTACCGATGTTTCCAGGAATTCTTCCAAGGGAGGAAGCGGTATCGGACTTTCCATCGTAAAGAAGATCATGGAGGATCATGGTGGAAAGGTCTGGGCCACAAGCCGGCTGGGAATCGGAACGATCATGTATTTTGTTCTCAGAAAATATCAGGAGGTACCGATGAATGAGTAGGATTTTGATCATAGAGGATGAGGAAGCGATCGCAGATCTGGAGAAGGATTACCTGGAGCTTTCGGGTTTTGAGGTGGAGATCGAGAACCGTGGTGATACGGGGCTTGTACGTGCCATGAAGGAGGAGTTTGATCTGATCATCCTGGATCTGATGCTTCCGGAGGTGGATGGCTTCGATATCTGCCGGCAGGTCCGTGAGGAGAAGAATACGCCGATCATTATGGTTTCTGCCAAGAAGGATGATATCGATAAGATCCGCGGACTGGGTCTTGGTGCGGATGATTATATGACCAAGCCGTTCAGTCCAAGTGAGCTGGTTGCACGTGTGAAGGCGCATATGGAGCGTTATAACCGGCTGGTTGGTTCCAATGTGCATAAGAATGATGTGATCGAGATTCGTGGTATTAAGATCGATAAGACGGCCAGGCGTGTGTGGGTCAATGGTGAGGAAACTACGTTTACTACCAAGGAGTTTGATCTTTTGACTTTTCTGGCTGAGAATCCGAACAGGGTTTTTACCAAGGAGGAGCTTTTCCGGGAGATCTGGGATATGGAGTCTGTGGGGGATATCGCTACAGTTACGGTGCATATCAAGAAGATCCGTGAGAAGATCGAGTTTAATACGGCCAAGCCGCAGTATATTGAGACGATCTGGGGTGTGGGGTACCGGTTTAAGGTGTGAGCTTTCGGGGAAGGCTTCGGATGGGGCTGCTGCAGGTGTATGAGTGCAGATCGGAATGATGGAGTATGATCTGCCGGGTGCTTTTGAGAGGAGTGGAGATATGCCACTGTTGAGGGAAAGAATTTATACGATAGAGGATATTTATGCTTTGCCGGAGGGTGAAAGAGCGGAACTGATCGATGGACATATTTATTATATGGCGCCGCCGAATACGATGCATCAGAGGATTTCAAGTATCTTGTCCAGAAAGATAGGTAACTATATAGATTCTAACAAGGGGAAATGTGAGGTGTTTGCCGCACCGTTTGCGGTGTATCTGGATGAGAAGACGAATACTTATGTGGAACCGGATGTTTCTGTTATCTGTGATCCGGATAAGTTGGATGACAGGGGATGTAAGGGGGCTCCGGACTGGATCATCGAGATCGTTTCTCCGGCGAGCAGGCGTATGGATTATTATACCAAGCTGTTTAAATACAGGACTGCCGGTGTGAGAGAGTACTGGATCGTGGATCCTGTGAAGAAGCTGGTAATGGTGTATGATTTTGAAAATGAGGATACGGAGCAGTATACATTTCAGGATTCGATCAAAGTGGGAATCTATGAGGATCTGAGGATCGATTTTGCTGAGATGTGATAAAAATGGAGGGGAATATCGTATGGTGATAGCCCCTCCTTGTTTTTAAGATGAAAAGGACGAACTATGGAAGACAGATTATACAAGAAACTGGAAGCGTACGGTAAGAGCGATTTTTATCCGTTTCATATGCCGGGGCATAAGAGGAATCCGCTGGCTGTGGATGGGGATTTTCCGGTGGAGAGGGATATCACGGAGATTGACGGGTTTGATAACCTGCATCATGCTGAGGATATTTTGAAAAGGGCCCAGGAGGATGCTGCACGGCTTTATGGTGTGCCGGAGAGTTTTTACAGTATTAATGGAAGCTCCGGGGCGATCCTGGCGGCGGTGTCTGCGGCTGTGGATAAGGGGGGACAGATCCTGGTGGCAAGGAACTGCCATAAGGCGGTTTACCATGCGATTTATCTGCGGGAGCTGAGTGCTACGTATATTTATCCACATGAAGATCCGAAATTGGGGATAAACGGAGGGATTTCACCCGGCCGTGTGGAAATGTATCTGGCGGAAAATCCGGATATCCAGGCGGTGCTGATCACTTCGCCGACTTATGACGGGATCGTGTCGGATGTGGCGAGGATCGCGGAGATCGCGCATCACTATGGTGTGCCGCTGATCGTGGATGAGGCTCACGGGGCGCATTTTAGGTTTTCGGATTATTTTCCGGTGTCTGCGGCGCAGCTTGGTGCGGATGTGGTGATCAACAGTGTGCATAAGACGCTGCCCTGTTTGACTCAGACGGGGGTGCTCCATCTGTGCAGTGATCGGGTGAGCCGGCAAAAACTGAAGCGTTTTCTGGGAATCTATCAGAGCAGCAGTCCTTCTTATATTCTTATGAGCAGTATTGATGCGTGCATGGATAAGCTGGAGCGTGAGGGGGATGAGATGTTCCGTGTGTTTACGGAGAATTTGGAAAAAGCACGCAGGCGTCTTTCCGAGTGTAAGTATATCCGGCTGGTGACGCCGCAGGCATGTGAGTGCCAGAGAGTTTTTGATTTTGACAGATCCAAGATATTGCTTTCTACTGTGAACAGTTCATTGAACGGTCGGGAGCTGCATCAGATCCTCCGGAGGGAGTTTCATCTGGAAATGGAGATGGAGGCGGAGAATTATGTGCTGGCGCTGGCGGCTGTGGGTGATACTGCGGAGGGTTTTGAGCGGCTTTGTGATGCTATTGAAGAGATCGACCGTCGTGAATCGTTAAAATACAGAGAAGAGGCTGTGGAGAGGGCGCCTTTGAAAAACGGAAAAATGAAGCAGGTCATGCGGATCTCCCAGGCTATGGATGCGGAGAGTGAGCGGTGTCCGCTGGATGAGTGTATCGGACGGACGTCCGGGGAGTTTGCGTATCTTTATCCGCCGGGGATCCCGCTGATCGTTCCGGGGGAACAGATTTCTGGACATTTCGTAAAAAATGTGAGAAGATACCTGGAACAGGGCTTTGAGGTCCAGGGCCTGAGCGACCAGACCAGTGAGACGGTGTGTGTTGTGAGAAATGAGTGAGGTGCGTGGCAGCAGACTGCTCTGTGTATTACGGAGCAGAGCGTGTATAGTAACGCATATGCAGCAGAGGAGACATATGGGAAAGATTTTTTACATTATGGGAAAAAGCTCTTCCGGTAAGGACAGTATTTACAGACAGCTGGAGGGGGATCAGGAGCTGGGGCTTAAGCGGCTTGTGATCTATACTACCCGTCCGATCCGGGATGGAGAGGTGAATGGAAGAGAATATTTTTTTGCGGATGAGAATAAACTGAAGGAGTTCCGAAGAAACGGGAAGCTGATCGAGGCGCGTACTTATCAGACGGTTTACGGGCCGTGGACATATTTTACTGCGGATGACGGGCAGGTGTCTGTGGGAAATGACAGCTATCTGGGGATCGGTACACTGGAGTCTTTTGTGAGGCTCCGGGAGTATTACGGCAATGAAGTGATGTGGCCGGTTTATATAGAGGTGGAAGACGGAGAACGTCTGGAGCGTGCGCTTGCCAGGGAGAAGACCCAGGAGGTGCCGAAGTACGAGGAGATGTGCAGGCGTTTTCTGGCAGACCAGAATGATTTTTCCGAGGAAAATATTCTTAAAGCAGGTATATGGAAGCGTTTTGAGAATCATAATCTGGATGAATGTGTGAAGGAGATCGTAAATTATATAAAATCTGTACAATAAGGAAAAATAGTTTTTTTTATACAGAAGATTATGTTATAATTAGTTGAAAGATGTCCGCCGGGTATAACGGAGGGCACAAAAGGCAGAAAGAGGTGATTCTTATGGCAGGATTTCATGACATCATCGGCCATGACGATATAATCAGGCATTTGAAGAATGCGATAGAGACAGGGAAGGTATCCCATTCTTATATTTTTACAGGGGAACCGGGATCCGGCAAGAAGCTTCTTGCGGGGACTTTTGCGGCAGCACTGCAGTGTGAATCGGGAGAGTCTGAACCGTGTATGACTTGTGATTCCTGTAAGAAGGTGATCGGCAAGAATCATCCGGATATCATTACAGTAACTCATGAGAAGCCTGGAAGCATCAGTATTGACGAGGTGCGTGACCAGGTTGTGCGTGATGTGGATATCAAGCCGTACTGCAGTCCGTATAAGATATACATCATTCCGGATGCGGAGATGATGACGGTGCAGGCGCAGAATGCCATTTTGAAAACTATCGAGGAACCGCCGGAATATGCGGTGATCATGCTGCTGACAAGCAATATCGACAGTCTTCTTCCTACGATCCGTTCCAGATGTGTGCGTCTGGATCTGAAGGTGGTGGATGACAGTCTTGTGAAGGAATATCTGATGGAGCATCTTCAGGTGCCGGATTATCAGGCTGAGATCGATGCGTCTTATGCGCAGGGCAGTATCGGCAAGGCGAAGGAGGCTGCTACTTCTCAGGAGTTTGCGGATATGACTGCCAATGCCCTGAAGATTTTGAAATATGCCAATTCCATGGAGGTTTATGAGCTGACAGAGGCGATCAAGACTTTGACTGCTGATAAGAATAATATCAATGATTATCTGGATATTTTCCAGTTCTGGTTCCGCGATGTTCTGATGTTTAAGGCAACAAGGGAAATTGACAACCTGGTTTTTAAACAGGAGATTAATTTTATCAGAGAGCAGGCCAGCGAGCGTTCTTATGAGAATATCGAAAAAATCCTTGAGGCACTGGAGAAGACGAAGGTGCGTCTCCGTGCCAATGTTAATCTCGAACTTGCCCTGGAGCTCCTGTTCCTGACAATTAGGGAGAAATAGAATGGAAAAGGTAGTTGGAGTCAGATTTCGTAACGTTGGTAAGATTTATTATTTTAATCCTAAGAATTACAAGGTGAAGGTCGGCGATCATGTGATCGTGGAGACTGCCCGTGGTGTGGAGTATGGCCGTGTTGTCCTGGAGCCGCGCAGCGTGAAGGAGGACGAGGTGGTCCATCCGCTGAAGGAGGTTCTCCGTGTTGCAACGAAGGAGGACGAGGACCATGAGGCTGAGAACCGCCGGAAGGAGAAAGAGGCTTTTAAGATCTGCAAGAAGAAGATCCGTGAGCATGGGCTTGAGATGAAGCTGATCGATGCGGAGTATACCTTTGATAATAACAAGGTACTGTTTTATTTTACAGCGGATGGCCGTATTGATTTCCGGCAGCTGGTTAAGGATCTGGCGTCTGTGTTTAAGACCAGGATCGAGCTTCGTCAGATCGGTGTCCGTGATGAGACGAAGATCCTTGGCGGTATTGGTATTTGTGGAAGGACGCTTTGCTGTCATACGTATCTTTCGGAGTTTGCGCCGGTTTCCATCAAGATGGCGAAGGAGCAGAATCTTTCTCTGAACCAGACGAAGATTTCAGGTGTTTGTGGTCGTCTGATGTGCTGTCTGAAGAATGAGCAGGAGACTTATGAGGAGCTGAACCGGAATCTTCCGGGTATCGGTGATATTGTGACGACGCCGCAGGGTGTTTCGGGTACGGTCCAGAGTGTGAATGTTCTCCGGCAGATGGTTAAGATCGTGGTTGAGGTGAATGACGAGAAGGAGATCCAGGAGTTTCCGGTCCGTGATCTGAGGTTCCGCCCTAAGAGAAAAAAGGGTAAGGGTGGTGCCGGTTCTGCTGACCACGAGGAGAAAGAGGTTAAAAAGGGAGATTCGAAGCCGAATGAGAAGTGATCTGGTTTATTGCGGTGAGCGTGTGGATGATCTTCAGAATGGGTTGTTTGTGATCCAGGATCCGAAGAAGTTTTGCTTTGGGATGGATGCGGTTCTGTTGTCTGGCTTTGCCCGGGTGAAGAGGGGTGAGGTTGCTCTGGATATGGGGACCGGTACGGGGATCATTCCGATCTTGCTTTCTGATCGTACGGATGGGGAGCATTTCACGGGGCTGGAGATCCAGCATGAGTGTGCGGAGATGGCTGACCGTAGTGTGAGGTATAATGGTCTTGAGGACAGGGTTCGGATCGTTGAGGGTGATATCAGGGAGGCTGCCGGGATTTTTGGGGCGGCTTCTTTTGATGTGGTGACGTGTAATCCGCCGTATATGATCGGGCAGCATGGGTTGACGAATCCGCATCTTCCGAAGGCGATCGCGAGGCATGAGATTTTGTGTTCGTTTGATGATGTGGCTTGTCAGGCTGCCCGGGTCCTGAAGGACAGGGGGCGGTTTTTTCTGGTGCACAGGCCGTTTCGGCTTGTGGAGCTGATGGCAACTTTGACGAAGTATAAGCTGGAGCCTAAGAGGATGCAGCTGGTGTATCCTTTTATTGATAAGGAGCCGAATATGGTGTTGATCGAGGCTTGTAAGGGCGGGAATTCCAGGATTCGGGTTGAGCGGCCGCTGGTGGTTTATGAGCGGCCGGGGGTTTATACGGAGGATGTTTTGGAGTTGTATCGGATGGTGTGATGTTGTGGCTTAGGGTGGCTTGGGGTGGCTGCTCGGGAGGTTTTGGGCCATCGGCGCTGCGCTGGATGGCTGGGAGGTGATGGTGGCTGTGGGTCTTCTGTTGGTGAAGGGGCGGTGAGGGGAGGCAGGCTGCTGGTGGTGACACGCTGCGCCCCCTGCTCGGCTGCGGCGCCGGTTTGCTGCCATTCGCGCAAACTCGCTTCGCTCAAACAGTGCGCTCGGTGGCAGCAGCTATCCTCACCTCGCTGACGGGGGCTCCGCTAACGTCACCACCAGCAGCCTGCCTCCCCTCACCTGAGATTCAAAGCGAGAGATCGCAGCGCGTAGCGCGCTGAGTATCGAAGAATACAGACACCTTGCCAGAAGTGAATCACGGAGAAAGTGAAGAAATGAAATAATATCGGCACAGCGTAGTGCGTTGAATATCGAAGCATACAGACACCTTGCCAGAAGTGAATCACGGAGAAAGTGAGGAAATGAAATAATATCGGCATAGCGTAGTGCGCTGAGTATCGAAGAATACAGAGACCTTGCCGGAAGTGAATCACGGAGAAAGTGAAGAAATGAAATAATATCGGCATAGCGTAGTGCGCTGAGTATCGAAGAATACAGACACCTTGCCAGAGGTGAATCACGGAGAAAGTGAAGAAATAAAATAATATCGGCACAGCGTAGTGCGCTGAGTATCGAAGAATACAGACACCTTGCCAGAAGTGAATCACGGAGAAGGTGAAGAAATAAAACAACATCGGCACAGCGTAGCGCGCTGAATACCGAAGCATACAGACACAAGTCAACAAATAAGAACAACGAATCCCTTGCACTACTTAAAAAAAGCCCAAGGGGTGTGCAGAGGGGGCGCGGCTTTGCGGCCCCTTTGCGGTTTTAAAAGCTTCCAAACTTAAACAAACCCCCGCTGTCAAGCGGAAACCCCTGCGGTCGAGCGGAATCCCCCCCGCGGTCGAGCGGAATCCCCCCGGAGGTCAAGCGAAATCCCCCACGGCCAAGTGGAAAAAAACTCCCCGCGGTCAAGCGAGAAAAGAGGCAAATATGAAACAAAACGGAAAACTATACTTATGTGCCACCCCCATAGGAAACCTCGAAGACATCACCCTTCGAGTACTAAAAACCCTTCGGGAAGTGGACTTAATCGCCGCGGAAGATACCCGCAACAGCATAAAACTGCTGAATCATTTTGATATAAAAACCCCCATGACCAGCTACCACGAATACAATAAGATAGATAAGGGCCATGTCCTTGTGGAAAAGCTGCTGGCAGGTACAAACATTGCGTTGATCACAGATGCAGGTACTCCGGGTATCTCAGATCCCGGGGAGGAGCTTGCCGCCATGTGCTATGAAGCCGGAATTGAAGTGACTTCGCTTCCGGGTCCTGCTGCCTGCATCACTGCTCTGACTTTGTCAGGCCTGCATACCAAGCGTTTTGCTTTCGAGGCTTTTCTTCCGGCGGATAAGAAAGAACGAAAAACGATCCTGGAGGAGCTTTCCTGTGAAACCAGGACTATTATCCTGTATGAGGCGCCTCACAGGCTTGTACGGACCCTTGGTGAGCTCAGAGAGGCGCTTGGCAACCGCCGGATGACTCTTTGTAGAGAGCTGACCAAGAAGCATGAGACGGCATTCCGGACTACGATCGATGATCTGATGGATTTTTATAAAGATGAGAAGCCGCTGGGTGAGTGTGTTCTCGTGATCGAGGGCAGGAGCCGCAGTGAGATGGAGGCGGAGAAGCGTGCTTCCTGGGAGGAGATTTCCATTGCGGAGCATGTGGCAATGTATGAGCAGCAGGGGAATTCCAGGAAGGATGCCATGAAGCTTGCTGCCAAGGATCGTGGTGTTTCCAAGCGGGATATTTATAAGGCGCTTCTGGATGGAGAAGGTTCTGCTGAATGATCAGGTGTAAGTTGCGGCACGGATCGTAATAACGTGATCGTGGATGATTGAATAAGCTGCATACTGTGACCAAGGATTTTTTGGGAGCGTATGTGGCTTTTTTTATAGTAATAAAAAGATTACTGTTCATTGGCATCGCGAAGCGTGTTGCTGAGAACGGAGTGAACAGTAATATAAAAAGTACTGTGCGGATTTTGTCGAAATGATTTGCTTGCAGTACAGACCATATTGTGGTAAGCTGATCTTATCAAAAATAAAAAGCAGTTCCGGGATTCTATGGAAATGCTGTAAAAGCATATTTTTCTAAAAATAATCTTATTTTTCTATTACATTTCATATATCAGGCAGATTGCCTGTCATCTCAGAAAATTCATGCTTTTTTCCATTTTTCAGCAGGAGTTTTCAGATGAGGCTCCTTGAGATCAAAATAGAGGAGTCGTGTATGATCGTAAACAAAAACAGAACAAACAGCTCTAACCTGCGGCAGTGGCATCCTGCATTTTTTGCTGATATCCAGATAGAACTGGAGTCAGAAAGGGAGAATCTGATTTTTGAGAATGAGCATCAGCTTGGGACGAAACCAATGGAGATCGATGCGCTTGTGATCAAAAAGAAGACCGATATCCCCATTAATAAAAACATCGGAAGGATCTTCCGGAAATATAATATCATTGAGTATAAGAGTCCGACGGATTATATAAGCATCAATGATTTTTATAAGGTGTGTGGATATGCATTTTTTTATAAAGCGGATACGGTAACTGAGGATGAAATCCCAATTGAGGAGATTACGATCTCTTTGGTAAGCAGGGCATATCCCCGGAAGATGCTCCGACATTTGAGGGAGTTTTGGAAATGCCGGATAAAAAAGATAGAAGAAGGAATTTATTACGTAACAGGATCTAAGATCCCAATTCAGGTTATTGTAACGGAACAGTTGTCGAAGCAGAAAAATCTGTGGCTGAGAAGTCTGACTGATAGAATAAAAGATAAGGAAGATATGAAACGACTTCTCAATGAATACAGAGAAAAGCAGAAAAATCCTTTGTACGAATCAGTCATGCAGATGATCGTAAGGGCTAATGAAGAAAAATTCAGGGAGGCGGATTGTATGTGTGAAGCATTAAATCGGATCATACAGGATCAGATTGAGGAAAAGATAAGAAAAAGTTTACAGGCTGGCTATGATGAAGGTTATGGAATTGGAATGCAGGATGGAATAAAGGATGGGATGCAGCAGGGAATGCAGCAGGGAATACAGCAGGGAATGCAGCAGGGGATGCAGCAGGGAATGCAGCAGGGAGAACATAGTATTAACAGTTTGATCCTCTGTCTTGCTGAACTGGGCAGGACGTCTGATATTATAAAATCGGCATCAGATCCGGAATACCAGAAGAAATTGTTAAAAGAATTTGGGCTTTTACTGGAGTAGCTGAATATTCCATATATTTTAAGCGCATATTGTGCTGTGTAATTTGAAATTGCATTCAATAAGATACTTTTTTGCCTGTATTTCCTATGATTTTGCGTGGAAATACAGGCTTTTTTGTGCTATAATAAACTCTGTATTCGTATGTAAAAAATATTTATTTTACAGGTATAAATGACACTTCCGGAGTGGGTTTGAGAATTGCTTTCTGCAAAATGAAAATACAGTATTTTCTGAAATTAACAGATCAGTTTTTCTTGCTCAGGATTTGATGTAATAATTTCTGAAGCTGCTATGGTTCTGCAGAAATGAATTTTCAAATACGTCCGGATGACAAGAACAGGAGGAATGACATGGGCGCAGAGAATACAGAATACGGCGCGGATCAGATCCAGATCCTGGAAGGACTGGAAGCCGTACGTAAGAGGCCTGGAATGTATATCGGAAGTACCTCCAGCCGTGGACTTCATCATCTCGTATATGAGATCGTGGATAACGCAGTCGATGAAGCACTGGCTGGTTTTTGTACGGAGATCCATGTAGATATCAATCCGGATAATTCCATTACAGTTACAGATAATGGTCGTGGTATTCCGGTTGGCATCAATCATAAGGCTGGTATTCCGGCAGTTGAGGTTGTATTTACCATTCTTCACGCAGGCGGTAAGTTCGGCGGTGGAGGATATAAGGTTTCCGGTGGCCTTCACGGTGTTGGTGCATCTGTTGTAAATGCACTTTCCGAATGGCTGGAGGTTACCATCTACCGAGAGGGTAAGGAATACAGACAGAGATATGAGCGTGGCAAGACTATGTACCCGCTGAAGGTGGTAGGTGACTGTGAGCCGGGGCTTTCCGGTACGAAGGTTTATTTCCTTCCGGACAAGGAGATCTTTGAGGAGACTGTTTATGATTATGATATCTTAAAACAGAGACTTCGTGAGATGGCTTTCCTGACTAAGGGTCTTCGTATCGTACTGGAGGATAAGAGAGAAGGCCAGGAGCGCGAGAAGGTATTCCACTATGAGGGTGGTATCCGTGAGTTTGTAAGTTATCTGAACAGAAGCAAGGAGGCTCTTTACCCGGAGATCATTTACTGTGAGGGTGAGAAGGACGGCGTGTCTGTAGAGGTTGCGCTGCAGCATAATGACTCCTATACAGAGAACACCTATGGCTTTGTAAACAATATCAATACACCGGAGGGTGGTACGCATATTACCGGTTTCCGTAATGCGATCACCAATACATTTAATGATTATGCACGTAAGAACAAGCTTCTTAAGGACAGTGAGCCAAACTTAAGCGGTGATGATATCCGTGAGGGCCTGACTGCGATCGTCAGTGTTAAGATCGAGAATCCGCAGTTTGAGGGTCAGACTAAGCAGAAGCTTGGAAACAGTGAGGCCAGAGGTGCGGTAGACAGTGTTGTAAGTAAACAGCTGGAGATTTTCCTGGAGCAGAATCCTGCAGTTGCCAAGGCTACAGTTGAGAAATCTGTTCTTGCACAGAGAGCCAGAGAGGCAGCCAGAAAGGCACGTGACCTTACAAGAAGAAAATCCGCACTGGACAGTATGTCACTTCCGGGAAAGCTTGCAGACTGTTCTGACAAGAATCCGGAGAACTGTGAGATTTATATCGTAGAGGGAGATTCCGCGGGTGGTTCTGCCAAGACAGCGAGAAACCGTGCCACACAGGCGATCCTTCCACTTCGTGGTAAGATCCTGAATGTTGAGAAGGCACGTCTGGATAAAATTTACGGAAACAAAGAGATCAAGGCAATGATCACTGCCTTCGGAACCGGAATCCATGAGGATTTTGATATTTCCAAGCTTCGTTATCACAAGATCATCA
>ERZ833782.912-NODE-912-length-31262-cov-4.373346_pt1 | contig 31262 bp, 30 predicted proteins | sample MGYA00519577_ERZ833782 | MGnify/ENA primary metagenome ERZ833782 (study PRJEB31850, sample SAMEA3708745) | human gut metagenome | biome: human gut; feature: human-associated habitat; material: faeces | place: China | collected 2014 ...
CCTTAAACTTTTGTTTCTGTATATTTGCTCTTTGAGTGGACTCTCCTTTCTTTAAGTTCTCATATTTACGGGAAAGCTTTCGCTGTGCCCGTCTTAATTGTTTCTCAAGTTTTCTGATCCGTGCTGTTTTATTGATATTTCTGTATACAGTTCCATTTGACACAACTGCAAAGTCTTTCAGCCCCAGATCGATTCCGATCCCATCAGTGAAATTTCCAGCTGCTTCCGGAGCAGGTATATCGACAAGTGCAGACACATAATATCTGCCTGCTTTCACGGAAACTGCCCCGCTTCGGATCACATATCCATCCTTAGAGGTCGGAATGTAACCTTTTTCTTTCAGCCTTACCCAGCCAAGTGTTGGGATCTTGATCCTGTGACGTTCACAGAGACAGTCTTTGGGATTATTCTTTACAAAATACATTTTTACATCAGATCTTCCTTTTTTCTTATATCTCGGGAAACTACTCTGATGATGAAAAAATCTTGAAAAAGCGGTACAGGCATTTTCGATTGCATTCTTTACCGATTTGGAACTGACTTCTCTGATCCAGAAATATTCCGGATGCCTTGGAAGGTATTCATTGTTCAGCCATACACTGAACGACTTGCCGCTCATAAATCTTTCACCGGCATCATAACGTTCTTTATTATGAAACAGATAGAAATTATAAATATATCTGCATGTGCCGATTGTCTTATGTATTTTGATCTTCTGCTCTTCTGTAGGATCGATCTCTGTCTTGAAGCTCTTCAGCAATCTCCTCATCCTTTTCTATCTGTTTTTTATACTTACGAAGTCCATATAATCTACAGGAAAACACATGAAGGATGGAAATAATATCCTGTACAAGTTCTTCCTGTGGTGACAGTTCTTCATTGTTCACCACCAGTATCGTTGTGTGGAATTTCATGCAGAATCTTTCAAACCAGTCGTATCCAAAACGGATAAATCTGTCTTTATACGTGATCACTATGGTTTTGACCTTCTGCTCCATGACTTCGTCCAGTAATCCATTCCATTTCTTGCGGTTATAATTAAGTCCGCTTCCATAGTCTTCAATGCACTGGTCTACGATCATTCCTCTGGCATTACAGAACTGACGCAGAAATGCTGTCTGATCTTGAAGATCATCCCTTTGGTTTTTTGTAGATACTCTTGCATAAATAACAACTTTTCGTTTATCATGTTCTATATTTATACCTTTAAATTGAAGATACTGGTCATATGTGTAATAACGCCTGTCTGTTGGAGTTCGGTTTGCTTTTAAGATTCCCTCTCTGTCCCATCTCTGAAGCGTTTTTACAGAAACACCTAATAATTCAGCAAAATCTTTTGGTTTATAATTTGTGATATTTGATGTGTTCATAATATACCTCCATAAGTATATTTAAACACATTTAATATCTTTTTACAATATATTTAGTTACTTATATCATCCTCCTATGCCTGTTTGATCATGCAGTACTGCTTCAGATCAAATCCTTTTTTCTGTACAATGCCATATAATTTAAATCCGAATTTCTCATACATGGAAACATTTGCCGGATTATGGGTTTCCAGAGAGATCATCAGCTTATGCCTGTCCGCATAATCGATCACCTCATCCATCAGTTTTTCAGCAAGACCGTGATGCTGCATCTTCGGCGCCACTGCCAGATAGATCACATGAAGCCTTTCTGCTGTATGAAGCTGGGAAGTCCAGCTGGAATTCAGATAGTCTTTTCCCTGGATGAATTTCCACAGGGTCGCAAGACTTGGATCTTCCTTGATCAGATATCCGTCTGTTTTCAGCAGGGCAAAAAAATCTACCATCAGATTATGTAAGGCTGCTTCATGCTCCGTTCCATCGGACACTACCAAGATGCTGTTCAGATCACTGCTGTCTGCGTAGATCTCACAGGTCTCAAAAAATTCCGTAAGATCGCAGGTAAAAAGCTCCGGCATCAGCCGTTTTCTCGTCTCGGCATCCGGGATCAGAGTCTCATAGAGCGGGTCCCTGGCAAAACATTCTACCAGCATCTTCTGGAGCCTGGGCAGATCTTCTCTCTGTACCCGGTACAAAATCTGGCTGTCCATAACTAAAAATCCAACACCTCTTTCACTTTTTTTAACCCCGCTGTCAACGTATCCACAGCCTGGGTCATATATCGTATATCATCGTCAAAGCAGACAAGCTGCTCTTCTTCCATTTTTCTGAGAGCGGCAAGTTCCTCCGACACGTCATTTCTGCCTTCCGCGATCTTCTTTTGGAGGCTCTTGACCTCCTTTGAGAGATCCACATGGTGGACGATCCGTCCGGCACCCCACTGTAACCGGTCACAGTCCTGGTTCAGGACATATTCCGTAAAGTAGTGGTACACTTCATCATCGAACTGGAACGCGTACTGGTTGTTGTCCACCAGGTACAGGGCGTCCAGGGCCCCCTGCACATCCCTCTTCTCCAGGCTTCGGACCGCGTCGCAGATATGGCGCAGATTGCTCTGGGCGGCCTCGTGGGGGAACAGGACCTCATCGTGCCAGTTCAGGCGGACAAAATAGTCCTGGCATTTGCGGAATAAGTAAAGAAGCTGTTTCTGGAGCGCAGCGTTTCTATCATTCGCTTCTGTATCCGCTGCATTTTCGCCACGTTGAACAGTCGCACTTTCCGCTGCATCCGCCCCATCGGCCTCGGATTTTTCTTCTATATGAGATTCTTGACCATCTTTATGTATACAGCATGCAGCATCAGCATTCTTCACATCATTAATTTCTTTTACCTTCCGGTACACCTCATCCGCGATCTTCTTCGCCTCAGCCGTCCGCTCCAGCAGAACCCGGATACTCTTCTCGTCCTCCCGTCCCGTAACCGGTCTGACGCTCTCCTGGAGCGCCTGGAGCGTTCTTCCAACATTCACCGGCACAACTTTCACCCGGTCGAATGCCATGACAAGAAGTCCATACAGCTCATGGTGGAACCGGAACACATCCGCGTTGTAATACTCGTCGTTGTCAAACTGGGAGTGATAATGGGTCTCCATAAACTCCGCGCTGCTGAATTCATTCACCATGGACGGAATTCCTGAGATCGCAACGGAGAAATCATCCGACCACGTCTCGATCGGACACTGGACCCCGAGACCTTCCGGGTAGACCTTTCTCGCGTCCACAGGAAACTCTTTCACAAATTCCGTCAGGAAGTCTTCATATTCGTAGGTGGACCGGATCGCGTCCCAGGGATTGTGGGCGTAAGCCGGGAGCTCGAAATTCAGGTCCGCGATGACCTTTCCCTGCCATTCCGGCCGGAGCTTAAATACCTGCTGCCATGCACCGGTAGACCAGTCATACTTGGAGTTCTCGATCCCCCATTCTTCCGCCGCCATACAGCAGAAAACGATGGTCTTCTCCGGTTTATATCCAATTTCTAAAAGCGTCCTGGCGATCCCAAACATCAGCGCGATAGCGCAGTTATCATCCTGAAATCCATCAAAATAAGAGTCATAATGGCCACTGAGCAGGATCATGTCCTCCGACCTTCCGGGAATCGTACCCCAGACATTATAGGACGGCATATTTTCCTTTACTACGGATTTTGCGTCAAACTGTACCGTGATCCGCGGTGTCTCCTTTAATGCCACTTTCAGGATCTCCGCATCCTTTCTCGACATGGAAAACGCTGGGGCGTCCTTCGGTCCTGCGATATCCTGGGCATTTAACGCCTCACTATTGATCTCTCCATAGCCGTTGTCCTGAACCGCGATCACCGCCGCCGCGCCCTTTAAGTGGGCCTGATATACCGGATAGTTGATCCACCACTCATCTCGCTGGTTGATATCCACCATCACAAGGCATCCTGTCACATCCACGCCGTCATAGTCCGCTTCCTTTCCGCGTCCGGCGTAGACAAGTGGATACTCTTTCCATCCATCCGTCACAAACTCCGTCTGATAAGCGCCGAGCTGGATTTCATGTTTTTCTCCGTCTCGGTCCGTAAACCGCATGACCGCCTTCTCAAACTCCCAGGAATCCAGACAGAGTTCATCTTTATGGATATCTGAAAGCCCGATCCGCTCCATTTCCTCTTTCAGAAATTCCCCGGTATCAAATTCCGCCTTCGATCCCGCTGTGCGGTAGCCAAGGACCGGATTGCTCTTAAATTCCTCCATCTTCTTTGCGAGGCGGTAGGAATATCCGATATCCACTGCCTTTAAATATGTTTCTTCGATCTTCCTTCTGTCACTCTCCAAAGCTGTCAACCTCCTTATCCCACGTCTGCAGGCCTGCTCCCTGAGACCGGGAAGTATTACAAACTCCGCCGCATCCTGCTCACTGTTTTCCGTGATGCGGACACGCCGGAGTTTCATAATTTTTCTTTAATTCTCGGTCTTATTCTCGGCTCCGTTCTCTTCCTCAGCGCCTGCTCTCTCATGAGTCGCGTTGACCTCGACCTGAGTTGCCTGAACTGCCGCCTGGGCATCCGCATGTGCTGCAGCTTCCGGGTTCGGAACAGTACGCTTTGTGATCGGCATCTGGAGATTAACGCCAAACGGGTTTACAACCACGCCCTTTGCCTCTTTTACGAGAATGCTCGGGATCTTATCTGCGGTTACCGCGATCGCCTTGAACTGGTTCTTCGAGTTAAATTTTCCGAACTCAATGATGTCCGTAAAGATCGGCTGGTACGCATCGCCGTTTTTCTGTTTTAATAACGGAACGCCCGCACCTTCCTGGAATGCGGTGATGTATGTTCCGCGGGTAAAGTCTGCAAGGATCTCCTCCTGCATCTCCTTTAACTCATCCGGCATGGTCTCATATTTCTGTTTGCGGAGCTCCTGCATGAAGTACAGAGCTGTCAGGTGAAGACTCGGGTTCTCGATCCATGTCTTCTTCTCATCTTCCGGCGCATCCGGCTTATTCTGGCCCGGGCGGCTTACAAGCTCCGGAAGCTGGATCCGGCACTCGCTCTCCATATACTGGTCGACCATCAGGCAGTTTACACCCATGGTGTAGAGATTTCCGTAGAAGTGAAGCATCTGGTTCGCGTCCACCTTCGCGATCTGTACCGGGATCTTCTCCTCGATAAGGCGCTTACCTTCGCGTCTGATATCTTCCTCGTTAAAGTAGATCATAACCTCGTCATCGAATGTCTCTTTGTCACATACCACATACGGCATTTTTGTGCACAGAGACATGAGCACATAGATCTCCTTTGCGTTTCTTAACTGATTTAAAACCTGCTGTTTATCCATTTTTTCTTTCCCTTTCGGTATTCATGCTGCGGCTTTTGTCACCTTTTCCGGTGCATATCTCCCTCTGATGAATATTCTTTTCATAATTATTTTTCGTAAATGCGCAGCCATACTGAACAGTTACTTTTCATCCTTTTTGAGATCCGTCCCCGCTTTAGTTGCAGCAGATGATCGGAATTCCCTTATACGCGTTCTCATACACCTGTGCTGCTACCTTCGGCGGCAGGTTGATGCATCCGTGGGAACCGTTTGTCTGATAGATCGTTCCGCCGAACTTGCTTCTCCAGTCCGCGTCATGAAGTCCGATCCCACCGTTGAACGGCATCCAGTATTTTACAGGAGTCGCATAATCTTCTCCCTTTAATACACGGTCTTTCTGTTTATAATACAGCTCAAAGAGTCCCGGAGGTGTCGTGTAGTTCTTTGACACGTTTCCGGATACGAACGGGCTGTCGATGATCACTTTTCCATCTTTATAGAAATAGAGATGCTGTGTGGCAAGATCCACCTCGATATAAGTCTGTCCGAAATCATAACCATCGTGGGTCGCGCCGCGGCTCTCGTAGATCGGCTCGCGCTCCGTTGTCTGGCACGCTTTTACTGCCTCCACGAGGGCGTCTGTCTCGGCTGTCTGGTTGATCTTCCAGCCATATTTTCCGTATACAACAACATCCCGGCCGGATGTCGTCTTATACTTATGGTTTCCGTAAGTGTCATACTTATCCGCTAAAGACTTCACATATGCTACTGCCTTGTCACGGTCTACCTGGATCTCGGTGCCGTTCGTCCCGGTCACCCATTTTGCCAGTTCCAGACCATCCAGGGTCTCTCTGCTGGATCCAAACACATATGTAATCTGGATATCCTTGTATGCGTTTAATGTTGTGCAGAGCTGTACCAGGTTCGCGTCATCAGATTTTACGGTGATCTTTTTATAGCAATCCTCGTCTGCAAGCCGGATCTGTTTTTTCTGGCTTAAAAGTGCTGATTTAACGGCGGCCTTCATTTTATCCATATCCAGCTCATTTCCCTGCACCTCCGGGATGATCGTAAAAGGCTTTCCCTCTTCGAAAGCAGAGATACAGGCATCGGAGGTCGGTGTGACCGCCGTCACGCAGTGCAGGTTCGCAAGCGCCGCGGCAAGCTTCTCATCATCGAGCGTTGCCGCCACTGTCACAGTATAGGACTGGTCAGAGCCGGGCCCCGTCTTTCTTCCTGTGTCATTCTGCTCCTTTAAAATATCATCGACGCTGCCGGTAACGTTTAAGTGGTAACCGACATCGGTTCCCTTTAAGACTTCCAGGTTGCCGTCCGCGTCCTGTATTTTAATCTCGTAGTGTTCGTTGAAATAACCTTCCAGATATCCTTTCGCCTGCTGTGCCGTCTGCTTGGAGACATCCACCGCATTGATCGTAGTGCCGCGTACAAATTTTGCCGTATCGCTATCTGCCGCTGCCATCGCAGGAAACGCTGTTCCCACCACCAGCATGCCGATCACAGCGCCTGTCGGAAGAAGCATTCTTAATTTTTTCATGATTCCATCCTGCCTTTTTTATTTTCAGTTACCGGATTGCTCTCTTCTTGTTCGCCTCCGGCGCCCAAGAAGCTCCGGGCGTTGCCCTTATACCGCTTTTCATTCAAAAGCGTTTATGCAGGCAAGCTTGCAGCACGCTTTCGACTGCAGATCGGAACAATCCAACTGTCATTCTCTATTTTATCCAACGCACTACATAGTGTCAAGGTGATTATTTCTTGCTTTTTCCTTGATTTTCTGCGGCAAATGTGCGGCTTTTCATAAAAAGTGTCACCATGCAGATCGGTCGATCAAAAACGGCAGAACCTGCCGCCAGCTGCTGCATTCGGACACATGACAAGCAAAAAACGACACACACCCGCCATTTACCTGACAGGCCTGTGCCGTTTTCATGCTAAGCTTTCATTTTTATCCTGCTATTTCTCGATAATGCTCTCTACATCATCCATGCCCGCGCAGAGCAGCGCAAGCAGCAATGTCTGCTGGCAGCCCTTATATGCACCCTCAACCTTAAACTGCTCAGAAAGCATATGCGCATGGATATCATAATCCGCGCCCATGCCGAGGCACACTGCCGGGAGTCCTGCTTCGAGAGCACGGTTGCAGTTTGTGGAACCACCGTTTCCAAGCTTCGGCTCCCCGCATCCAAGATACTCTGCCGCCGCCATGGCGCCCTCTACGATCGGCGCATGGGCATCCTGATGGCCGGCATTGACATCACAGATATGTTTTACATCGTATGTGATCGTATCCATGCCCCAGCGCTCTGTCTCCTCCTTGCATGCCTCATCGATGGCATCGAAGATCTTCTTGCGGAGCTTCTCAAGCTCTTCCTGAGAGTTCGAACGGAAGTTGAAGCGGATCTGTGCCACCGGAACGATCGCATGGACAGCCTCGAAGCTTCCCGCCTGCATGGTGGTCACCGCGAATGTGGTCATCGGCTCCTTCGGAACCCGGATCTCAGAGATCTTCGCGATCGCACGTCCTGCCGCATGGATCGGGTTTGCTACCTTCGCGAAAGCTCCGCAGGCATGTCCGCCGATGCCGTGGAAGTTGATCTCGTACGTCTGGATTCCGGTCGCCTCATAGGTGATCTCCTGAAATCCCGGGCCGTCAACGGAAATGCTGGCATCCAGCTCCGGATGATGGTTTACATAATACTGCATTCCTTTTAATGCGCCGGTTCCTTCCTCCTGAACAGTTCCGACAAACTGGATATCGCCCTTTGTCTCAATTCCTGCCGCGTTTAAAGCGCGGATCGTAGACAGGACGGTCGCACATCCTCTCGTATCATCCACGATTCCCGGGCATTTGATAAAGCCGTCCTCACGAACGATCTCAAGCTTTGTATCAAGCGGAAATACTGTGTCCATATGACCCTCTACAAGAACCGTCTTTCCGCCACCGGTACCTTTTCGGATTCCGATGCAGTTGCCGTACTCGTCGATATGGCAGTCTGTAAGTCCTTCCTCCTTAAACATCTCAAGAAGTCTCGCTGCTTTTTTCTGCTCATGGTTCGTCGGTGCCGGGATCAGGGTAAGCTCAATCTGTCTGTCGATGATCTCGTTCTGGTCATCTTCCATAAACTGAAGGGCTTTCTGAACCTTTGCATCCTTTGTCAGTGTGTCGAATTTCTTCTGAATCTTCTCGGAAACCTTATATTCCATCTGTCATTCCTCCGTTTTTCAATACTGAGTAACAGAAGCGGTCATCTCAGGCTGCCTCCTGTCCGATATTTTACCACAAAAAAGTTTTTTTGTGTATTTTTTATACGAACAAAAGTTTTTATGTCGCGAACACTCCCAAAAAAGAAGAGACCTGCCCGTGGCTTTCTTCCACTTTGGCAGGTCTGAATCTATGTATATGCTTTTACAGACGGATCACCATCTCATCTAACGGCATTCTGTCGGTGTGAAGTCTTGACGGATGCGCCGTCTCTGCCGGATATCCGAGCGGAAGCATCGCAGTCGCAACAAGTCCCTTCATCTCCGGGAACAGCTCATGAAGCTTCTCCTGGCTGAACATGCCGACATAGCAGGTTCCGAGACCGAGATCTGCCGCCTGAAGCATCATCTGTGTCGCCGCGATCGTCGCATCGATCTCCCCGTGGTTCTTCATATCTCCTTCGCGGTTCCAGGCCTTCGCCGGATCATACGCGACAACAAGGATCACCGGTGCATGGAACCTGCATGCGGTACACTCCTCTGCTTTCTCCAATGCCTCTCTGCTCTGCATCACAAGAATGCGCTGCGGCTGGAGATTGTGAGCCGTCGGTGCATTGTGACCTGCCTCCAGCACCTTTTCCAGCTTTTCTGCCTCCACCGGGCGATCTGCATATTTTCTAAGAGAATATCTTTCTGCGCATAATTTTTCGAAATCCATAATTGCCTCCTGTTTTGCGGTATTTCAATAAAATAATAATAAGAGCCATCTGCCGGAGTTCCGATGAGATCGACAGGATCTTGTCATCCAGAAGACCTAAAACATGCGGTCCCAGAATAATTCCCGTGAACAGCATACCAATAATACGCGGCAGCCGCAGCCCACCACAGATTGCGGCGGCGGAAAGTCCCACTAAAAATATTAACGCAAGAGAGGTCAACATAATTACAGGATCTCCCCATATCGTCCCAGAAAGCTCTTCATTCTCTCATTATCGGATGCAAACACCTTCTCCGGCGTTCCCTCCTCGACGATCACGCCGCCCTCCATGAAGATCACGCGGTGGGAAATATCCCTTGCAAACGCCATCTCATGGGTAACGATCACCATGGCGATATTCAGATCTGCCAGAGAACGGATCACCTTTAACACCTCGGCTGTCAGCTCTGGGTCCAGAGCTGATGTGGGTTCATCGAAGAACAGGATCTTCGGGTTCAGCGCCAGAGCTCTCGCGATCGCCACACGCTGGCACTGTCCTCCGGATAACTGGCAGGGATAATAGTCTTCCTTGTCCGCCAGTCCCATCTTCTTTAACAGCTCTCTCGCTTCCTGATATACCGTCTCCTTGTCTCGCTTCTGCACATGGATCGGCGCGTCAACGATATTCTTCAGCACAGAATAATGCGGGAAAAGATTAAAATTCTGGAACACGAGACCATACTGGCTCCGGATCTCCTTCATGTCCTTCTTATCCGCATAGACCACATGTCCGTCCTTGTCCGTCCATGCCGCTTTTTTCCCAAGATATACGATCTCGCCGCCATCCATCTTCTCAAGCATTGTCGCGCACCTGAGCAGCGTTGATTTCCCGGATCCGGACGGTCCGATGATGGATACGATTTCGCCCTCGCCGATGCTGATGGAGATATCCTTCAGCACAGACAGGTTCTCAAATGATTTTTCTACATGATTTAACTCTAACAGATTCATGATCCACAGACCTCCAGTCCTACCGGTAATAATCCAGCTTTTTCTCGATCCACTCCATAACGACAGCCACGATGAGGTTGAACACATAGTAGAAAATTCCGGCTGCGACAAACGGGATCATATTTGTCTGGGATGCTGCCAGGGCTTTCGCGATCGTGAACATCTCAGCGACACTCAGGGTGAACGACAGGGACGTATCCTTTACAAGTGTGATCACCTCGTTTGTGATCGACGGCAAAATTCGCTTGATGACCTGAGGCAGAATGATCTTGAAAAAGGTCTGAGCTTTCGTGTAGCCAAGGATCTGTGCCGCCTCATACTGGCCGATCGGCATCGACTGAATGCCGCTGCGGTAGATCTCTGCAAAATATGCCGCGTAGTTGATCACAAAGCCGATAAAGGTCGCTGTCAGGCGGTAACCGCTGCCGACTTTAATATGAAACAAATAGTATGGTCCGAAATAAACGACCATCAGTTGCAGCATTAACGGAGTTCCGCGCATGATAGAGATGTAAAATTTTACGATCATGCTGACCACGCGATTTTTCGATAAGCGTCCGAACGCCACAATAAGTCCAAGTGGAAGAGAAAACAGCAGCGTGATCACGAAGATCTGCGTACTGATCAGCATACCACTGGCGAGCTGTGCGACCATCTGCCCGATTGTCATTTTACCCATACGATCTTTACCTGCTTTCCTTCATATTCAAGTCGAACGTCCGTGAGACTTGGCGCGTGATTCTGGTCAGCAAAGCTGACATATTCCATACAGAATCACTGCGCATCCTCGCGGAGCGTTTATCTCAGTCAGAGACCTGACTCCCACTGAGACAAATTTGCTATTATTCACCATCTAAAGAGGTGGGAGTCTTCTCGACTGAGATAAATAACACAAATTACGGGAACTGTTTTCCGGTTCCCGTAATCAAAATTCTTTTACTATTTTAGCCGATATGGGAATGTCTGTCAAACAGCATTTCCATATCCCGCAAGATTTCTACAACTCCGACACGCGCTTACTTTCCGATCGTCGTAACGTCCTCGCCGAACCATTCATCAGAGATCTTTGCTAATGTGCCGTCGGCAGCCATCTCCTCTAACGCTCCCTGTACTTTATCTCTTAACTCTGTGTTGCCCTTCTTAAAGCCAACGCCATATTCTTCCTCGGAGAGGGAATCGTCAAGGATCTTAAAGTCCGCGTTTCTCTGCTTGATCTGGTAGCCTGCAACGATAACGTCCATTGCGACTGCGTCAACCGCACCCTGTTCGAGATCCATGAATGCGGTATTATAATCCGGTGTCGTTAAAAGCTGGCCGAATGTATTTGCGAGATCCTGATTCTCCTTTAACGCAGCCTCTGCGGAGGAATCGGCCTGTACTTCCACGACTTTTCCCGCAAGGTCAGCCTGACTCTTGATATCGGAATCGTTCGCTACAACGAATACCTGCTTGTTTGCCATATACGGTGTAGTCCAGGTATAATCATCCTCGCGGCCTGTGATCGTAAATCCGTTCCAGATACAGTCGATGTTGCCGGATTCAAGCTCCATATCCTTGGAGTCCCAGGCGACCGGCTGTGCCTTGTATTCGAGACCGAGACGGCTTGCGACTTCTTTCGCGAGATCAAGGTCAAAGCCTGTGTATTCGCCGTTGTCGCCAACAAATCCCATTGGCGGGAAATCCTGATCGAAGCCGACGATCAGTGTGCCTCCTGCTGCTTCTGCCGTCTCCGCAGCTGTCGTACCTGCTGTTGTTGTCTCCTCTTTTTTCTCGGCAGTTGTCTCTGCTGCTGTCGTCTCTGTCTTTGCTCCGCCGCATGCTGCGAGGGAAAGTACCATTGCAGATGCCATAACTGCGCTTAATAATCTCTTTTTCATCATTATTTCCTCCTCTTATCTGTCCGTGATCCGGCTGCCCGGACCAGCTTTTTGTCATATCCGAAAACCGGCCGCATTTTTCTGTCCGGTTTTACCTCTCTGTTTTCATCGTGCTATCATGTTACCATACTAAAGTGTTTTTGTAAAGCTCTTTTTTAATGAATTTTTCAAAAAAATGCGGTATAATCTTTTTTATGCAGAAGAAACTATATCCGTATTTATCTCAGGCGAGAAGATTCCCGCCTCTTTCATGTGGTGAGTAACAGCAAATTTGTCTCAGTGGGAGTCAGGTCTCCGAATGAGATAAACGCGCTGCGAATTTACTATTTTTAAGGAGGTTCCTGTCTTATGTGTACAGCAGCAACTTACAAGACAAAAGGCTTTTATTTTGGAAGGACCTTAGACTACGAGTTTTCCTACGGCGAGGAGATCACGATCACTCCCCGCAATTACCCGATCCCGTTCCGCCATATGGGTACACTTACATCCCACTATGCCATCATCGGCATGGCGCACGTTGCAGACAATTATCCTCTGTATTATGATGCCATGAACGAAAAGGGACTCGGCATGGCAGGACTTAACTTTGTCGGAAACGCCGCCTATGCAGAGCCGGTGGATGGAATGCAGAATGTTGCTCAGTTTGAATTTATCCCCTGGATCTTAAGCCGGTGCGCAACTATTCCGGAGGTCCGCGAAGCGCTTGCCCGCATGAATCTTGTCGGAACACCTTTTAGTCCGCAGATGCCTGCCGCAAGCCTCCACTGGATCATTGCGGATAAAAACGAGGCGATCGTCGTGGAATCCATGACTGATGGACTCCATGTCCATGATGATCCTGCCGGTGTTCTCACAAACAATCCGCCCTTCGATCTGCAGATGTTCCATTTAAATAACTATCTCGGACTTTCCCCGCGCCAGCCGGAAAATCATTTTTCTCCGGAGCTTCCGCTTGCCACCTACAGCCGCGGCATGGGCGCTCTCGGTCTTCCGGGGGATCTCTCTTCCCAATCCCGCTTTGCCCGCGTGGCATTCACCCGCGCAAACTCGATCTCCGGTGACAGCGAAGAAGAAAGCGTCAGCCAGTTCTTCCATATCTTAGGCTCTGTGGACCAGCAGCGCGGCTGCTGTGAGGTTGCAGAAGGAAAATATGAGATCACGATCTACACCTCCTGCTGCAGTGCCGAGACCGGAAGCTACTACTATACGACCTACGAAAACCACCAGATCACCGCGGTGGATATGAAAAAAGAGGCGCTTGATTCCGATTCCCTGATCCGCTACCCGATGATCTTAAAAGGCGAGATCCGGAGACAGAATTGACGGAAACGTCTGAACAGTTCCGTTACAATAAATTCAAAATATATTTTTAGGAGGAATTTCCCATGAATCCCTATGCTTTGATCGATCTGCACTGTGACACACTCACAGACTGTACCCATAAGGGGCTGACCCCGGACACGCTTGATGATCCGGACCGTGTGCTCTCCCTGAACGCGATCCCGTCTGACGTTCACTGGGCACAGTTTTATGCCATCTTCATCCCGGATCAGTACCGCGGGCAGGCTGCCATCGATTACTACGAAACAAACCGTGACAATTTTAACCGCCAGATGGAAAAATTTCATGACCGCATCTCCCCCTGCCGCTCCGCTTCCGATATGCAGGCTGCATGGGAGGCAGGAAAGACGGCTGCTTTTCTGACCATCGAGGGCGGAGCAGCTCTCGCCGGTGATATCACCCGCGTAAAAAAACTGGCAGATGACGGAGTCCGCTGCATGACACTTACCTGGAACGGTGAAAATGAGATCGGTTCCGGACACACCACCACTCACGGCATGACAGATTTCGGACGGCAGGCAGTCCGTGAAATGGAAGACCGCGGGATCCTTGTTGATGTCTCCCATTTAAACGACACCGGCTACGCCGACCTCTTTGAGATCGCCCGCCGCCCGTTCGTTGCGACCCACTCCAACGCGCGCGCCATCTGTTCCCACAAGCGGAACCTGACGGATGATATGATCCGCGAGATGGTCCGCCGGAACTGCCTCATCGGCCTCAACTACTGCAAGAGTTTCATTACCGATGGAGGCATCGGCGATTCTCCCGACGACCTCTACCGCCACATCGAGCACTTTTTCAGCCTCGGTGCCTATGAAAACATCGCCCTCGGCTCCGACTTCGACGGTGCGGCACTTCCTACATACCTGAACACTCCGGCAAAGGCTGCTGATCTCTACGAATATTTCCTGGAAAAGGGAATGTCAAAGGAGCTGGCAGAGGGCATCATGTTCCGGAACGCAGAAGAATTTTTCAGAAAAAATCTGTAATTTGCATCCGTCTGCCCGCAAATGCGCATCATCGGCACGTTAATGCCTTTTGTGTAGCGGGGAATTCCCCGAAATGTTACAAAAAAAGGGCGTGTGAAAAATGAAGCTTTATTCTTCACACGCCCTTCGCGTCCGATCCTGTTTTGTTTCAGGATCATTTTTTTAAGGCTCCCTCAATTCCGCCTTCTACCAGAATGCAGGCATCCGAAAAGCAGTCCAGATCCTTTTCCTTCATCCCATTGCTGACCCAGTCCAGAAACAGACCGACAAACACTCTGGAATACGCCCTGCAGATAAAGTTCTGCTTCTCAACCGACATATTCGCAATTCCCGGATTGCTCTGCAGAAGGTCTGTCTCCGGATATCACATAGCTCTACGATCTCCCGCACGGTAATATCGTCGATCGTCTTCTTTGCCAACAACGTCGTCAATGCCGTCGAAATATCTACCTTTGTCCGATCCTTCATCGCTTTTCCTCCCACCAGTAATGCGAAAAATTCATTCCGGACCGACTCCGTCGATGGAATCTGTCAGAAAAAAGACCGTCCTATTTCACATAATGAATCCTGCTCTGATCGAACCGATCCTGCTGGGTCCGCTCCTCATCCGGATAGCCGAGAGCAAAGATGCCGAAGGCATGCTGTCCCGCCGGGATTCCGACGATCTTCTCTACATCCTTCATCCGTTCCTCTCTCGGAGCTACGCCGAGCCATACGCCGCCAAGTCCGATCTCATCCGCTGCAAGCCACAGGTTTTCCATCATGATGCTCATATCGATCTGTGCAAATTCCGGCAGATCGCATTCCTCACGGTATGCAGTCACGATCGCCACCGGTGCTTTTCCTGCCGGCGCGGAGAACGGGCTGGACTCTCCGAGCTGTTTTAAAACTTCACGGTTTTCTACTACATAAAACTCCCACGGCTGCTGATTCTTCGCGGACGGCGCTGCCATCGCTGCCTCCAGAATATAACCGATATCTTCATTTGATACAGCCTCATCTTTAAATTTACGAATACTTACACGGTGAAATAAATCTGCCATTTTTAAACCCCATTTTCTTTCTTGATATATTATAATTCTCAAAAACTTTGCTATTCCCGGACAGCTAAACTGAAGACCGTTATAGCCAGCTATTTTCCGGGAAAAATTCCCATATTTATATTTTTTACTGCAATTTCCTGATTTCCAGCGGAAAACTTACATCCTCGGAATCCATATATACAACGCCAATCTTCGCTCCGCTGTCTCCGCCCAGAGCATCCTCATCCATCGGACAGCCATCCTTCATGAACCCCATCTCAGTTCCATCTGCTGTCACCATCATAAACGTGCTCATCGCATTGGCCGTCGTCGTGCCCTCTGCGTATGTGATCGTCCAGTCATTATCTCCCGGTGCCGCGATCACCATATTGACTTTCTCCAGATCCATATTGTCATGGATCTCGACACCGATATATCCAATCACAACAAGACTGTCATCCGCGATCTCGGTCTCCACGTCACCGATATTCCCGGTCGTGATCACATATTCTCCACCGTCATCTGCTTTGAGCGTAAACGTTCCTTTTTCGTCATTCGTCCCCGTCACGATTCCCTGAAGCAGGTGATAATCCGCAAGCCTCTCATCGTCCTGCGCCGCTGTTCCACTGGTTTCAGAAGACTCACTCTCCGCCATCCCTGTTCCGGTTGACTCAGCCACTGTCTCTGCTGCCGCAGTTGTCTCCGCCGGTTCTGCCTTCTGGCATCCGGCCGCCAAAGCTGCGCTCATTGCTACTGCTGTCATGTACAAATACGTCTTTTTCATAGCTGTCTCCTCTCTGCAAGCCGCATTTCATTATAGCATATTTCTTATATCTTATCAATCAGACTACTGACGCACACATTGGTCACGCACATCAGCCTTTCTGTGCCAATATCATACCACATCCGGACAGCGGAAAATCCTAAATTTCTGTTAAATTTATTCCACCTCCTGACATGCACCACCTGATAAGCTACAAGTCATAAGAAAACCTCCGGTCACCGCATTTTGCGATTCCCGGAGGTTTCTTCATTCTCAATTTGATATGGTTTTCTCTATTTTCTCATAAACTCCCCATGTGCCCTCTTCTCGAGAAACGCCGTCGTCGCTTCCAGATGATCCTGCGTTCCAAAGCAGGAAGCGAAGATATCTGTCTCTGTTCCAAGGCTTTCCTCCAGTCCGGCGCTCATAGCGGTGTTGATGGACTTTTTCATATTTTCCACTGCAAGCGGTGCCATATCCGCGATCGTATCCGCTAATTCAAAGGCTCTCTTTAACAGTTCATCCGGCTCAACGACATCCTCCACAACACCAAGCTTCAGCGCTTCCTCCGCAGAGAGGCTGCGCCCCGTATATAAAAGCTCCTTGGCTCTGGAAGCGCCGACCGTTCTCGGAAGAAGGACTGTACTGCCCCATCCCGGAATCCCACCGAGCTTGATCGTCGGGATTCCGATCTTCGCGTCCGTGGCTGCCACAGTGATATCTGCCGCCAGGATCATCTCCATTCCACCACCGAGAGCATAGCCGCGGACCGCGCAGATCACCGGAACTCTGTGATTTAAAATTGACCGGATCATCTTTTTCCCGCGTCTTGAAAATTCTGCCGCTGTTGTTTCATTCAGCTGAACTTCCTCCTTGATATCTCCACCTGCCGTAAATGCCCGCTCCCCTGCTGCCGTGAGAATCACGCAGCGGACTCCTGTATCCTTCTCCGCCATCTCCAGCGCCTCTGTGAGCTCGTCCAACATCTGGGAATTGAACGCGTTTAACGCCTTCGGACGGTTGATCGTGATCAGTGCTGTTGTGTCTTTTTTCTCGTAAATCATGAATTCCATGGCAATTTCTCCAATTCTTTGTAGATCGTTTTTCCGGACTCATTTTTCGGTACCTTGTCGATGGGAAGAACCCGGACACCTCCCGGGTAAAGTCCTGTTTTCTCTGTCAGGAACTCCGCTGCCTCCTCACAGGATGCCGGATCCATTCCTTCCATATAGATCCGCATCCGGTCATCCGCTCCGGTACAGGCGAGCTCCACACCCTCATAGCGGCCGCGAAGAAGCTGCTCGACCTCATCCATATTGACGCGCTTTCCATACATCTTCAAAAACCGTTTTTTCCGTCCGGTGATATAGTAATATCCCTCTGCATCGCGCTTTGCCATGTCTCCGGTAAACAGAACGCCTCCGCGCTCGTCTCCCTTTTCAAGATCTGCCGCACATTCCGCGTATCCCATCGTGACATTCGGACCGCTATACACAAGCTCCCCCACCGTATCCGGCTCTTTGATCTCTGTCGGGCCATCCTCCATGATCCGGAATTTTCCGCCCGGGATCGCGATTCCCATGCTGCCGCATTTTCTGATGGCATCCTCTGCGGGAAGATAACTCATTCTCGCCGTCGCCTCTGTCTGCCCGTACATGACAATAAATTTTCGTCCTGTGGACATCGCATATTCCGCAAATTCCCGATGCAGATTCACCGGAAGCTTGCCTCCTGCCTGCGTCATCGTCCGTAAGGACGGCAGCTCCATTTTAAAGAAATCAAGTCGCTTCAGGATCTGATAGGTGTACGGGACGCCGCCAAAGGAAGTTGCTCCCTGCTCCCGGAAAAAATCCCAGAACTCCCGCTCAAACAGCGTATGCTCTGTCAGCAGCACAGCTGCTCCCACCTGAAAATGGCTGTTCATGATCGAAAGACCATACGTGTAGTTCATCGGCAGCGTTGTGATCGGACGTTCTGTCGGATCAAGTTCCAGATATTCCGCGATCGACTCCGCATTTGACGTAACATTTTTCCGACTCTGTCTTACAAGCTTCGGGCTTCCCGTACTGCCGGAGGTCGTAAGGAGAAGCGCAAGCTCCGGATTCAGCCCCGTTTTCCGCCTGGAATCCCGCTTTGCAAGCTGATAACCAAAGCACTCCGAGCCCTCCAGTACCGTTCCATCTGTTCCTGTAAGATCCTCCGGCATTCCGATCAGATAATCCGGCTCATAGGTCCCGATCAGTGTCCTTAAAAGCTCGCGGTCCATTCGATGCTCTAAAAGCAGAGGAACCACATGATTCCTAAGACAGCTCCTGTAATAAAGAACTGCTCCGACGGTATTCCTGCAATACAGGAACGCAAGCCTTCCCTCCTCCAGAAATTTTGATCGTTCCTCATATATCTTCTCAAATTCTCCGTAGGTGATCCGGTTTCCCTGATCATCCGCAAGCATCAGATTCTCTGAAAATTGATCATTTCTTTCAATAAAATTCATCCGGCACTCCTTTCTGCCCTACCGGATCGTCCGGGACAGAAGTTGGATCATGTCCTTTCCGTCCCAAACCAGATCCATCCATAGTGTCTGCCCCACAGGGACGATCTGATGGGTACCGCGAAGCCTGTGATGCAGAACACATTCACGGAGTTCCTGCTTCTCCACGCCGAAATACACCAGGGCCTGTGTTTTTTCGGACACGGCAGAGATCCATTCTTCTCCGTTTTTCATATGATATTCCAGAAAGCTTCCAAACCGCATCCTTTGTTCCGAGGCTGTTCCGGGGATATCCTTCATTTCCGTGACATAAAGTCTGTTCTCGAATTTTCTGACCTTCACGATCCGCGCCCCGCCTGCTGCCAGCTCCCACAGATCACCATATTTCACGCTGACCTTGTGCTCTGTGAGCCCATACCGCTTCGCAGTCTGGGCAAGTGCCTGCCAGAATCGCCCGGCCGCCGCTTCTCCCGTTTTTGGACAGCTCTCCCTCCAGAATACTGCCCGAGGACACGCGCAGGCGTTCTGATCCATGCTGAAGGTATCGTTGTAAAAGCGCATTGCCGTCTCTGCCAGCCCCTCTTCCGACAGGGCAAGAACGGCATCCGCGTCAAACACAGCTATGGACGCGCGGTCCGGAAAGACGACCTCCGACGCTGACGGGCCGATCGGAATCTTCCGGATCTCTTCCACAGTCATATCACCGCCCCAGATCACCCGGCCGTCACACTCTCTGCTGAATTTCTCCGTCGCCTCCCGGTTTTCCCTCCCGTATGTGACAATGGAGATCCGTCGTTTCAGAACTTGAAATTCCGGCAGTCCCAAAAGCTCATCGATCAGCTCACAGACCTTTTCGCTTTCCGTGTTTCTTCGCGCCGACACCCGCACCCGGCAGGAATTTCCTGCCAGCAATCCGATCGCCATCGTGTATACAAACAGAAGCGGAACATTCGATGGTGCAATATGAAATGTTTGTCCCAGCCCAAGCCGGAAACCACAGTTTTCATACCGTTTTTTATAGCTTTCGAGGTTGGAACGCCTGAGCCAGAATCCGAGAGAACGCATTTCCTCTCCGGACAACATTCTCGGAAGTTCCCGGATCCGCTCTGAGAGTGCCGATAGAAACTCCATGGTGGTCTCCTCAAACGGGATTTCCGGTACCGATGTGATCTCCATCTCACCTGCTAAAAGAGTGACCGCCTCATTCTCCCCACGAAGCTCTTTTCCTGTCTCAAACGTATCGCTGCAGCCCCGGATTTCCGCCTTTGGGATTCTGCCCGTGATCTTAATATATTTTCCTTTTCTTCCGCATGGGCAGTCATCCTCTCCAACGATCATGCCCCTATCTTCCGTCAACACCGAATGGCCCGGATAGGACCAGGCCATCGGTGTCAGGACCTGGATCACGCCCTCTGTTCCATTTTTGCAACAGGAAAAGTCCTCCATATTTCGGATCAGAACATCCGAATAGCTGCTCACATGCAGATGACCGCACTCGCATTCCATGTAGATGCAGCCGGTCTGCTCCGCCATTCCGTAGTAATTCCGTACATCGAGGATCCCGCAGACTTCCCGGAGTCCGTCCCGGAATTTCTCTGCGGACACCGCCTCCTTCGTCAGCTTCTTCCAGCCGCCGCCATGGATCAGGAAACCATGTTCCAGATGAAGCCTGTGACCCGATCTTTTCAACGGCTCATAAAAATATTTCCAGACCATATAGGTAAACCCAAACACAAGGACCGGTCCGTCACCGGCCTTCTCAAGAAATGCCTCCACAGTCTCAAGATCCAGAGACATATCTTCCTTCAGCGCGTAACAGCGTTTTGACCCGAAGATCGAAAATCCCAGAATCCCGGCTCCCCTTGCGGAAAACAGCGCCCGGTCCCGCAGGACATTCGGCGCGTCGATGATCAGCATCGGGATCCGCTTTTCCCCGATAAAATCGGCCATGATCCGTTGCAGCGTCTGCTGCTGCCAGGCTGCGGTCCGCTCATCCAGAACGATCTTTGAGGTCTTCTGTCCCGTAGTCCCCGAAGAAGTCACCGTCTTAAACACAGCTCCTGTGGGAACGCTTCGAAGCTCCATCTCCTTAAACATGGATACCGGAACCATGGGAATTTCTTCTTCTTTCCGTTGGCTTCCCGACACATCCCCCAGCGCACTGCAGCACCGGTCATAGATCAGGCACCGGTTTCTGTGGCTGTCTGTCAGCTCACTGAGCATATCCGCATAGATTTTTTTCTTCTCCTCCGCTCCCAGCTCATAGGGGCCGCGTTTTAAAAGCTCTTCATAATTCATGAAATTCCCTCACCTCCCTGTTCATCCGGAACGGCTCTCCGTGTCCCGGAAAGATCCATGTCCCATCCGGAATCGTTTTCAGCCAGGGTTTCGCGTATTTTTCATATGCGTCCCCATCTCCTCCCGGCAGTCTCGTAACGACCCTGTCCCCAGGAAGAAGATAGTCCCCGCAAAAGATACATCCGTCATATCGGATCACCATACTCCCGGGGGTATGCCCCGGAAGCGGGATCAGCTCCAGCTGCCTTGTTGCAAATTTGCAACAGATCCGGTCCGTAAATGTCAGATCCGCCTTCCGGCACTGAAACGGCGGATAATGTACAAGTTTCTTTTCCCCGCTTTTAAAGTACAAAAATGTCTCCATCATGCGGGACATATTTCTCGTCTGGTTCCCGATTCCCGCGCTGCAGGCCTCCGTTGCCGCCACTGTCACCGGATATGTCCTCCGGAGTTCATTTAATCCGCCGATGTGGTCACAATGTTCATGGGTCAGAAGGACCAGCCCCGGCATCAGGCCCCATTTCTGCAGCAGCTCCCGGATCGATGATCATGCATTTGTCCTCTTCCCGGATCACATAGCAGTTGCTCTCCGTCACCGGTTCCACGATCCGGAAGATCCGGTCCGGATATGGATTATTCAATCGTTACCCCGTAACGTCCAAGAACTTCTTTTCCCTTTTCATAGGACGTGAAGTCCAGAACATCCGGCGTATCCATATGAATATCAAATGCCTCTTCCAGCTCCCCTACGAGATCCATATGTCCGATCGAATCCCAGAGCGGAATTCCGCGGTACTTTAAGCCCGGAAGCTCCTCCTCTGTCTTGTGAAACATTCCGATAAAAATTTTGTTGTATTTTTCAAGATTTGTCATTGTATTTGCCCTCGCTTGATTCTTTATATTTTTGATCTCTGCCATGAAATATCTCTTGTCTCATTGCATCAAAAAGATTGTGCCTTTTGTGTAACAGGGAATTCCTCGGAATTTCCTAATTACATAAAAACAGCTCCTTCGACATGAACTGTCTGCATTCTGCCCATACCACCGTCTCATGATCCTGGTTTTCACACACTCCGGAAAACGTCCCGATATAACCGTCCTCCCGTTCCTTACAGGCTGTAAATGTCACCTTTGCGGTGATCATATCCCCGTAAAAAACAGGCTTCAAAAACCGCACCTGCTCTTCGACAAAGACAGTCCCCTCACCTGGAAGCTTCGTGCCCATCACCGTTGAGATCAGGCTTGCCGCCAGAACACCGTGAACCACCGGCTTTCCGTAAGGCGTTTTTTTCGCGAATTCCGCATCCGTGTGAAGTCTGCTGTAATCTCCGGTGAGCGCTGCAAACCTGTCCACGTCATCCTTAAAGAAAGTCTTTGTAACCTCTGCCGTGTCACCGATGTGAACATGGATTCTACTGTCTGTCTCTTCTTCCGGCACCGCGTCTTTTCTGCCGCAAACTTCCGCGTTCTTTTTCGCTTCCCTGTCCTGCTCCAGATACATCTTTACCTCAGAAAAGCTCCGCTCCGTTGGGAGAAGAAACAGCTTTTTCTTTGGTGCAAGCCCATCCACTGACGCACAGGCCCGGACGCAGCCGCAGACAACAAGTCCGATCTCGCATTCTTTCATGTCCCCGGCTGCAAAGTCAAACTCATGTTCCGGATATTGTTCCTGCAGGCGTTTTACCTGCCGTCCCCTGTTGTATACAGGATTGCAGCCGCCACAGTATTTGATGCCGATCCTCATATGCGTTCCTGCGCTTCATGGTTATGATTCAGAAGCTTTCTCGCGAAATCCAGAAGCTCCGGGCTGATCTCATTGACGAGAACAACCTCCTTCACCTCCGGGATCTCTTTCTGGACCTCTGCCGCAATCAGTTCCTCCGTTGTCAGTCTCGCTGACGGACATCCGGAACAGTGTCCGGTCAGGCGGATCTTTAAAACTCCATCTGCGTACTCTACGATCTGCACGTCGCCCTCATGGGATAACAGCGCCGGACGGACCTTCTTTTCCAATACTTCATCGATTCTTTCTATCATTGTGATACCTCCTGATCTGCCCTCGAAAGACCGGGGTCTTTTTCGTTGTTCCGAATCCGGAACACACACAGCGCTCCGAATTCTTTATCCTTAGTTATGAGCAATTTTTATGCCAATCACCCCGGTTCTCAGGGAACCGGATCGTCCGTCCACGAACTGCCCGGTTTTCAGGCCTTTCATCCGCGTGCCATATTCCAGTTTTCTTTATCTCAGTGATTCTCCTTCCATATCCCGGTGCCTTTCTGTTGCGTTTTTGCAACAAATGACAATTTATTTCATTTATGCAACAGATTTTTCCGGAAATTGGGGAGAAAATCCCTGTTCTGGTCCCGGATCTCCGGTTACTTCCGTCAGGATTCTGTTCGAGCATATTTCATTTCTTTTTTTATTTTTATTTCCTGTCATTCTTTTCTTCCTTAATATATTCTTTCTGGCTATCTCCCGAAAAAAATAAATTTCCCCAAAATCTCCCTCCCGCTTTTGTAACTTTGGCACATGGATTGCTTTATAGTAGGTCAGTTCCGAAAACGGAACACAAGAGCTTATGAATTCCAAAAAGGACCTGCAAACCAGAAGTCCTTCGGATGTATAGCAGCTACTCACAAAGACTTATCAGGAAAGGATGCAGCCGCAACGAAAATGGCTGCGAAGGGAACATGTGTTATGGCATTAATGACAGGCGAACAGTATGTAGAGAGCATGAGAAAATTGAATCTTCAGGTTTATATGTTTGGTAAGAAGATCGAAAATCCAGTTGACGATCCGATCCTCCGTCCGTCCTTAAACTCTGTAAAAGCAACCTACGATCTGGCTCAGGATCCGGAGTACGCAGACTTAATGACAGCAAAATCCATTCTTACAGGTGAGACCATCAACCGTTTCACACATATCCATCAGAGCACCGATGACCTGATCAAAAAGGTTAAAATGCAGAGACTCTGTGGACAGAAGACCGCAGCCTGTTTCCAGCGCTGTGTCGGCATGGACGCGTTCAACGCCGTTTACAGCACAACCTATGAGACAGATGAAAAGTACGGAACACATTACCATGAGAACTTCAAGAAATTCCTCCAGTACGTTCAGGAGCATGACTACACCGTTGACGGCGCTATGACAGACCCGAAGGGTGACCGTTCCCTTCCGCCGCACTTACAGGCAGATCCGGATCTTTACTTAAGAGTCGTTGAGAGAAGACCGGACGGAATCGTTGTCCGCGGCGCGAAAGCTCACCAGACAGGTTTCGTAAACTCCCACGAGGTTATCGTAATGCCGACACAGGCGATGGGCGAGGACGACAAGGACTACGCAGTTGCATTCGCAGTTCCGACAGACGCAAAGGGCATCTTCATGATCGTCGGCCGTCAGTCCTGTGATACAAGAAAGCTTGAAGGCAGCGAGATCGATGTAGGAAACTCCCAGTTCGGCGGAACAGAGGCTCTCGTAATCTTCGATGATGTATTCGTACCGAATGACCGTATCTTCTTAAACGGCGAGAACGAGTTCGCAGGTGTTCTGGTTGAGCGTTTCGCAGGTTACCACAGACAGTCCTACGGCGGATGTAAGGTTGGTGTCGGCGATGTCCTGATCGGTGCTGCTGCCGTTGCCGCAGACTTCAACGGTGCTCAGAAGGCATCCCATATCAAGGACAAACTCATCGAGATGACTCACTTAAATGAGACCCTTTACTGCTGTGGTATCGCATGCTCCGCAGAGGGTCGTCCGACAAAATCCGGCAACTATCTGATCGACCTTCTTCTCGCAAACGTCTGCAAGCAGAATGTTACAAGATTCCCGTACGAGATCGCTCGTCTTGCAGAGGATATCGCCGGTGGTCTTATGGTTACCGCACCGTCCGAGAAAGACTTAAAGGATCCGTTCCTGGGCAAGTATGTTGACAAATATTTCCGCGGTGTAAACGCTGTTTCCACAGAAAACCGTCTCCGCATCATGAGACTCATCGAGAACCTGACTCTTGGCGCAGCCGCTGTCGGATACCGCACAGAGTCCATGCACGGCGCAGGTTCCCCGCAGGCACAGAGAATCATGATCTCCCGTCAGGGCAACCTCGCAATGAAGAAGAAACTTGCGAAAGATATCGCAAAAATCACAGAATAATAACGGGAGGTATCTTCCATGAGTTGGGAAAACGAATATAAATCTAAGCTCACCACTGCCGAAAAGGCAGTAGAGCTTATTAAATCCGGCAACCGCGTCGTGATCGGCCATGCCTGCGGAGAGCCGTCCTATCTGGTAGACGCAATGGTTGCAAATGCGGAAAGCTACCACGATGTAGAGATCGTCCACATGGTCGCTATGGGAAAAGCCGGTTATGCACAGCCGGGAATGGAATCCCATTTCCGCCACAATGCTCTTTTCGTTGGCGGCACTACAAGAAAAGCAGTCGCAGAGGGCCGCGGTGACTATACTCCGTGCTTCTTCTACCGCATTCCATCATTATTTACAAACGGAAGTCTCCCGGTCGATGTAGCGCTCGTTCAGGCTACTCCGCCGGATGAAAATGGAAACATGAGTCTCGGAATTTCCATCGACTACACACTTCCTGCAGCAAGAGCCGCAAAAAGCGTAATCGTTCAGGTAAACCATGAGCTCCCGAGAACCGGCGGTGACAGCTGCATCAATGCATCAGATACGAATATCGCTGCGATCGTGGAGCATGATGCCCCAATCATTGAACTCGCTCCGCCGAAGATCGGCGATGTGGAGCGCGCCATCGGAGCGAACTGCGCATCCCTGATCCACGACGGTGATACCCTTCAGCTTGGGATCGGCGCGATTCCGGACGCTGTTCTTCTCTTCTTAACAGAAAAGAAAGATCTCGGCATCCACTCTGAGATGTTCTCCGACGGCGTTGTGGAACTGGTTGAAAAAGGTGTTATCACGAACACAAAGAAAAAGACCCATGTCGGCAAGTTTGTCGCAAACTTCTTAATGGGTACAAAGAGACTTTACGATTTCGTCAACAACAATCCGGATGTTGAGATGTATCCGGTTGATTATGTAAACAATCCGGTCGTTGTCATGAAGGAAGACAACATTGTCTCCATCAACTCCTGCGTCCAGATCGACCTGATGGGACAGGCCGCTTCCGAGACTATCGGATATACCCAGATCTCCGGTGTCGGAGGTCAGGTGGATTTCGTCCGCGGTGCTGCCATGGCAAAGAATGGCCGTTCCATTCTCGCCTTCCCGTCCACAGCCGCGAAGGGAACCGTTTCCAAGATTGTTCCGCTGCTTGACGAAGGCGCAGCCGTTACAACCTCCAGAAATGACGTGGATTACGTCATCACGGAATATGGTATAGCAAAATTGTCCGGAAAGACCTTAAAACAGCGTGCGCATGCTCTGATCGAGATCGCCCACCCGAATTTCCGCGACGAATTAAAGAAAGTTTACGAGGAGCGGTTCCACTGTTCCTATGAGTAAACGACGAACTCCCTGCCGTTAGTCCGGTGCCCTCGGGATACGGCAGGATGAACCATCAGTCCTGTACCGGCCTTTCAGTTTCTGATCGTCTTCCGGTACGGGACTGCACTTCCATAATGTATGATAGGAGTTACACATATGGCCTTACATCGTGAAAATGGCAAAGAACAGCCCTTTATTCCGGCCGGTCCATTTAAGATCCGGATCCCGTTTATCCATTATCGCTGGGAAATTTCCGAATGTCTCCAGGCGATCTTAATGTGTGCGACCTGTCTCGGTGCGATCCCGGTTCTTCAGGAGCTCTTAGGGGTTCCTTACGAAGTCGCATGGAGCATGGTCATCATCAACGGTTTCTTCTACAATCTCCACTCTTTATTAGGAGATCCAGTTGTACCGGGATGGATCACACCGGCAATTCCCCTTGTAACTGCATTTTTAACGCTCACAGAGCAGGGACCTGAGCGTGTCCAGACTATGATCGCCTTACAGCTCGTTGTCGGACTGATCTTCCTCTTCATGGGAATCACCGGTCTTGCAAGTAAGATCATCGGTGCGATCCCGAATGCAATCAAATCCGGAATTCTCCTCGGCGCAGGCTTCTCTGCGATCATGGGTGAATTCAAAGCAGGCGGACGTGCCGGTCTTTATCCTGTAACCGTTCTCGTCGGTTCCATCTTTGCATACTTCCTTCTCTTCTCTCTTTTATTTAAGAAGATGAAGGCAAAAAATAAACTCTGGTACATGGTCGGCAACTTCGGCATGCTGCCGGCGGTCATCGTAGCCGTGATCGTAGGACCTCTCTCCGGTGAGCTTCCGGCACCGAATCTGGTTCTTGGTTCAATTATCAAGATTCCGGATTTCGCAATCATCTGGAATACCTTAAGCCCGTTCGCGATCGGTTTCCCGAGCATCGGAAAGATCATTTCCACGATTCCGACAGCCATCGCTGTTTATATCATCGCATTCGGCGATTTCGTTTCCAGTGAGCAGCTGATCCGCAGCGCTGAGGAAGTCCGTACCGATGAGCACATCGACTTCAACGCGAACCGTTCCAACATCATCAGCGCGATCAGAAACATCATTCAGGCGTTTATCTGCCCGTATCCGAGCCTTTGCGGTCCGCTCTGGGCAGCCGTTACAGCCGCTGTTTCCGAACGTTACAAAGACGGCAGAAAAGCAATGGATTCCATTTTCAGCGGAGTCGGTACCTTCCGTTGGTCCACCTTTATCTGTGTTGCCCTTGTTCCGGTTGCATCCTTCGTACAGCCGATCCTTCCTGCAGCTTTGTCTCTGACTCTTATCGTGCAGGGCTTTGTCTGCTGCCAGATCGGACTCAGCATGATCCACACAGATTCCGAGCGCGGACTCGCCGGTGTTATGGCAGCTGTTCTCGCGATCAAAGGCGCAAGCTGGGGACTCGCAGTCGGCGTTATCCTCTACGTTCTGATCTACGGACATTTCAAGAGCGTTGAGGTTCCGGAAAAAGCATTAAACACACAGACAGAATAAAATCTCCTTTTATAGTTGAAATATTGAAATAACCTCCAATACCCCCTTTTCCCGGCAGACCACCCACAGGTCTGCCGGTTTTGTGTTGTCATACCCTCAAACACGTATCCGTCAACACCTGGTTTTCGGAACGTATAGACCATGCTAAGAACATGTTCAGCTGCCTTTTAAAGCGCTGCACATGAGTTTCTGTATAGATATTTATTTAACAATATGGTATAATGAAAGTTGGAATTTCCAATCAATACTGATCAAATTAGGTAGGGGAATTACATATGGGATATACAAAAACAAATGAAGCAGTGTTCAGCAATGAATTGCTGGACACGGTAATTGAGCATTCCTTTGACGGGATCTACATCACGGACGGTCAGGCAACTACCCTGAAAGTAAACCGCTCCTATCTTACGATCTCCGGGCTGAAGGTGTCCGAGGTATTAGGCGTCAACATGAGGGAGCTTGTAAAAAATGGAACGATCTCCGCTTCCGGAACGCTGATGGCGATGGAGCAGAAGCGGCCGATCACGATCCAGCAGGAATTTAAGACCGGAAAACGGGCGCTTATCACAAGCAGTCCAATCTTTAACAATAAGAATGAGATCGTTCTGGTGATCACGAACGTGCGCGACATCACTGAGCTCTACCACCTGAAGGAAGAGGCCACACATCTGAAAACCGAGGGAAATCTTCTGAGGGAAGAGCTTTTAAGAATCCGAACGAGCCACCGGAATCAATGCAGTATGGTGGTGGAGGACTCCAGAACCGAAAAGGTCCTATCCATGATCGACCGGGTAGCGCCCCTTGATACAACCGTGATCCTGTTCGGTGAAACCGGAGTCGGAAAAGAAGTCTTTGCGAAATATATTTATCAGCACAGCGCCAGAAAAAATAAACCGTTTATCAAAGTAAACTGTGGCGCGATCCCTGCCAATCTGGTAGAAAGTGAGTTATTTGGATATGAAAAAGGTGCATTCACGGGAGCTGACAAAAATGGAAAAATGGGTCTGTTCGAGCTGGCGAACACCGGAACGATCTTCCTCGACGAGGTAGGAGAACTGCCCCTCGATATGCAGGTAAAACTTCTGCGCGTCTTACAGGAGCAGGAATTTGAGCGGATCGGCGGAAGAAAGCCGGTAAAAGTGGATGTCCGGGTCCTTGCCGCTACAAACCGTGATCTCGAGGAGATGGTAAAGCAGAAGACGTTCCGCCAGGATCTCTATTACCGTCTGATGATCTTCCCGGTCCATATCCCGCCGCTCAGGGAACGTCCGGATGACATTCTTCCATTGGCGCAGCTCTTTTTACAGACTTTGAACCGAAAATATGATTTTAAAAAATACCTCTCCCCTCTTTCCGCCAAGATGATGCAGGACTACAGCTGGCCCGGAAATATCCGTGAGCTCAGAAACATTATTGAGCGGGCTGTCATCATCAGCAACGAGGATGAGATCGGTCCCGATGCTCTCCACTTATTCACAGTAGAAGATCGCCCGGAGACAAAGTCCAGAGTCCTCGACCCTGTAAAGGACTTAAAAACCGCTATGGAAGAGCTGGAACTGGAACATATCAACCATGCCTACGAAAAGTACGGAAACGTCCGTGAGGCCGCAGAGAGCCTCGGAATGACACCGTCAACGTTCGTCCGGAAGAGACAGAAATATACGAAAGATGCGGATTGATAGATGGAAAGCCCAATGTTTATCTGGCTTTGAGGCTGCAGATGTGATATATTGATGATATCTGAACAAAGGTAGCATGTACATGTGGACTGTCACTGACAGCCCTCAAACCAATGATTCTGAAAGGGGTATCACTATGAAAAAAATCGGCGCGATTACTGTCGGCCAGTCTCCCAGAGTTGACCTGACTCCTGAGATCCAGCCCATCCTCGGAGACTCGGTTGAGATCATTCAGGCAGGAGCTCTGGACGGACTTTCAAAGGAAGAGATCGCAAAGTTTGTTCCGCGTCCCGGTGAAAATGTCCTTGTGTCGAGACTTACAGACGGAACCTCAGCGACATTCGGAGAATCCTACATTCTTCCCCGCCTGCAGCTTTGCATTGACGATCTCGAACAGCAGGGTGTTTCCCTGATCCTTTTCCTCTGCACCGGAGAATTTCCGGCTGAATTTCGCTCTAATGTCCCCCTGATCTTCCCTGACCATATTTTAAAGGGACTGATCCCGGCCATCGGCGTGAAAAATCTGTCTGTCATCATTCCTACAAAGGAGCAGGAGGCACAGATGCCCGGAAAATGGAAAGACTGCTGTGACTCTCTCCACGTGACCTCTGTATCCCCATACGGTGATCCTCTCGCTGTTTTTGCAGCTGCAAAGGAGATCCCCGCCGATACAGATCTGATCCTTTTAGACTGCATCGGATACACCATCGAAATGAAGGAGCGCATCCAGGCTCTGACCCAAAAACCAGTCCTTCTTTCCCGTACACTCGTAGCACGGGTGATTCGTGAATTAGTCTAATGTTTTTTCCCCTGGCAGTTTTTCCCACTTCATTTTCCAAGGGATTTTCAGCATCTCCTGTTTCCAATACTGTTCCGGTTATCGGGCCAAAACAGCCGAATATCCTGACATCTCAAGGCGCTGCCTGCAATATAAGATCAAAAAGTACCATATCTCATCGCAATGTCACTATGATGAAAGCTGAATCTTTCATAAGAGTCCCAGAAATAAAGAAGTGCCTGTCCTTCTCCGGAAAATTTCCGGTAAAGGACAGGCATTCTTATATGGTCACATAATTTCTAATTCACTGCGGTTCGTTCACTGCCAATATTCTTATCTCTCCCCGGCGCGGTACTTCGCCAACAGGCGGTTGATCCTTCCTGTCGGGTTTAAGAGATCGCTCAAGGATGCGTCGTGGTTTAAGTTGTCGATGATAAGAGCAATGTACTTACTCATATCAACATTGATATAGTACGGTTTTGAGAGCAGCTCCGGTGTCTGATAAACAAGGTTCGTCGTCAGGACGCGGTCGATGATGCCATTCTCGTAGTACTCATCAAATTTCTTTAATCCGCCTGTAAAGAGACCGAATGTCGTGCAGATGAAGACCTTTCTTGCCTTCATTCTCTTTAACTCTTTTGCGGTGTCGAGCATGCTCTCGCCGGAGGAGATCATATCGTCAACGATGATCACGTCCTTGCCCTCCACGCTTGCGCCGAGGAACTCATGGGCAACGATCGGGTTGCGGCCGTTGATGATCTTTGTGTAATCACGTCTCTTGTAGAACATACCGAGATCCAGTCCGAGAACATTTGCGAAGAAGACTGCGCGTCCCATACCGCCTTCATCCGGGCTGATGACCATCATGTGGTCACTGTCGATCTCAAGCTCCTTCTCGT
>ERZ833782.921-NODE-921-length-30934-cov-4.102400_pt1 | contig 30934 bp, 44 predicted proteins | sample MGYA00519577_ERZ833782 | MGnify/ENA primary metagenome ERZ833782 (study PRJEB31850, sample SAMEA3708745) | human gut metagenome | biome: human gut; feature: human-associated habitat; material: faeces | place: China | collected 2014 ...
TATGGCACCGTGGGGACACATGTATGTCAATCCTGGTCTAACAGAGCCTTATTTATTTCACGATTCTAATTGGAGTGGGTTTACTCCTCTTTGCGATTTGGGACTTTGGCGACAGCGAATACAATTCGTTCCAGCTCGAGCGCACGCAGGCGGGGAGTATCCAAGGCAAATACATCGACTCATCGGGTTCATCCAAAAGCTACTACGTGACCGTCCGAAACGGGAGATACGAGGCAGACCATGAGGTTTCCTTAGCCGAGTACAACGAAGCGGTGGTCGGTGCGGATTTCCCTGTTGTGCTGACCGATTCCGATTCCGCCAAAACCGATGAGGCTCAAGAGCAAGCCGACAACACCGAAGCAGATTCTGCCAAATCCCAGGCGGCTGAACGCCAGAGCAATGCCTACTGGCAGTGGTTTTGGAGCCACCGGTTGCTCACAAACATGAGCGAGGCCGGCGAATAATCGTGAAGCATTCTGAGCCCGAACACCTTCTAGCTTCACAGGAGTGATAGATGCGCGTTATCGAAAAACTTCGGGATATCTGGACGAGATACGGCTGCGGGTTCAATAACTTGAGCCGCTCCGAGCAGGTCGAGATCCTGCACGGTGCATGGACCTTCTCGCTCGTGCTCGGTGTTCTCGCCGGCATCGCCATGCTTTTCGTGATGCTCGCACGTCTGATTGAGTTATTGGCGTAATTCCCCTCACAGGCAACTGTTTATCACTGGGCGGCCCTGTCAGAGCCGCCCTTGAAGAAAGGAAGCTGCATGTTCTTCGAATCTTTGATCTTCAACCTGCTCCCCATCATCGTTGGTATCTTGGTCGTGGCGATGATATTCGAATCCTGCTGGCGCAAATGCCCACCGGACAAACTGATGATCGTATCTGGATTCGGGCAGATGCGCAGCGTCTCCGGTAAGGGCACCTTCGTTATCCCGCTCCTTCAGCGCGTCGACACTCTCTCCCTCGGTGCCGTACAGGTGCAGCTGACCACCGAAAATGAGATCCCCACTCAGGATGCGATCCTCATCCACGCCTGCGCGGTCGCCAACTTCCAGATCGGCCAGACCCCCGAGCTGATCGAGACCGCCTCCAAGAACTACCTGAACATGGACAAGGAGGAGATGACCCGCCAGGTCACCGAGGTCATGCTGGGCAAGATGCGCGAGGTCATCGGCCAGATGGACCTCAAGGAGCTCATGCGCGACCGCGAGAGCTTCAATGCCAAGGTCTTCGACGGCTCCAAGGACGACCTCGCCAACCTCGGCCTCGAGCTGCGCACTTTCAACGTCCAGGACTTCTCCGACTCCCAGGGCATCATCCGCTCCATGGGCGCCGACCAGGCGGCCGAGATTAAAAAGGAGGCCGAGCTGGCGCAGATCAAGGCGGCCGAGGAGGTCGCCATCCGCCAGAACCAGCTCGACTTGAAGCAGGCCGACCTCAAGAAGCAGGCCGACAAGGCGAAGGCCGAGGCCGATATGGTGAAGGCCACCGTGACGGCAGAGAAGCAGCGCGAGCTCTATATCGCCCAGCAGGAGGCCGAGATCGCCGCGGAGACCAAGAAGGTCGAGCTCGCCGAGCGCCAGGCGGACGTGAGGGAGCGCGAGCTGAACGCGACCGTGAAGAAGCAGGCCGAGGCCGAGGCCACGCGCCTGAAGGGCGAGGCTGACGGCGCATCCGAGAAGAGCAGGGGAGAGGGCATCGCTGCCGGCGTGAAGGCCCAGGCACAGGCCTACAACGGCATGGAGAACCCCTATCTGCTCGCCAACCGTTATATCGACATCATGCCCAAGGTGGCCGAGCAGGTCGCGAAGCCCCTTACCGCCGTTGATTCCATTAAGATGTACGGTTCGGGCAACGCCCAGAAGCTCGTAAAGGAGACCACCTCGATTGTCGACCAGGTCGCATCCGGTCTGAAGGACAGCACGGGAATCGACCTGCCGTCCCTGCTGAACGGCTTGCTCTCGAGTTCCGATACCGATACCGACCCTGCAGAAAGCCCAGTTGACTGATGGCGGTCCTGCTGGTCGTCTCGGCCTTGCTGCTCGACTTCCTCGGCTGCACGATGCCCCTGTCATGGATAGCGGACACCAAGGGCATCAAAATAGGCGTCTTTCTGATTTGGCTGACACTCGCTATCGTTGCCGTCCTGATGGGGTTGCTGCATCGCGATGGGCTGGTGGGGGTGAACCCCCTGTTGACGGCAGGTCTTGAATCAATCTGCCTAGTCTGCGCGATCTATCCCTTGTTCGGTTTCGCTATGAGCTTGACTCCCCGCAGTACCGCCCAGATCAACGCGATAACCGTCCTTGCCTTCTTGGATTTTCTTGTGATGACCGTAGGGTATGTTTCCCTGCTTTTAGGAACGGTCTGCCTCATATTTTGTAGCTAAAGGGTCGCGGCTCCGCAGCTGATTTTCTTCCCCCGCAACCCAGACGGTTGCGGGGGCTTTTCTTTGCCGATTGGACCCATTCCACGCAAATACTAACGACGCATCGATAATTCTCAGATAATGCTTGCATTATGCCGTTAGTCTGTTATCATATAGTTATGTCAAAAGCGTTCCCCAAGCGCTGGATGACGGACAGGAAGATGACTACGCGACATCTGTAAATATCGCAAGGTGACGGACGGCACGCCGCCCGTCACCCAGGCTATCTATGTTCGTAATTCCGTTCGGGGTCGCACGAATCCGAAGGGAGTCCGATGATGGGTGCCGATGGCGTGGCGCAGGTCGCAAGGACGATTGCAGTAATCAACAACAAGGGCGGGGTCGGGAAGACTACCGCGAGCAAGGCCCTCTGCGAGGGCATGGCCGAGCTCGGGTTCAACGTTCTCCTGATCGATATGGATGCCCAGGCGAACATCACGACTTGGATGAAGGCCGAGACCGCTCCTGCCGTCCCCACGGTCTTCAATCTGCTCGAGAAGCCCAAGACATCCCTCTCTGATTGCGTCCAGTTCATGGACGGGTGCGACATTATCGCCGGCGATATCGCGATGAAGGACCTCGATTCGGTCCTCTCCCAAGGCCTCGGTCGAGAGTTTCGCCTGAAGCGAGCCTTGGAGCCTGCGATGGACGTCTACGACTACATCGTTATCGATTGCCCGCCGTCCCTCGGCCTTTCCACCTTGAACGCCCTCGTCGCGGCAGATGACGTGGTTATCGTAACCGAGCCGTCTATGTTCTCGATTAACGGTTTCGGCAACGTCTACGACCTCGTCGAGTCCATCAAGACCGACTATGCGTTCAACCCCGACCTCAATATCGACGGCATCCTGCTCAACAAGTACAGCAAGGACGAGGTTGCATCCCGCGCCGCCGACGAGCAACTCCCCGCGATCGCCGAACTCGGCCATACGAAGCTCTATGCGGCGCGTCCGATGAAGCACAAGGCGATTGAGGACGCGGCGAACAACAAAGAGCCGCTGTTCGGCTTCCGCCCCAACGATGCCGCCGTGGCCGAGTTCCGCAAGTTTGTGGACGAATATCTGGGCGGCGAATAGCCATGGGCGCATCATCGAAGAATCGCATGGACCTCACGGCCGACGCGAAACGGGCCATGCTGAGTCGCAATTCGGGACGTGCGTCCGCACGCCCCGCGGAGACTGCCAGGCAGGCAGGCCCCTATCCCTTTGGCGATGAATGCGTGAAGGGAATGGCGGCTGCAATCAAGGCGGCCTACTCCAAGGAGTATGCGGCGGCAGATTTCCCGCGGCAGACGCAGGTCTCCTTCAAGATTGATTCCAAGGCGGTAGACCGCATGAAGGTCGCAGCCGTCACCCACCACATCCGCATGCGCGATCTTTGGGCGATAGCGACCGATATCGTCATCCAAGCACTCGATGAACTCGATAGGGAAGGGATTTAAATGGATGAGATTGAGGATATTACCGAAACCTCGCTTCGGGATTGGCAGGTCGAGCGGGTCTTGGAACCCAAAGACGCTCTCATTCCGAAGGGGATGAAGACGCTCGCCAAGACCCTGCGGCACGCAGGACAGCTGCTCGCGGTGGCGACCGCCCCCAATCCCGATGACCCCGAGACTCCCTGTTATGCCTTTATCACCGTCTCTCGCAAGAACCGCGCCGAAATCAAGGCGTTCATCTGCGAGTTGACTCCCGAGCAATACCAAGATTTATTCGAAAGCGAGTGACCCTATGTCCGATTCTGCAAACAAGCTGCCCGTTCTGACCGATGAACAGCGCCGCGCGAACCTTGAGAAGGCTACAGCAGTCCGAATGGAGCGCAAGGTTCTGCTCGATTTGGTTCGCCAGGGTTCCGTTACCTTCGAGCAGGCTTCCGCTGACCCCAAATACTGGCGCATTCCCGTGGCTCGCCTGCTGATCGCCGTCCCCGGTGTCGGCAAGACGAAGGCCACCCAGCTCATGGCTCAAGCCGGCATCGCCCCGAATCGCCGAGTCAAGGGCCTCGGTTGCCGCCAACGCGATTACATCATCGCTCACCTCCCTGGATTCAAGGACTAAAGCATGTCTCTGCTTGCGACATTTCTTTATTTTGCGGCGGTCATATCAGGCTATGCCGCCGCCATGGCCCTGCTCCTTTGTCCTTGGCTGGCGAAGGGGCTGCGGCGTCGTCTCCCTCGTATTTGATCGATTCTATTTCACGGGTCGGGGTTCACGCTTTCCCGACACCCCCTTTGTTGACTCCTTTCCTTCCTTATGTGACACGTGCCTGAGTGGAAGACGGCGCCGCAGCCCCCTCGTCATATAGCTGCCGGCATGCTCGGCGCGGCGGACTCTGTTGAACTCCATTACTCCCCACACCCCCTTTTCACCCTCCCTACAGACAATGGTCTTCGACACGCCATAGAGTCCCCCGCGCCGGGCATACCGGCGAATTTACCCACCCCTACAAAGAAGATTGGTGATCCGATATGAGCCAGCTGACTGCTGTCGATATTTCCGATAGCGACCGATTTGAACTCGCAGAGGTCCTCAAAGAGGAATCCGAATCGAGTTCCGCGCCTCGTCCCCTTGAGGAAATCCTACAGGAGACCTGCGACGACGATTTCGACCCAATGAGTCAGCACAGCTGCTACGAGCTGCTTTCGGCATATATCGCCCGCCCGACGGCGACCATCGTGTCGAAAAACGGGCATTCCTCCTGCTCGGGTTGCGGCACCGGCATCCCATATCACACCCGCTTCGCCGCATACTGCCTGGGCTGCGGGGCCGTTTTCAGCATCTAATCGCACGCATGCCGACCCCGCCGCGCCGCTTCGCTCACTGGGACGACATGCGTTGGGACGCAAGTTGATAGCCATCCCCCCTTATAGAAAGCAGTATCCGAATGGAACCGAATTCAAACCCGATTGATCTTTTCCCCGCATGGAGCCCGAGGAACTTCGCGAGCGCCGAAACGCCCTAAAGCTCAAGACTTGCCCCTTCTGCGGCGGCACGGTGGCGCCCCGTTGGGCTCCATGGATGGACGGGGCTCCGTGCTGGGAAATCGAGCATACCGATATCGAGCGGGCCGTCGCCGCCAAATGTCCGATCGAGATGGGCGGCTATGACTCCCTAGAGCAGTTGCAGCGGGCATGGGATACCCGCCGTCCAGACGGTTCAGCATCTCTTGGAGCCTAAATCGATGTCGATGCGTAAATACAGGCTGAAACGGACGGCCTTTATCGGGTGCCCGAACACCTCCTACATGGATGTAGACGATGCTAAAGCCTGTCCCTTCTGCGGCGGCACGCAGGTGACCATCTATCCCTTCGGGCAGGGTGCGACCTCATATGTCGAGGGAGTTCCTACGCTCTACTTCTCCTCTGCCACCTGCAGTTGCCGAGGATACACCGCCGAGATCGATGGTCCCCAGCGTAAATCGATTATCGAGGGCGAGGACGAGTACAACGCCTGTATCGCCGCCCTTAAGACATGGAATACCCGATACAGGGAAAGTAGGAGGAATTGATTCATGGCCACAAATTGCAATATCGATTTTGGAACACTCGAGCGATCTTTAGGTGAGATTCACACAGCGCTGAGACAGCGCAATGAGATTGAGAGGGACAAGCTAGACGTATTAAAGAAAATCGAGAAGGATCTGTGCAAGAAGTCGGACAGATAGCCGGCTTTTCGGGTTCCTGATTGACTCTGGAGGTTTGAATTGGGACAGCGTGAAGAGACGACACGGGAGCTATCCGAACGCGTTTTGGCTCGCCTGCGTCGCGAATACTCCCTGGTCTCGTCTGAGGTCTGGGTGGACGATGACCATCGTGTCGATTTCGTCGGTTTCAGGCCCGCGCGGAACTCACCGTTCCCATCATCCATCGAGCGGGGTGAATTCGTCTTCGTCGAGGTCAAATCGTGTATGAATGACTTCAAGAGCGGACACGGCCTGACGTTCCGGGGCGATGCGAACTGGCTCGTCTGCCCGCCCGATCTTGCCCAGACGCTCTACGAGACTCGGCAGCTCCCCAAGGACGCGGCTGTCTTCTGTCCGGACGCACATGGGCGGCTACTAAAAAAATTCGACCCCGGGATCGGCTCGGGGAGCAGACGGATTGCATCCGTCTCCGAGCTCCTGTTCCGAATGGTGAACCACAGTGCTTACTCCTACCGTACATCGCGCGAGGTCTTTTCGAACGGCTATTGCCCGTGGTGCTCCCCATACAATCCCAAGCCCTTGGGCGATATCGATACCGTCAGCGGGGACATAGACCTGATTGACGGGATAGGGCTCACGCTCGATGTCAGTGACCCGCATGGGGCGCATTTGACGATGTCCCACGACAACGATATCGACCGTGCATGGATTCCCATCAACTATTGCCCGATTTGCGGGCGAAATTTTCGGAAGGTTAGTTAAATGACCGTTATCCAGTATTGCCGCGAAGAGGCCAAGTGGCGCGATCTCGTGATTATCCGAGCTAACGGATGGGTGGAGTGCTCGGCCTATATCGAACACAAGAATTTATTACGCCTGCCGCCCGATATTGCCAATGCCGAGGTTGTCGGCGCGGAGCGCGGCTGGATTCGCATCGCGAACCGGTTAGGCGGGTTAGAAGATGCCCCATGCATCTATCTCGATATCAAATAGGGAAGTTAAAGGAGGCTGATCATGACCGTTATCGAATACTGCCGACATGAGACCAGGGTGTACGAACTCGTGATTATCCGTGCTGGCGGACGGGTGAGGTGCTCGGCCTATATCGACCACGAGGATTTATTTCGCCTGCCGCTCGATATAGCCGAGGCTGAGGTTATCCGCTCAAAGCGCAGCTATATTGACATCGCAACTCGCCCGGGCGGCGCATGGAGTTCTCCGTGTGTCTATCTCGATATCAAATAGGGAAGTGCTCTGGGTGGATCAAGACGAGATTGCAGTCATCATTCCCTGCTATAACGAGGCCCAGACCATCGGCAAGGTGGTCGACGATTTCAAACGCGAGCTGCCAGCCGCGACGATCTACGTCTACGACAACGACTCGACTGACGCGACCGCCGCTATCGCGATGAAGCACGGCGCGACCGTTCGATTCGAACCTCGCCACGGCAAGGGAAACGTCTGCCGGCAGATGTTCCGAGATATCGATGCCGCCTGCTACCTCATGGTGGACGGCGATGATACCTACCCTGCTCAAGCAGCGAAAGCCCTTTGCGAGCCGATTCTAGCCGGGCAGGCCGATATGGTCGTCGGCGACAGACTATCCAACGGGACGTACGCCAAGGAGAATAGGCGTGCGTTCCATGGCTTTGGCAACGATTTGGTTCGCGCCATGATCAAGTGGATTTACGGCTACGAATACGCCGACGTCATGACGGGCTACCGTGCCATGTCCAAACCCTTCGTCAAGGCGTTCCCCGTTCTTTCAGATGGCTTCCAGATTGAGACCGAGCTATCCATACACGCCGTTGACCGCCGTTGGCGCATTCAAAGTATTCCGATTGACTATCGGGACCGACCCGAGGGATCGGAGTCGAAGCTGAATACCCTGTCCGACGGCATTAAGGTCGTCGCAATGGTCGGCACCCTTTTCAAGGACTATCGACCCCTGAGGTTCTTTTCCCTGATCTCGCTTTTATTCTTCATCGTGGGGATTGCGCTAGGTGTCCCCGTCATTCACGAGTTCGTTGCAACCGGGGTCGTGCCCCGCCTCCCGACTGCGATTCTCGCGGCGGCATTGATGTTCCTCTGCGCTCTTTCGCTCGCCACCGGCTTTATTCTCGATGCCGTGGCGAAGTCGGATCGCAGGCAGTGGGAGCTTGAAGTCTACCGGTCATTTCCCAATCCCCATGAAGGCACGTCCGATAGACCGTGGTGGGCAATCCAATTTCAACCCCGAGACAATCGGCACCCGCTCCCATAGGTACGGCTTACCGGTTATATTCAAATTGATTTACGCTCTGCCGATAATCGTTCCATAAGTTTGCTATAATAACTATAGTTAATGCGAACGTTCCCCAAGCGTTCCAATGGACAGGATGTAGCCGAAATGAATATCTACGAATCGCCCGCGCATTTGCCCGATTTAGACACTCGAATCCACTTCGCCGCAAGGCTCCGCCACAACTCGCACTGTCATTTCGCGGCGGGTATACCCATCTTTCCCGCTGCAATCGGCGGCATCATTGAGGAGACGGTCGCCGACGAGATGCCCTTTACCGATGAGGATACGCTGAGCATGCTTGCGAACCTGATTGACCCCGGCACCTGCGAGAACCTCAACGGGCCGCAGACCGGACACTTCACGTGCTCCGCTTGCGGGGCGGACGGCCCGCTCGGCAAGGTTCGCCTGCCCGATGATAGTTGCAAGAACGGATGGAGGGTCGAACTCATAAAGAGCTGCCCCTACTGCGGACGCAAGGTCGTGGCCCCCAAAGGGACGCTTTTTCAGGTAATTCCGGATGGCACTAAAGCCCATCGAGATTGATTTGCGAGGACGAGACTCTATATGGATGACCTAACCAACGTGAACCGCGAGATGGCCGCTGCGCTCCGCGCCCTAGCCCTCGCAGGCCCCAGGCCTGTCAGTGAATACGTCAATGTCGCCGCTGCACTGTCTAAGCTGGGCATTGAATGCCGTCACGCCGAAGGGGAGCTTCTCATCGACAGGCGCGACGCGCTCACACTTGCAGACTACATCGATCGCCCTGTAGGTGATTCCGGCTTCGCAAGGCAGATTCGTCGTGATATGGCCATGTCCCTCCGCTATGCAGTCTCGGACGCAGTCTTCGAGGAAATATCGGACGGCGATACTTTGGGCCAACGAGGCCTGCTGGACCTTTGCGACCTCGCCAAGGCTCTCGGCTTGGACGTGAAGTACTACAACGAGGAATACCCCGCGGTCGAGCAATGTGCCGCAAGAGACTTAGCCGACAAGATTGACGTGCAGACATGCAGATACGTCCGCGGCGAGGACGGCGATTCGAAGAACTTTGCTGGTCCCGTCTGGTTTTGCGACAAATGCGGCCACGATGAGGGGGAGTACGGTGCCCATTTCTACTGCCACTGCCCCATCTGCGGTCGAGCGATTGAGAAGACGGTAGGAAAATGATATTGGATAGTTCTGAAGCCATGATGTTGGATAGTCCGTCTGCCATGACGTCGATGGAATGTCGCTACTTATGGGAAATACTCAAATTGAAGTATGCGGACATCGAGCCATATGACCTCGATGCCCTGCAGGGCTATATTGCCCTCGCGTGCGCCGAATCATGTCGCAAGGGCGAGACTCCGCGCTACACGATTCCTCGGCGCAAGGACGATAGCCTCTGCTACAAGATAAACCCCGATGGCGGCATTGCTAAGGCATATCTGAAAATCGACTGTCCCGGCCAGTGGAACGGTCGCGAGGCGGTGAGTTTCAACTCCGATGGCTTCATCGGCTTCTGCGGCTGGGCCGATACGGTCAACAGCCAACCGTTTTACCGAGCCTGGCGTGAGTGGTGCTGCAGATATATGGCCTACAGGTACGAGGATGGTCGGCTTGTCGAGATAGTGGATGGACTGGAAAATGTTGAATACTGATGATGAGAATCGTATTCGCGGCTCGCATGGCGATGCCGAGGACGCAGCACGGATTCTGTTGATTCGCCAATGGAACGCAAGATGGACCCCAAGCGATAGGGGCGCGGATGAATTGGTTTAGATACGTATTTCTTGCACTGATTCTCGTCTGCGCAGTCAGTTTACTTAGTCTGCTCGCACCCGATTCAAAATCATCCGATAGACGTTTCCGCATATATATCGCATCGGTCGTCGCCGTGGGCGCGTTCATCTGCGTTCTGTTTCAGGCTCTAGTTCCGACAAGTATTGAATCGGCTGGGGAGAAAACTGAGGTTGCAGGGACCCACTCCCTTGCCTCGCTCAAGACGGAATCTAGCCTATCGGGCGCAACGGCGCTTTCTTTCGGATACCTTACCTCAACCGATGAGTACGTCCTGATGGTGAAGCAAGATGATGGGGGCTATCGGAGAAGATGCTACCCTGCCAAAACGGTGGTAGTGTACGAGGACGCGGACGCCGAGGATGCGAGAATCGATACGGTCAATAGCTATGAAATCGTCCGTTTAAACTATGCATTGCCCATAGTTGGCGAATGGTCGCGCGATCAGTTGTCTTTCAGCAGGCAGGAGACACGAATACACGTCCCGCAAGGTAGCATCACCCAGGGTGAGTATGATTTCTCTTAGTGCGCCGGCAGCGTGATCGGGCGTTTTTCTAAGGCGGTCGTGAGATCGCCTTTTTTGATGTTCTTTTGCCGCGTTGATCTTGTTTCCTTGCCCGTATACAACTATACTATATGTCTAAAGCGGGACGTCTTCCGTCCCGCAATCCCATAAGGAGGGATGTTTCCAAATGACATTCCATTGCCTGATAGTCGGAAGCAGGGGATATACCGATTACGCCTCATTCAAGGCGAAATGCGATGCCCTGCTCGCCGGCAAGACCGATATCGAGATTGTTTCGGGCGGCTGCTCGGGTACCGATGTCTTGGCCGAGCGCTACGCCCATAGCAACGGCTACCCGTTGCAGATTTTCCCTGCCGATTGGTCCCGATATGGGAAACGAGCAGGTTACGTAAGGAACCGCGAGATGCATGCCTACATCTCGACCTTTCCCGAGCGAGGCGTCATTGCCTTTTGGGACGGACACAGCAAAGGCACCGCCCAGAGCTTCGGCCTCGCGAAAGAGTTCGACAACCCTATTAGGATTATCAGGATTGACCCTCGCCATGGCATTTATGCCCCATGATTTCATAGGTATGTCTTATCGCCAGACCGTTATATCCAACGGAAACTGACGGCGCGTCGTTTTCCTGTGCTAAAATCAACGTCAGTTAATGCGTTTCCCCAAGACGCATCGGACAGGAGAAGAACAAGCGCAGCTCGGCAAAACCTCTCGGTCTGCGCTAGATTATAGGCAGGGCTGAACTTGCCGAAGGGCTGACCGATCGGTCGGGGAGACGCATCCGTACTTGGATACGAAAGGATGCGAGACAAATGACCCGACATACCGAAAAGAGCCGCCCGTGAAAATCTCCAATGCGAAAGTCAGACAACTGCTAGAGTTCGGCATCGCGCTCTTCTTTGCCGTAGGCACCTCGTTTTTGGCTCAAGGCGCTGGATTCTTCGGTGTCTCCGCTGCCAATCAGTTCGTGACGTCCTCCCAGACCCCCGATGGCACCTCAACCTCAAATAATCCGATTTCGATTCCCGAATACACGGGCAACCCCTCGGTAGCCCTTTCGGACACGAGTGGCCTATCTGCTAAATCTGCACCCTCCGATCCAGTCCTCCCGGATTTCGATTCGACCGGTCGATGCGGCTCCGCGGAGATGGTCATCTCCCTCGAGACGGCTCCCGCACGAGGCGAGAAGCGCGGCTCGATTGGAATGGTGAGACCCTCTGGTTGGCACACGGTTCGCGATGATTCCCTGGACGGCAAGTACCTGTACAACCGTTGCCATCTGGTAGCCTGGTGCCTGTCCGGCTTGAACGCCGAGAAGCGCAATCTGATTACGGGGACGCGCTATATGAACGTCGAGGGTATGCTGCCCTATGAGAGCGAGGTGAGTGACTTCATCTTTGCGGGCGGCGGGCGTGTTTACTACAAGGTGACTCCCGATTTCCGTGACGGCGAATTGGTCGCACGCGGCGTCCGCATCCAGGCGTACTCCTTGGCGGATAAGGGCAAGAGCATCGACTTCGACGTCTACTGCTATAACGTGCAGCCCGGCTACAGGATTGATTACGCCACGGGCGAAGCGACGAAAGTAAATTGATTTGATTTCAGAACGGAGATTCATACATGTACACAACGGTGACTTTTATGGGGCGCGACGTGACTGCCAATGCGGAGGATGAGCTCCCGATCAAAAACCACCTTCCTGCTGACCTGGGGGCGAGTTTCCGCACGCTGAACCAGTGGCTCAATCGCGGTTTCGCGCCAAAAGCGGATGCCGTTGGATATAGGATGCATCCTTCGGTCATAGCTCGGAGAACGTATGTCTATTTCCATGAATCGGATGTTGAGGACGATTGCGGTCGCTGTCCGGCCGAGTCTGCCATCTACCTCAATGAGAAACAGGTGGTGGAGAGCACCTTAAAGCAAAGCAAGGGGTCAGGCGGCTTGACTGCAATCGGCATGAAAGGCCTTATGGACTAGGTGGTTGTTTTGGAAGATCCTGGAAACGAGACGCGCCTACCTATTCCATGGGGCGCCGTCATCTACGCCGCGATAATCCTGGCGGCGATTGCAACGGTTCTATTGATAAGGTCGTACGTGATTGAGCCGTTCAGCATCCCTACCGAATCGATGTGCGATACGCTTCAAGTCGGCGATAGCGTGCTGGCCGAGAAAATCACCCTGGAGCTGGGCGGCACCGTTTCTGCGGGGGACGTTATCGTCTTCGAGAACCCCGAGAAGGGCTCCGAAAAAGACGTCCTATGTAAGCGTGTTGTCGCCTGCGCCGGACAGACGGTCGATATGAAAAACGGATCGGTTTATATCGATGGGAAGAAAATCACGGAGGATTACGCGAAGGGCGATTCCTATCCGCTGTACCTCGGGAAGGGAAAGCGGATATCCTATCCCTATGAGATCCCCGAGGGCGAAATCTGGGTTATGGGGGACAACAGGGAGAACTCCGCAGATTCCCGCTATTTCGGCCCGATACCCGAGGACAGCGTGATGGGCATCTGCGTCATGCGCTACCTGCCCTGGAGCCGTATCGGCCTCCTTTGAGACATATGGTTTGACATTTAGTCATACTCAAAAGGGCATCCTTTAATGGATGCCCTTCTTGTAAATCTCCTTGCTATTATTCTCATTTTGATCTTGCAGCCCTGCTCATATTCAACTATACTATATGGCAACAAGCGGGACGAACGGCGTCCTGCAGACCCGAAGGGAGATACCCTATGGATCGCAAATTGGATGACTTCCTCTTCTACTTCCCGAGGATTGTCATGGCGCTGATCGGCGCGGCGTCGTTCGCTTTCGGTGCATGGTTCAGCCAGTTCTACTACCTGTACCTGAACTGCATCGTATTGCCCATCTCTTGGGCTATTGCCGCATACGGCATCGAGTGTGCTAGCCAAGTGGTCAAAGCCTACCGCTGCTCGCTGTAACCGCCGACAGGGGAGCGCAACGGCGCTCCCCGCCTTACCGACCTATGCCTTTTGGAGAAAGGAATCCGCAATGACCGAGGAAACCATGAGCCTGGATGAAGTCGCTAAGGAGTGCCGCCAAGCGGCCGAGGAGCTGGCAAATAAGCCCGGATGCGCCAGGGATCTCGATGCTCTCATGGACGAGAAGCACACCGAGTTCGGCCGAACCCTGCACGGCATCGACAGCGGTTGCAGCGATGCCCTGAGGGCCCGATTTGAAGCCGACAGGCGCAACAACCGAGCGGACGCGATTGAGAATCTCGAGGCTCTCGCAACGCTGCTCGAACGTCTCCCTGCGTGCGATTATTGCGGCTACCAGATGACTGGATACGACAGCTATTTCTCGCACGTCATATTCGGCGCAGTGGAGGTTCTCAAGAACAACAACTAGCCCTGAACAAAAGGCGGTCGCAAGATCGCATTTTTTCGTGCAATTTTCCCAGACAGATGCTGTATCTTATCCAATACTCAACTATACTATATGTCAGCAAGCGGGATGTAAAGGTGCCCCGCAAGCCCGTAAGGAGACACTCTATGAACGATAACGTCTTGGCGGTTTTTTTACCCGACCCGAGGACAATGACTACGAAACTGTTGACCTGTTCGAGAGCTTTGCCGATGCTCGCGAGTTTATGCTTGAAGATTGCGCCAATCTAGTCGCGGAGTTCGGCGATGGGCTAGATATCGACGATAACCTTCATGAGTTGACCGTCCGATGGGTGGGGACACCGCTTTGGAAATGGTCTATCAAGAAGCCTCGCTTTCATTAGGCAAGATATTGTCAATCTCAACAGCAGGAGGAACCCCATGAAAGAATATTCCGATCAATTACTTGAGCTCAAGTGGCATGAGCTGGGAAACGTCCCGATTAGTTGAGTAGATTGACGGCCGCATGCGCATCGACGCATACGGTGAAAGGAGGACACGATGCAACCGAATCGCAAGGAGATCGAGACGATTGCTAGGGTTCGAGCCATGAACCATGAGGCGCAGCGCCTGATGGGCAAGGTCAAGGCGCTTGAAGATCCCGAACCGGGGGCGTTTCGAGACCGCATCAATGCGAATTACGACCAGATGCGCCTGGCGATGGAAAGAATTGGACTTCTGCTTGAGGTGAGATTGCATACGTCCGAACGGAATGGCGCCGACTATATATTCCAGAAACTAGACAGGGACTTGGATATCCTCGATTATGAGATTGGTGTCTTGGACACCCTTATTGACCTCTGGCAGCTTCAGAACTTTTAGACAGCTCGCTCGACAGGTGGCAACTAAAAGGTTGCCTCCTGAATCATCTGAAACGAGAAGGGAACGACCATGAAGAAGATTTACAAATACACCGAGACCCGTTCTTGGTATTTCGAACTCGACGTTGACGAGAAAATGCAACCCGAGAAGGCCCTGACGGCATTACAGGGGACGGAGGGCTTCAATTACTATCTGACCGACCGCGCCGAGGACGAGTTTGCCTGCGGATGGAGTAAAACGTCAGAAGACGAGAAATCCCCCTGCACTGATCGCGCTACCGAGTATTTCCGAGGGGTTGCGGAAAGGGAGCTAGCGGGAGAAGCCCGAAATATGGTTCTGAAATCATTGAATGGGACAGAATAACCTGAAATGAAATTAGTAGCTCCATGGCTGCTTTTTTCTGGACTATTTTCTTGAATGACCTTGCGTCCTCCTTTGTAAACAACTATACTATATGTCAACAAGCGGGATGAATGGCATCCTGCACGCCAGTTAGGAGATATTGATATGAGCTGCTACGTCGTTTCCGATCTCACGATTTCCGCAATCGTCGCCGCAATGGCAGACACCGACTTCGAGCCGGCGAGCTTGAAGGACGAGAAGTCGGGCGTCAAGTACAACCCCGCGACTTGCGGCCAGATTGTCGGGCAGATGCTTCTCGATGCCAATTACGCTTCCGTCAACGAGTACTACGGCAAGCATACCCGCGCCCATGAGTTCAAGCTCACGCAGAAGCAGGACGGGAAGCCCTTCACCCTTGGCGAGAAGTACGGCTGCATCGAGTGCTACGAGTATCAGGCCTGCCAGTTGCCTGGATACGATAATTCGGAGATCCACGGCGCACTCGATTACGCAAAGGACGACTTAGCCCGCAAGATGCTTAAAAAGCTCGGTGAGGAGTTTGTCTGGGGTCTGGAATAACTTCATTTCAGAAAAAAGGCGGTCTCGTGGCCGCCTTTTTTCTGAACGATTTCCCAGTTGGATCTTGCATCCCTATCCATATTCAACTATACTATATTTAACAAGCGGGATGAAGGGCATCCCGCAAACCCGAAAGGAGATACCCCTATGGTTGCATTAGTCAACGGCAAAGGCGAGCAGGTTAACGACTTTCAGTTCCTGGACTGGGAAGAGGCAGAGAACTATTTGATGGGACAACGAGAGAAAGGCGAACGTGGCCTGTACCTGCGAGGTGATTTTGTCACCCCAGCTACCTATGATGGGGTCTATTTCATCGTAGTCGGTTTTGCCGATGATTACAGCATGGTTATCAAGGCCAAGCACCTGCCCTGCCCAGACGAGATTATGAGCTGGATTGAGTCCGATATGAAAAAGTTCGGATATTCCGATATCTTCGAGTATTACGTGACGGACGAGGACGACGTGTACACGAGCTACGACACCGATAACATCGACAACTGGCCTGTTTTCGGAGCATAGTTTAGCGACTCCAGGGCGGTCGCAAGATCGCCCTTTTCCATGCCATTTCCCAGAAGAATCTTGTATTCCCTCCCATATTCAACTATACTATATGTCAACAAGCGAAACGAAAGGCGTTCCGCACACCGGAAGGGAGATACCCTATGAACCCCATCGACTCCAAACTCAAGAAGATTCTCGCCATGATTGACGGCGCGACCTCCGAGGGAGAGGCTAGGGCGGCATCCCTTGCCCTTCAGCGCCTACTTGCCGCAAACAACATGACCATCGACGATATCGACCTCACCGAGGACGCGCCCGAGGTCAACGAGTTCGCCGAGGAGCTGGGCAAGCGCGTCCCGGAGTGGGTCAAGGTCCTCGCGTACGTTATCGCGAAGAACTACCGTTGCCGCTACTACATACAGACGAGCCACGGCGCATATGACTACTGGACCGGCCGCCGCCGTGTGACCGGCAGTCGTTTCGTTTTCGTGGGCGAGTCCCAGGACGCTACGGTTGCAGCCGGTTGTTTCCGCGCCACCAAGCACGCGATCGAAACGTGCTTCAAAAAATTCTGCGACAAGCGAGCAGAGCAAGACGGAACCAAAATCGGCCGCCGTGCCGGCGTTAAGAACAGCTATTGCCTCGGCTTCATCCAAGGGCTCGAGAACTCCTACCGCGAGCAGCTTGAGCAGGACGAGACCATGGCCTTGGCGATTGTGGTGCCCGAGAGCGTCACCCGATACATGAACGACGAGTTGAAGCTCAAGAAGATGAAACCCCACTCCATTACCGTTTCCGCCGATACGTCCATTGAGGATGCGGGCAGGCAGGACGGTTACGGTTTCGGTCAGGGCGACCGTATCGCAACCTGCGCCTAATGACCGACAAGGAATAGGGGAGGGCGATGCCCTCCCCACCCATTTCTCATACATGGCTATCAGTTGTATAACTCCAATTTGAGTGGAGCTGATTTTTTATCGCACTGGTAGAATGAAGCAAAAGGCATGACTGTGTTGAGTCATGCGACCCCGTTATAGGAAGGAACTCCCATGTTCGATTTCAAATGTTCAATGCAGGCCCAGCTCGATAACTTGTGGCTCAAGCCCGAAGATCTCGCTCGAGGTCTCGATGTTCGCGTGTCCAGCGTACGCAAGTGGCTCGATCCCGAGCTCGATTGCGTGCCGGTCAAGGATGCCTTTGACTGGGTGTACGACCAGGCCGAAAAGCTCGGAAACCTTACAATGCATTGCTTGAATCAGGCTAACGAGTCCGCCGAAAAGTTCGGACGGTATATTCTTCCCTGGTATCGCGACGACGATTTACCCAATACCGAGCCGATTGGCCTTTACAATCTCGCAAGCCACCTCGTCGCCGACCAACTCGAGGCGAAGGGCGTGGAGCACTCATTTGTCTACGCATGTCGCGACGATGAGTGGATTGAGCGACACTTGGACGATTTCCCCGACCTCGATCCTAAGGCCGAGTTTTCCGCCTTGGCAGACACCTTGGGCGTTCCGACGTCCGATATCGCTATGGCGTTGGGTATCACGGGACGTTCGGTCAAAGACTGGAAGAACCCCAAGCGCGAAACGATGCTGCCGGTAGACGAGGCATGGGACTTCCTGGACGACTATGCCGAGACGCTCGAGCGCCGCACCGCCGAGCTTCTTGAAACCAAGCCCAACCCGATGCCGTATCACCCTATGACCCGTCTCGGGACCCTGACAGAGCAGGAGCGAATTGACAATCTTGCAGCCCTGGCGGCCTCCAAGCGAATCACGGGCGGCGGCCAGACCGTTGTAGATTTCGCATACGTTTAAACGCTTAGGAAGATCTAACGGTCCTGAACAACTTCACCACAACGCTATCGAACGAATGGAAAGTGACCTATCTATGACCATCAGCGATGGAATGCTCCGTGCGGAATGGCGCTCATTGGAGCAAGCTGAACAAGCCAAACGGAAATGCGCGGACTGCCTCTATTGCACATGCGACGGAAACGTTCGGGACGGTTTACATCGTCCCGAAGATACAACGGTTGAGTATATTTGCCACCGCAGGGACGGTCATGAGTTCGGAACCGCCCATTCGAACCGGTGCAATTACTGGAAGAAACGTGACGAAAGCTGATTCGAGCGCTACTTTTTCGCATCGGAACGCGGTTTGTTCTCGTCTATCCCACGCAGGTCGAACTGTTTGTTTCCGCGTTTAAGTACGAGCTGCCAGCCGCACGCATCGCAGATTTTGACGAATTCATCGATTGTGAACCGCGTATTGTTGTGCAATCGGGTAGACAAACTGCCTTTCTGCTTGCCTGTTTTAATGGACGCATCCTGCAGCGTCATGCCGCAATCCTGCACCATATAGCGAATAGCATCGGACGAACCGATTCGTTCAAGCACTGGATACCTCTTTCAGATATACGATAGTCTATTCCGATTATAGCCATTCTAACTATTTCCTAGACGCGACAATGCGATCGACCGTTGCCCGACCACTGCCAACAGCACCGAAAACAGCACCGAAAACAGTGCCGAATCGTCCCTCAATCGCCCTCGGTTCGCTCATGGGATTGCCGCTGCGGCAAATCACACTGGATATATCCACCCTGTCACAAGATGTAAGAACTAATTCCCACATTAGGAGGACAGATGGATAACGATACCCAATTCGACCCGGCAACCATTCGTATGGCGTATTTCGCCTTGCTCTTGAGCGGCCGGAAGGGCGACAACCTAAAGCTCGCCGTTGCCCAGGAAATGCTAATGCTGGAACGTCTCACAGCCGAGCGCTCGTTGCCGTCCATGATTGGCCGTTCGGTACGAATCGCGGCAACGATTAACTCGATTGAGTTCGAGGAATCTTCGAAGCGTTACCTGATTAAGTTCCAAGCAGACAACGGAGAAAAGGAGGAGTGGATCCGTTCCGAGCGCGTTGATTCCAACCATAAGAGCGCGGTAAAGAAGATTTGGGAACGTGATCTGGTCGGTCATCGTGTCCTCCTCTTCAAATACAAGGACAGGGTCGGCTCTAAAGAAGCGCCCAACGGTTATCGAATCGCCCCATATTGCATCGACCACGGCAAGGCGGAGTAGGTGCAGATGAAGCGTATGAAACTGGAAGACCTAGATCTAAAGACAATTGTTTCGTCCGAACTCGAGAGTCGCAACTGCGATGGACTTTATTCTCCTTGTAACCGTTGTGAGTGTGGCTGTTCCCGAACGAAACTCTTTTCCTGCGGTAAGGCCTGCGCAGATTGTCGCCCCGGTTTACAACACCCCGGCACGAGCGACCTAAAGATCGTCTCACATGATGAATATTGCGAAATTATCGATCGAATCGAAGCTGAACATAAGCGCCACGAGGAAAAGCTCCGAGCCGAGGCAATTGAGAAAAGAAAGGCCGAACGACTTGAAGCAAAGCAGATTAAAGAGGAGAACGCCCTCAAAAGAAGCAGGCGCGAGCCGAGAAGAAGCAGCGGCGAGCTGATAAACGAAAGCAGCTCATTGATAACATCCTTGCAAAACTTGAGAAGCTAGTTGAAGATATTTCAGCCGCAATACGCACGAGTATTCTTTGCAAACTTCTCAGTGGCGTATCGATTGGATCGATTGTCTTCTCGATTGCATCTATCATCTTCTTTGAGGTTATCAAGCATGAATGGATGGCTTCGGCGGCAAAGGCAGAAGCGCTTGCAGCCGTCTATCTATTCCAAAAGTTGTTTATGTTCGAGGCAATCTACGTATTCGTTATCGTATCGTTTACTATCGGCTTGATTATCGTCCGTGTCGTTCGCGGCGACTGGAAGGTTGATTTCGAGCTTGAAGAACAGTCTGAAAAGGAAGAAAAGGACGATCAGTTCTTCCTTTAGGATTATCCGTACCCTCGCTTCTTATATATTTCCAGCCTCAAGTTATTGGGTCAATTCATTTTGGATTGACCCATTTTCTTTCTTCTAAAGCAGTCTTGATAGTTGATTTGATGTTCATCCGCTCGTTGCACAAGAGCCTGGCAGGACTATAATCGAGGCCGATATTTTTTCTAATCTCGTAGTCGGGGTACGACATTACTGCGACAGAGGTGCGACATTTTTGTTGCCGTTAGTTTCATACATAAATAGGTTGAGCTTTGTCACAGGCTTTCAGACGATGATTTAGATTTCCTTTGCTATTTGATTTCAACTCACCGTCTAAAAGATTTTCAATTGCCGATGCACTGCTTTTGCTTCAAAACACCCGCGAACATTAATTCAACAGGGCTGAGATTCTTATAGGGCAGATTTAATTTCAATTTAAAATTGCAGTCCAGATACCAACCAAATACGATCTTGAGACTAATTGAAAAGCATGCGGAGCGCCTTGAATGGCACTCCGCGGTATCGCTGTTTGCTATTATTCATATTCTTATAATTCCGCTGAAATGCCGATGCATTTGAATTGCGCGGCTTATTTGGGATTGTATTCTGCGTAATTTTGCCCGTTTGCTTTTTAGGAATCAAACGGAATCTATCTATCCACTCGTTAGGATTGTCATTGCATCCCATCAAATATGGCAGAAGCTAATGCCTGATTCACACGCAAAAGCGAGAACGAAAACCTATCAGCTCACCCATGTCCACATGTTTTTATCGCTCATTTATATTCTTCAGCAATTACTTCCGTCCTTTACGTGCGCTGATTTCAGGTTGTAATTTATGGTTGCGGGTACTATCCAGCGTACGATTTAAAGCAATTTGCAAACCAAGCGGAGTGCCTTGAATGGCACTCCGCAGTATCACTATTTGTTCTTATTCTATTTATCCAAAGGCGAAAATAGCTTCGCAACCGGCTTGAATAGCCCATATTGCTGTGCAATAAAACTTCCAGCAGTTTTTGATTTCCTTTATATCGAATAACGTTTTCAGTCTCAGAACTGCAACCAGTTTTTAATTTACGGCGTGCATCAATCGTTACGCGAAGCGCTTTTCTTTTCTATTTCAGCTACCCGTCCTTCAATAATACGTAGTCAATTTGCGTTTCTAAATTGAAAGAACTGGCTTTCTTTTTGCCAACAATCATCAAACACGAAGCGTTCGCACCATCGTTTTGCGTTGCACGGAACACATTTACCGACTTTCCAAGTTAATACAAAGGCATTTGCAAATATCGACTGCACTCCCGAACAACAACCAAATCAGCGTTCAAATCTTATTGCTAGAACCCAATCAACCTTACAAATAGTTTGTTGTCGAACTATTTCCGCCGTTGTTCAAATCGAAACCCGTATATAACTTACTAATTGCCGCACACACATCAGAACTCGATCCCAGACTACTGAACCGCTCACCAAATAGGGGAGTGCGCTACCTGATCCGAATTGCAGATCACTGTGGTTTCCTGCCAAGCGCATTTTCAAAGCACACTTACTTTCATCGCCCGTAACTTCTTTGCTAGCCCTGTTCCCCATCTGTTTCATTGTCGGACATTCATCACGAACCTTATGCCCTCTCAGACACTTACGCTCCCCGGCTGTGGGATTGTCAGACATTACCCAGGCAACCAATAGCAGCCTGTCAGACATTTCCCAACGTCTCGACCACACGCCACGGAATAGCAGAAATTGCCTCAAGCAGAGCCGATCACCCCGCGGCGCGGCCGCCTGCCCTGCGGTCAGGCGGCAGGTGCAAAACGGCCTTGCCAATTGTGGATGCCGCTGCGGCAACACCTGAGCCCGCCAAAGAACGTGCCCCAAACTATCCATAAGGCCATTTTGCACGCCAGCTTCGTTCAACGTCAGACATTAGGAATGTCAGACATTGAACCTGCGGCAAAGCCGCAGCTGGGGCCGCTAGCGGCCTGTAATCGCGTCGCTCCGCTCGTTCCCGTCAAGCGAAATGTCAGACAGACTGTCAGACATTTAGATCCGCTTGACGGACGGCCTGCTCGCGAAGCTCACCATCGGCCGTAGTTAAGGAGATACGAAATGTCAGACATTTCGATAGATGAAAATGAACCCCAGACCGCCACACCCAATTTGTCAGGCATTAGCCCCGACGCACCCCAAATGCCTGACATTTTGCAGCCCCAAACGCCGAGCTCCATGTCGACCCAAGCGCAGCCCAGCCAGCCACACGAAATGCCTACGGCAAGCCTGTCCGACATTTTGCCGCCTCCAAACGCCTCACAACCCGCCACCCGCCGCGTCACGGTCCGACTCCCGACTGCCGACCTGACTGCTCTGGACGCTCGAGCCGATGCCCTCAACACGAGCCGCAGCGACTACCTCCGCACGCTCATCGCGCTCCCTATCACGCTCGACCTTACATCCATCCGCCATGCCACGCCAGGCTCCGAATCGCTCACCCGTCCGCTTGGCCCAGACCTGGTCCTCGCACTCTCCGGCAACCAAACTGAAAGTTTGGCAATCCAAGCCATTACCGATAGCATGCTCGAATCAATCTCCAACGAGGTCCGCGCCATCGGCGTCAACTACAACCAGGCTGTCCGTGCCCTGAATCGCATCATCAAGAAGTACGGCAACCACCGCGCCCTCTCGCAGGATGAGCGGACGGAGATTGTTGAGCTCTATGAGCGCCTCTCAAAGCAGAACAAGGCGATCTATGGGCGCCTCAAGACTCTCGCATCCGATGTCGAGGCTCTGTCCGTCAAACCGTCCGTCAACCTGACTGCTATCGGCTTGACTCAATCCGAGACCCCTGTCAATAAAACCGAACCCGAGCGCCGTCGCCGAGTCCGCGGCAAAAAACACACCGCGACTCGTCCCGGTCAATTCAAGGACGGCGATGACTCATGACCTATATGAAGCCCCTCTCCGGTCATAGCTCAGTCAAATGGATTCGCTACTATCTATTCAAGAACGACCGCGCCCTGGACAAGGATTTCCTGAACCTCACCGATCGCGACTGGAAAGGCCGCGACTGGGCGAAAGTGATGGACCGAACCCGCGAGATTTTCGGAAACAACGTGCCGGTCAAAAAGGGCATCAAGGTTCGTACTTACGAGCACATGATCATCTCGCTCGACGAAAAGGACAATGGCGTAGAACTCGACGACTTCCGCGATTTCGTGAATGAGTGGGCATCCAAATGGTTCGATTCGCGCGGCCCGGAAGGGGAGGGTATCGGTCGCTTCGAGGTAGCGATTGCCTATCACGATGACAATAAAGCTCGCGGGGTCCAGGGCAAGCAGGGCATCCTCCACGCCCACATAGTCATCAACAATACCGAACTCGAGACCAAGCGCCGCATCTCCGGTTTGCTCACGACCAAAGTTGTCCAAGCAATGCGAGCTGACTTACAGACAATGTCACTCGAGCGCGGGTGGCACGCATTCGCTACCGATGGCAAGTCCTACACCCAGGCCGAGATGGATGCCAAGGGTCTGCAAGTCTCCCGCGGTAAGAGACTCGATCGTGCAATGGCGGCACTCGATAACGTCCTTACGAACGAGGCGAAGGGTGCCAAAGTTAAAGACTTTGGCGAGGCCATGCAGCAGCAGTTGGATGAGCGTCGTTCGGTCGAAAAATTGATTCCCGAGACATATACGGACAACCTGACCCCCAGCCGGCAGGCGAAGGACGGCAAGGCAGATCCGTCCAATCCAAATCAGGTCACCGGTCTTTCGTACACAACCATGAGGACCGATGACGGCCGCGCCATGCGTCTTGTCGTCCCGCGTGGATTCGGAGACTCCGATACCATGGCGGAGCGGCAAATCGAAACTCGTGAAGGCTGGTCTTGGAAGGATGATATCCGAGACCGCGTGGACGTCGCGATGCGCGTTTCCAAAGGCCCTGTCGATTTCGCATCGAAGCTCGCCGAACTTGGCATCAAGGTCAACTACAACCGTAACGGTGACGTCGTCTATCACCATCCAAGTGACCCCGAATCCAGAAAAGTCAAAGGCTCAACGTTGGGCAAGCAGTATTCCGCAATATCGATAGAGCAGACGATGGCAGAAAAATACGCTAGCCAACGCCAAAAAGCTCAAGGACTCGTCAGTCGCGAGCGCTGGATGAACGAGGACGAGCGCTCCGCTGCGATGGCCATCGCCAAGGCAGCAACCCCATGCACCCGTGAGGGAGCGGAACTCATGGGACGCCTGAAAACGACCATTGAGCAAAATGATGCCGCTCCACGCGACCGCACAGTTCGCGGTTCTAACGTTGAGTATCCGTCTTCCCTTGCCAGCTCGCTCGGCATCGAGTATCCCAAGTCTTCCGCGACCGGTGATGGCCGTCGCAAGAAGATGACCGAGGAGGAGATCCTTGATGCGATGGCGGATGTACGCGACGAGAAGGGCTACGGCGGTCTTGCTGCAAACAATCCGACGAGCACTTCCTCCAATTCCGGCAATTCTCAGCATCAGGAAGATGCGATCGAGATTCAGAAATCCAAACATCACTAAGGAGTAGGCATGATTATTGCTATCGAGTACAAGAACGGACGCATGAAGGAGTTCGACACGAGCGCCTTCACCGCCACCAACGCCATGAGTGCGGGCGACAAGACGGCCCGAAACGTCATGACCGAGCTTGACCTACGGCTCGACCTCGTAAACGAGGTTGGTCTGAGACTTGATTTCTATTGGTATGACGCAACGCCCCAGGGACAGCGCGTCGATATTCCAGGTCTCACGGATTCGAAAGGGGACCCCGTCAGCCTCACCTCTGCATCGAGGCGCTTGGGGACCTCCGTGCTCCTCTGCTCCCGCGAAGGCATCAAACAGATTTCCCGCATCATCGTACAGCGTGCGAACGGGACGGTGGATGCCCTTTGGCGACAGGGCACGGGCGATTGGCTCATCAACGGGGCGAGGTTCGAGGCTCAGCGCGTGCTTTCCTATACGGACAGCAACGTCACTTCGATGAATTCCCAAGCGGTGTTCGTCTTCAAGTATATGAAGAAGGCTAACCCCTTGATGAGCGAAGAAGAGATTTGCGACCTTATTGGCTACCCGCTCGACGCATACAAGGAGATTCAGCTGGACGAGGCGAAGAACGCCGAGGGAATAGTTGGCGCAGAACTCATCGAATCGGATGATGGAGAGGACTCGGAATATCCTTCCGAGTCCGCCGCCCCCGAACCTTCCGATTCAACCTCTAACTCCTCCCTCAGAAAGCATTTCGCCGTGGACGATGATGATGACGGATTCGATGATGATGAGGACTCTCTGTTTGATGTCTGACATTTGCCACGACCGTCGGATTCATGATATTTTGAGTGTGTTGGCGTAACCCCAAGCGCCATGAAACAGGAGAGACGAATATACCGCCCGACCGTGCGAGGCACGGCTATCTATTCCAATTTGATTACGCTTGACTGACTCGGTATGACTCGGACCGTCTCTCCGCACGTTCTGACAGGAGATGACAGGTTTGCGGAAGCGTAACGACACCCAGACGGTAAACCAGATGAGCGCTTGGTCGAGGTGGTCTCGATGAAGGCGGCCGTCAAGGTAAGCGAGGCTATCTCTCGGCTTCACAGGCAGATCGACACGACGGAGCTCGAGGAAGCCGTCGATGATTTTCTCGCAGCTTACGGAGAGCTCCGCAGTCAGTATTACTACGAGGACTCCGAGGCGAAGGCGAACGCAAAGACCGCCTCAACGCTTCTGGAAGCCGTTGACCGCGGGTTGATTGAGCTGCCCCAGACCGACGATGGAATCGTAATTGTCCCAGACATGAAGCTACGCCTCCCCGATGGGGCGAAGCTCTACGTCAACTCAATCGAAATCGAATCGACCGCGACCGGCCGTGCCCCGATAGTCCGCTTCGAGGATGGCTCGTCTATCCGCTGCCGTCGCGGCTCGGGCGTGCAGATTGTCAGAATGCCACTCGAGGAGGAGCAGAATGCCGACTGAACGTGACACCCAGCTCGCCCTGCCGTACCGCATCCCCGTTCTGCGTGTCTTCTTGCTGCCTTTCGTGCAAGACGGGAAGCGCGACCGCCTGTTCCTCATTCTGCTTGCCTGCGTCATGTCCACGGCAGGCTTCCTCATGCAGGGAAACGGATCGCATGACTCCGATGGCTGGTTCCTGCTCGCGACGGGAAAGCAAATCGTCGAGAACGGCATCCCGTTCACCAACCCATGGTCCCTTTCGACCTACAGGCCGATTGTCGTCCAGCAGTGGCTACACGATGTGCTGCTATACGGTTCGTATACCCTGGCGGGATATGCCGGCACGATACTCTTTCAGATCCTCCTCGCAGCCGTCGTCGCCCTCACGCTCGCCTTTGCAATCCAAGGATTCGGCGATAAACGCCTGACTTTGCCCCGCCTGCTGTTCTGCATCGGCCTAGCCCTTTTCGGGGCGGGAATCTATATTTCCGTCCGTCCTACGGCATGGTCGATGGCATGCATGGCGCTGACCATCGGCGCCTGCACCCGCTGGCAGCGTACCGGTGACTGGCGCTACCTCATCGCCCTGCCCGCGATCACGGTGCTGCATGTGAACATGCAGTCGGCAGTGTGGCTCCTAGATGTCTTCCTCGCCGGCTGCTTCCTTTTGCCCCGCGACCTATCCGAATTCAAAACCACCACCCCCGATGAGATGCTGGCCGAAATCTTCCCGCTAACCATCGCCCTGCCTGCGATGCTTCTCACCGCCTTCGTGAACCCGTACGGCGTCGACGGCGTCCGCTACGTGATCGACTCGATGGGTGCTGCATCTTACGGAAATGTGATATCGGAGATGAAGCCCGCCTTCGAGGCGACGAACGGCTTCTGCGTCGTCTTCTTCGCGGTCGGCTTCATTCCTACCGCGCTGGCCGCCGCGATCGGGCGCAAGCGGGTCGATGCCCCGCTGCTGGTCATCCTCATCGCCGCCTTGGTCGCAACGTTGCTCCATTGGCGAAACGTCTGGATCTTCTCTGTTGCATCCGCCCTCGCCTTCGCGAGCCTGCTTCCCAAAACCGAGGACCCCACATCCCTAAAATCTCCCAAGGCGGGGAGAACTATCGCCCTGATAGCCCTCCTGGCCGTAATCGGCCCGATAGCGGCGAACTGCTATGTCTACGCGACTAACGGCGGGCAGTCCTGCTGGCAATCCTCTGAACGTTCGGCGGAGACGCTCGTGAAGACGGTTTCGGACAGCGGGGTCTACGATCCCGTCGTATATGCCGAGGATCCCGTTATCTACAACTACCTGGAGTGGAAGGGAATGAAAGTCCCCTTCGACCTGCGACCCGAGCTCTGGGACGACAAGGACACCGCAGGGGTTACCTCTCCATACCGTGACTACGTGGACGGTATGCAATCCAAGAAAGCAAGGCTGTCCTACCTTGCCTCCAATGACTTCGACTATTACATCGTCTCGACCGAATCGGCGCCTTGGTACGCAGTTAAATTGAACCTGCAAGCCATTGATTCCACCGATACCCTGATCCTGCTAAAGAACGCGGGGCAGGGGAGTGGAAATCAAGATTTTGGCCTACTCGGATGGGAATGACTTCCCGAATCGCAGGCAGTCGTTTTTCCGTAGGCATTGGAAGGCGCTCCTACTTGCATGCGTGGTCATCATCCTCGGCATTGCGACCTTGACCTCTATAGCGACGAGGACGGCGAATCAGCCGTCTTTCACACCCGATTCGCCATACGTTTACGATGGAGCCGCGGCTCACCTGGACGATTCTAGCATCTCAATGAATGGCGCTCCGCTAAGGTTCGAGCGCCACGATCATCCTAGCGATCTGCTTGTCCAGTCTCTTCATCGAACGCTGGACATCCTTGTCGATCTCATTTACGAAATCCTTATCGACGAGCTTGACGATATGGTCCTCCATCTCTCCGACATAGCCGATGGATTCGCTCGCGACCAATTCGCCGCCCTTGACTGACAGCTCGATGGTGTCTCCGTCCATCTTCCTGTAGAGGGCTTCAAGCAGATCGCCCGCATTGTAGATAGAATCGCAGGAGGAATTAAGACGGCAGCCCTCGAAAACGCAATATCCGACATCGTCTTTGATGAACGGAATGGAACCATGAACGTCAATGCCGGATAGGTTCCCTACTTCGTCACCGAGCCAGTTCTTTACGCCCGTATCGGCGCATTCAGCAAGATCGTCTTCGAATTGATCATCGATGATGATCTCGATGAGCTCCTTATCAGCGAAGTCGCGATACGCTTGGACGAAATTAATGATCTCCTCGTGTTTCTCCATGGCGTTGGCGATGGCATCATCGATAGCCGCTTCCTTGACGGCATCGAGGAGACCCGAGGGAATCGGAATATCGTTTGATTCGCAAAGGCCAAACGCTGCCTGGACTTCATGGATCCAGTCATCCTTGATGCATTCCTCTTGGCCGTCATGCGCGATGGAGTCGTTATTCCAGATGCCATGCTTGTCTTTTTCCATGGTGCCTCTTAAAGTCGTAATACCTGCCCATCAGTTTGTCGGGCAGACGGGCCGCAATGAGACCATGGCACAGATATAGATGCGGCAGACGTGTTGACCACTCGATAACAAAACGACCCACATTCCGCTGGGACATAGACTAGAAGACAGACTGGCAGTGTGGCCGCAAACAGCACAAACTGTCGTACCAATTGCCGACATAAGCAATTTCGACACAACCGGCGTTTTAGTACAGAGACGGAGTTAGAGGTTTTGTTCATTATCTAGCAGAGGATTTTAGTGTGTCTAGCCTGCCGCAGGGCCAAAAATCTGATGTATATAGAAAACGGGGACACACCCACAGGATGCGTCCCCGATAAGAAGACAATCGGTCTTCTTTGTATTATGTGTATATACTATAGTTATACACACGTCCCCATAAAAGAACTTTTTTCTAATTTACAAACCAGCTATTACTCCCATTTTTTCCTTCACAACCCCGAGCGCATATGTTTTGAGAACTCGGCTGAAACACCTAAAGGGTATAGAAACGGTATGAGTTCGCTCCGCTCCCTGGGTTTTTCAGGAATTTCCGAAAAAACCGCCAAAGGAAAAGGAGACCGACGCATCAGCCCCCTTCAGGTGTCGCCCGAAGGCTTCCACCGCAATTTATTTCATTCTAGGCCTACCGCGAGCCGAATCAATGCTCGGAAGCGGGGGAGAGAACTCCGTCTCTTCCCAAACCAGACCGAATGAGAGCCGTTTTAAACCGCCGTTCTTGAGCCTGCTTCGCTTTGGGCTAGACTCACAGTAAAATCGCCCCTAATTTACGGCTACGATAAGCCAGACGCAGCTTAAATAACTATCTGTGCAATTGCCCACCATCTGAGGAAACCAATTGAGTCATATTGGCCGATGGTGGAGGACCCTACACAACCGAGCGCGACCCATCTGACCGAGCGCTGCCGATTTAACCCCACCAAAACAAAAATGCCCAGGGGCAAGCCCCTAGGCATTTTCAAGAGCGAAAGCCATGCCGCCCGCACTCTCGATACAGCATACGGAAGACATCGCTTTCACTGAAGATTTTACCTCAATAATTCCAGTCTCGTTAACCGAATTAACGAGACTCTATTTCCGTTGCGGCAATCGCGATGGCTCGGCAAAAGAAAAGCCCCTGCGGGATGCAGGGACTATTTACCAGATACGATGGATCTAGAGGCAGAAAGCTGAACTAGAAGCACCAAGCGGGGCAGACGTAAAGCGAGGTCTTCTGGTCGCAGCTGTCCGACGGATTGCCGTTGGCATCGACATTGAGGAAGCCAGTAGAAGAGTCCGGATTCACCGTACGCTCCCACCACTCCCAACGGAAATCTTCGCTGTCAAGCTGCAGGCAATCGTTGTCCGAATACCTCTCTGTCACCTTGCCCTGGAAGGCCTCGTACTGGGTGCCCTCGCAGGTAGTCCACGGGTACTTGTAGGCCCAATTGTGGGTGGAGCCGCCGGTGGGGGTTCCGGGGAGGCTGGGGATGATTTCCCCTTCTCCGTGGGCAGCTGGGACGATTTCGGAATAGCTGAGCAGGAACAGCTTGTCCAAGGTAGCCGTCGCGGAGATATTTTTGTTCCCCTCATCTCCTAAGATCTCCTCACCGCTGCCGACGTTGTTCGTCAACTTCTTTACTCTCTTGACTTTTGACTGGAACTCGGTCGGCATCAGGTTCCAGAACGGCTCGCCATTCAACATCGCGCGGAGATCCGAGAACTCCCAGCCGCCGGCGTTAGATTTCGAACCTATGTAGCACATGTAGGACGAGATGGTCGGTGAGGTGGTGAGAAACGTCAGGCCGGCCTTACCCGAACCGTCCGCGAGGTCGTCGTGGTTGATGCCGATGATTTGATAGGTCATCGTCTTGCCATTCTTAAGTTTCACTGACCACCTTGTTCCCGCATCCATAGCGGCCATCGCCTTGGCGTAGACAACGGAGGACATGCCGTTCTTGGCGATGTCGGTTGCCGCGGCCTTCTGCTCATCGAGCGTCCAGTCCTTCGCGTCTTTGTTCACGACGGTCTTCATGGCCTCCTGATAGGCCTTTTCCTCCGCGCTTATGAAATTGCCACCGTCGGTACCGGAGTCGACCGTGTTCGTGACCTGGTTGACTGGTTGCGGATGGCACCGGAGACCTGCGGTCCCGCGACCCCCCCCCGAGGCGAAATTGCCGCTGCATGCATACGCGGCTCCCTTCGCTCAGGGTTGGTAGATACGAGCCAAGGGTAGGAGCGGCGCGGG
>ERZ833782.946-NODE-946-length-30217-cov-4.704131_pt1 | contig 30217 bp, 24 predicted proteins | sample MGYA00519577_ERZ833782 | MGnify/ENA primary metagenome ERZ833782 (study PRJEB31850, sample SAMEA3708745) | human gut metagenome | biome: human gut; feature: human-associated habitat; material: faeces | place: China | collected 2014 ...
AGCACGCTGGCGATCGCTTTGGCAGCCCTATCACGCGCCGTCCAGACGCAGCAGCCCTAAGCGATGGAGCAGATTCGCCGCCGGTAAGTATACCCGTGCTTCGCATGCCCCCACGTAAACCACAGATGACGGGGCGGACGAGGTGGGCCTGGGCCGATTGTCTCAATCTGTAACAGTTACGAGACAAAACCGGGTTTCTACTGTTACAGATCGAGACATTCAGTCAGCCCCTTGGCTAACATCTCGATCTGTAACACCTACAGGCCGAATCTTCGTCTAGGTGTTACAGATCGAGACAAACGGTCGACACGGCCCACAAACGTCTCAATCTGTAACAGTTACCGAGTAAATCGACCCGTTACTGTTACAGATCAAGACAAACCAATCCATCTGAAGACAACATCTCGATCTGTAACAGTTACGGAGCAAAACCGGCCCCAGATGTTACAGATTGAGACAGTTGAGTTGCTGGCCGGAATGCTGACCATTTAAACAAAAACGCTCGGGCTTCCTTTGCTGCAAAAGGAAGCCCGAGCGCGTTGCTATATGTTTGCTTGCTGTTCGAGAACGTTAGTCGTGGGCAAACATCGGGTAAGGAACGTCGGCTGGCTCGATGGAACTCCCCAGCGGGAAGACGCCCGCCTGGTCAATGTAGGAATCGGTAGCGGCGACGGTCTCGGAATCGTGGTAACCCTTGATGCCAGTCACATCCGTGCCCTTTGTGGTCCCTCGATAGATGCTCAACGCGCCGTCGACATTGGGGTTGAACACGACAACCATAAAGATGTAGTTGCCGTCGTCATCCTTCGATCCGACGTTGAAGCCAACAACATCGTCGCCCAGCCACGTGATCGAGGCCTCGTAGTTTGTGATGTTTAACTCACTATCTTCTCCCGTAACTTCGTTATGGAACGGCAGGTGAATATCGACGTAGACCTTTCCCGCGCCCGAGTCGATGTCGGTGATGGTAATCGGATCATCGCAAGCGTATTTGTCGTCCCTCGTGCACTGATAGGTGCCCGTAATGGCATCGTAGTTATAGTAATCGTCTGTTTCGCTATCCTCAGTAGACACGTAGTCAAAAGACCACTTCTTGCCGTCAAAGGAGTACGTGTAGACATCGTTGCTCTTGGAGTTGGCGTACCAGGGCGTATTGGGATCGGAGGGTATGCTGACCGTGCACTCATTGTCATCCGTTAGCTCGGAGTCACAGTTCTCAAGGTCGTTTTCCTCGTCGTAGTCGATACCGGCAATGGGCGTAGTCGTTTGCGAGTCGACGGTGAACTCGATGTTGGAGAGGTTATTAGAATCGTCGGCGTCTGCCGTAAAGTTGAGCGTGGCGGTCGACTCAAAGCTCTCGTTGTCAAAGGTCGCTTGGATGGCACCGGTTGCCTTACCGTTGGAAATGCTGATGCTGGAGATCTCGTCAAGGCTGCTTTCGTATTCGGACGGCTCGACGTAGTCATTCTTGGCAAAGAGCGTATCCTCACCGTCATACTGCTCGCTGAGAGCCTCGGCAAGCTGTGGTTCCGTGTCCATCACGAGCTGCTGGTGCTGCGCGCTCAATACATAGGCAACTCCTGCGCCAACAATGACGATGACGGCCATTGCCGCCAAGATGATCTTGGCCTTTTTGCTGAGCTTCGCGGGCTCGGATTCGGTGTCAAAATCAGCAGCGGGCTCGGGCTCGGTAGCGGGCTCGGCGACGCTCGGCTCAGCTTCGGGTTCCGAAACGGCCGCGTCAACGCTCGGCTCGACCGTGTCGTCAACTGTCGGTTCGCTTTCCGGCGCGTTGGACTCGTTGGCGGTGGCCACCCCTACGCGCTCCGTCGATGCTTGAGCCACATTTGCGCCGCATTGGGGGCAAAACTTTGCTTCCGACTTTACTTCGCTGCCGCATTTGGGACATTTCATGCTGCATCCATCCTTTCTTTGGCAGTTGCCTTTCTTACCACCTCAGCCTATGGGGCGGGTCAGTCATTCCGTTGCGCAACATTTTTGATCCCTCGGGGACCGTGGAAAAGGGGCTGAACAGGCCTTTGATGGGCGGAACGTCCGGCCCCGTCAAGCACCAACTAGGGAAGCTGAATCAACGCCCCGCAGCCTCTACTCTGCGTCCGGGTCCTTAAAGTTCTTGGGATCCAAGACCATGCAGGTGTAGGTGATGTCGTGGTCATCGTCGGGAATGGGCTCAAACCCGTTCTTGCCAAAGAAGTCGATGAGCAGATGCGCGAGCTTAATCGGATCCGCATCAGGATCGTCAAAGAGATATTCGCTCAGATCCAGGAATGCAGGCTGCTGTTCGCCCTCGCTCTCCCAGTATCCCAACAGGGCGTCGTGCACCAGGCGCACGCCATAGCCGTTACCGCGGTAGTCGGGGTCAACATACACATGGCTCAAAAACGTCGACATATACTCGTTGAGCGGGTGCTCCGTAACGGCATCCGGCAGATCGGGGTCATCCGCACCGCCCGTCACGCAAAAGCCGACCAGTTCCTCATCGGCAAAGACGCCCCAGAGGTAACAGTTCTCTTCGCCTACATCGCCGTCCTCGTCCTCCTCCTCAATGTAATCCGCATATGCCTCATAGACCTCGTAACCAGACTGCTCATCAAGATCGACCATCGCATCGACGTCATCGGGACCCAAGGCCCTTACTTCAACCTCAGCCATTGTCCTGCCCTTTCTCTTATATCTTTAGGACGAGTTGAGCATACGGCGTTGTTCCAGAAATCCGTTGCGCAACAAAAAGCGCTGCTTCGAGCAACCGGCCAACTCGCCAACAACACCACATTCCAAAAATCTTTGATGTTGCGCAACAGAATCATATTTCGCGGCTCCAGAATACGAATTGTCGAAAGACAGCCGAAACCATCAATTGGAAAGGAACTACAATGGCACTTAAGCTCTCTAACCTCGAGTACAGCAATGATCTCGGAGATCCGATTGTCACCTCGGTCGGGAATCGCTCAATCGAGGACTGCATCACCATTGCCAACGATGCTCTCAACAGCCTCGCGGCTAATTCTCCCTACAGCTATAAGATCAGTGTTGGCAAGATCAAGGTAGTCGATGGCGGTCTCTTCAAAAAGACGCAGATCCCCGCGCTTCAGATTTTCGCATACGGAATGCAGTCCCAGGTTTGGGCAACGTACGTTTGCGTCCTCCAGGGTTCTGACCTCAAGACCTACCGCTGCCCGAGCACACGCGCCGAAGCGGCAGAGCAGGCTGTAAGGGCCGCCGAGGAGCAGGCAGACATGATGGACGAAGACGGTCCCGCCCTCAACAACATGCTGAACCGCGGAATCGGAAAAGGCTTTGCCAAAAAGGCCGAGAAGCTCGTCGACGACACCGACATTGCAGCGGAATCCGACTTCTGCAATTCCGTCCAGACCGTACTTGAGCACTTCGAGGACGCGGCGGCAGGTAAGGACCTGTCCAGCTTTGCCCAGGCCGCCGGCAATGCAGGCGGCTTCTGCCCCAGCTGCGGTGCCCCCGTGGAAGCCGGCGCTGCGTTCTGCCCCAGCTGCGGCAACAAGCTTGCTTAACAAATAGCGAATAGAATCCCTAACGCCCTCCCAGAAGAGCAATCTTCTGGGAGGGCGTTTTGCTTTGGAATGTAACCACGAGGAGGCCCCGCTGGCGCAGTGACACGTCGGCGAAGCCTCCTTAGAAAACGATTTCAAATACGAAGGCATCTAATCCTGCGATTGGGACTTCTTCGACAGCCATTCACTATTGAGCACACGAATAAGTTGCTGCAGCTCCACAGGGGGTGCAACGGACTTGGTCATCTTTACAACGCGATCGGAATTCGCTGCGCAATCAACTAAAAGCGCTTTGACATCCGGGGGCAGAACAGCGCCGCTCTTGTTCTTGGCAATCGCCTTGTCCATTTCGCAAGAGGACAGAAATACGTTAAGTACCGGGAGTCCATCTGCCGTCTCCCCGCAAGCAACAAACCAGTGGCAACCCCTCTACCACAGCTTGTCTTCCTCTCCTTCGGCAAAGGAAACCTCAATCAGCTGATCGCCTTCACGTCCATCAGGACGATCGACCACACGGGCAAACAGGGGCCCAATAGAAGATGAATTCTGAATGATTCTTGCGAGACTCTCCAAACCAAGTACCGCAAGGGGGACTACATATGAGGCACAGAATCGCTTGTCAGCAAGTGGGTCATCATAAAGGCGGAATTGAAGCGTAGTAAGATCGTTATCCAACTTGCTCGCCTTTTCATGCTCACCTGCCTGACAAGCTTGGAGAAATTCATCAAAGGAACCGCGCGGCAAAGATCTCTTTGAATCCAGCGATATGCCGCACCGGTTGGCTGCCTCTTGGTTGATTTGCGCGACTGCATAAATAAAGGTATGTTTTGCAGCCTCAAGAAAATCAAACATTTGGTCTGCAAACGGAGCCACGGCCTGGAAAGCCGCTTCCATATCTGGACGCAGCATCTTGCCCTCTTTGCGAAGACCGTACGCCTGATTAAACAGATTATACAGCGGAATGAGGTACAAGATGTAACCCCTTGTTTTCGCTTCGACCCGAACGACTAAAGTATCCCACCACTGTTTGCCCATATCAGTGCCTGAAGGGGCCAGCCAAATTAAGTCACCCGTGTAATACCAATCATCCGGCCCGTGGGTAATTTGCCAGCCCGCCTGGCCCAAACGATGTCCAAGCTCAATGATCTCTTAATATGGATTAACAGATGGATCAATAATCGCGTAGGACTCGGCATCCTCGAGCACCATTCCGTCGACAGGAGACGGGAAGCTCGCCTTTTTGAAGCCCGCAGCCAGCGCAAGAAGGTCGTTTGAATTCTCGTCTATCGCCTCTGTCATCGAAGCCCCAACTGGATTGCACAATAGCTCTGTGTCGACAATCCAGGGAACAGGGCGTAGCGGTTCGCCCCCCCTTAGAATTGAGCCTAGCAAACGTCATCGCGACAACACAGTCGGTCCGACCGAAAGCATCGGGACCGACAAAGACGCGATGGTCGGTTTTACGAATACGGTAATAGTAGAAAATTGCATCGTCCCCATAGGCCTCTTGCACTATCAAATTGAAGGGGTTTGCCTCAATTGGGCTCTCGGGATCTGGAACATTCGCCGCAATGGTAATTCCGCCCCCGCGAGTAATGTCGCGGTCGATTTTTATTTTCAGAGACGATCGATCGTGGTCTTCGGCGACATCGATAAGCTCGAGTGCCAAATCATCCAAAGAGAGTGAACCCCCGCCTCTAACAATAAAAGCATCACAGTTGGAAATGTTGCAAAAGCCAATTACATCGGAAATCTGAATCTCATGCGGCTTACTTACGCTCCCCGCAAGGTCCCAAAGTTCGCTTGGAAAGCGACGGTCCGCAAGGATTCGATCGGCGACCTCGTTCCACGAAAGGTTCGGAAAGACGTAGTCGGGCAGCACCTTTGATGTCGTAGCTGCTTTGGTGGCACCTGCCTATGAAGCGCCGCTTTTTCCACAAAACGTCGCACCCGGCAATAGCGGAGCGCCGCATTGCTTGCAAAATGCATTCTCCGTCTGAGTGCTTGCTGCCACGTCCGTAGCATCGGCTGTCGTCTTAATATTAAGAGCGCTTCCCGCAGATGACAGCCCAGACTTTAAGTTGTCGAACAAGCCCATAGCATGTCCTTTCTCGTTGGAACGATTCCTTTATCTTTTTGTAAACCCAAAAGGACGAAAAACGTTGCGCAACACCGCCGGACGGTTGGATCTAGAAACTGCAGCTATCCGATTTTGCCTCGTGCAACGATATACGTCACTTTGCCGCCAAGGCAAAGCTCATCGCCCACTTTGATTTCCACCGGCGGGTACTCACGCCCCGGCTCGGCCTCAGAGCTCGGGGGCTCAACGACCGTCAAGTCTTCGGCGCCGCGCTTGAGCACTGTTCCAGCTGTCGAGCCCAGACCCTGCACATACCAGCGACCCCCCTCGCACCATATGCGAAGATGCCGGGCGCTTACGCAGCCGTCGGGCGCGCCAATCACGTTTGTGCCAGTCGGCAAATAGCCAATGACAGTGCCCTCTGGATCTTGAGACAACTCATATGCCGGCAGGCGCACGACACTGCCTTCCCGCAAGATAAGGCCTAGCGTTGTGGAAGCGCTATCGACAGGACTCGCCACAGAAGCATAGCCGCTCTTGCCGTTATCGAGTCTAAGCGTCGTTGAGCTAAAGTGTCCACCCATGCATCGCTCCAGAAAGTCCTCGACCTGCTCCGCCGCGCGCGTCGGATCCTGGAGGCAGCCTGCTACCACAAACAGCATGACAAACAGAGCGGCTCTATCCTTGCCGGCAGGAAGCACTGCCATGTCGATACACCTGACCGCATTAAGATACGTCTGTCCGCTCAATCCCCACGCATCGAATGCATCAGCCATAGCATGAGCCGCCGGCCCGCGATAGTGATCGGCAATTTTAACGCGCGATGCCGCGCCGGAGCCCTGCCGCGCCGCCAGTCGCGCCATAACGTTGAGCGAGGCGTTTTGCAAGTCGCCGAAATGCGAGGGATTCGTTTTGGAAGGAACAATGTCCACGTAATTGCGCATGATGCTCGAACGATGCATGACCTCGAGCGACTCACGAGGAGACATACCGCCGGCAACAGGCCGAACGGAAAGCAATAGGCAGCACGCATCGTGATAGTCGAGGCCCGCAAACCCTCTTAAATCCTCGAACATGATACGGCGCGGCGTTATCTCTGCCATAAAACATCCTCCTCAGCAGGGACTACGCCCTGGCTATCATCGCTAACGCAATTCGTTTCTTGAACCTCAGAACTCTCCTGGTGGCCGGGGAGTTCCGACCCAAACGCAATCCGCGCGACACACGACACGGCACTAAGCGCAAACATGATTGCCAAAATTATAAGCAATCGCCAACCGAGTTTTCGAACGGGACGCGAATGACGAACGTCCCTAAACCCAATAGATGTGCCACTGCTCGAAACGGCCCCTCGTTTCTTTTTTCCCGAACTCGAAAAGCCCGAGGAAACAGGGGGCGCCGGTGCAGAAGTCGCCGGCGCAGGAGGCGGTACGGGAGGCGCAGGGGGCGGCGGCACGGGGCTCGAAGAAGCAGAGGCAGAACGGGGTTTCGAGGCGCGGGCAGAGCCTGATCCTCCAGCCCTCTTCGGTCGCGGCGATGCAGCCCCCGCGGCAGCCCCAGCGGCTGCCGAGCCCGCAGCAGCACCAGCGGCGGCTGCGGCAGATGCAGTACCGGATCCCGCCGCAGCTCTCGCCGTCGATGCAGCGCCAGCCCCCGCCGCCGCGGCGCCTGCCGCACTCCGTACGGTGCCAGGCGTAGGCACGGGCACCGGCGTGGGAACCGGAACGTGCTCCGCACCGGAAGTATCAAAATAAACATCAGGCTCAGACCAAGCGTCCCCTGTTGGCTCCGGCGCGGACACCGGAGTTTTACGGGACGCTTCAAAACGCTCCTCAGCATGCGGCATAGGCACAGTTGCCGATTCTGCCACCGGAGCCACAAAGTCGTTCTCGAACGGGTTGGATTCCGTAAGAGGTACGCCCACCGCATTGCCAACAAGCGTCGTTTCATCCCAGCCCGAATCCGCATCATATTTTTCGGGCATTTCAACCGGCTTGGGAGCTGCGACCGTTCCGTTTCGTTGACGACCCTCATACCAGCATTCAAGCTCGTACAAAAGGCCATCCACCGTTGGCCTGGCCTCCTGAGAAGGTCTGATACCGCTCATAATCGCATTGAGCAACGGCGCCTCGTATGTGCGCCGGGCAACAAGCGGTTTTGGATCCATGCTCATTTTGGTGCGATAATCTGACCCTCCAAGAGAGTGGGTAAGGTCGAATGGCGTATGTCCCGCGTAAAGTTCATACAGCACGCTGCAGAGTGCATAGATATCAATCGCAGGATTGTTTCTAAGCTCTTCCACGCCCTCCACGTCTGCCGTCAGCATCTCGGGAGGAGCGTAATCTCGCGTGGCCCCACGCATCATGCCCACACGCTGCGTAAAGGCCATGGGAATATCTTGGCATTCTGTGGTCGAATTGCCAAAATCGATCAGGCACGTATCGAAGGCGCCGGCAGCAACCTGCTGAGACAGGCTCATATCCTTGGTGCGAAACATAATGTTATTAGGAGAAATATCGCGATGCACAAGGCGGCTGTTCAGGCGCTCGACACCCTGCAAGATCTCCAAGACCGAAATGCCCACTTGCGCCACGACTTCACCCTGAACACCGTCGCCTTCATGGGGCAGATCGGGTACAGCATGCGCCAGCGTGGTGCCCTCGATCCATTCCATAAGGATAAGCGGCTCGCCCTTCCACGACCCATAGCCATAGACCTGTGGGAATCCTTTTAGCCTAGATACTGCGAGCTGGTTTTTATATTCTTCGAACAGCATCTCCCTCAGCTCGGAAGGCGAGCAATCGCTGTTGGAATCGGGTGCGTTTAACCGCTTGAGGGCAAAAACCTCTTCGTAAAGGTTCACCACCTTGGCAACCGCACCAAAACCACCATGAAGCGTGCTCCCCGGTTGAAGAAAGAGCATATTAAAACGCGATGCGAGCTCCTGTTCACGCCCGGGCTCCACAGGAATGCTGGGCGTAAAACCATCAAGCTGCACAACCTCGAGCTGTTCCAAATTATCCATGGCTCCCCCATTGCAATCGTCTGAGCAAAAGTATCACGCAGGCATGCTCGAATATGTTGCGCAACAGGCACGAAAAGGGCTGTCGGATAATTTGCACTGAGAGTACGCCTGCCCTATGCAGGCAAATTGTGAGAGGAGGCCACATGACCGCATCAGATATCACTGTCGAACAACTACAGAAACGATGCGCGCCCGGATACCCCATGGGGCCCATAGTGGTGTCCGGAGCTCAGTGCTTTGCAGACACGACATGGTCCGATTTTGCATTTCGGGCCGCAAAGCAAGAGGAGTTGCGCATAACCGTGCGTACGGGACTCGAGGCAATCCAGGGAGGTGTCTTTTTTGGAAAGCGCCTGCGAGCCTTAGAACTAAATCTGCTTCGTCCCGAAGGACCGGCACGCATCTACATAACGGTAGAAGCATGCTCTAGCAACGCAAAGCTCATGGCGTGGCGCTGTGATCTCTCCGGAAACAATGCAGCGACCAACAAACAAGTCGAAAGCCTTATGAAGGCCATCGGCAACATTGCAACCGAAAGCACAGCAATGGGAGCGACGACACTCCCCTAGCATAATATGTAAATGGGGCGGCTTTGACCGCCCCATTCTTATAACAAGATGAACATCTGGCCCTAACAACAAATCCGCCCTCATTTCCTTAAACAAGAAATGAGGGCGGATGATATGACGGATGTGAGACAGCTTCCGGAGGCCTTTCTGCTGAAAATGCAGAAGCTTCTGGGGGAGGAGTTCGGGCAGTACCTGGAAAGCTTCAAAGAGGAGTGGAAGCCCGGTCTCAGGGTGAACACGCTGAAGCTTTCCCCGAAGGAACTGGCTGAACTGGTGCCGTGGAACCGCATCCGCTGCAGCAGAAACAAAATTTCTACAAGTGTGGGAAAAGCCCCAGCCAAGTTTCTCATTCTCGTCGCTGGACAAGATGGTACCGGCATCGGCCTTGGCCTTCAGGTCATAAAATTCACCAACCACATACAGGTAATAGACGGCACCATCTCTCACGTTTTCTTGTACGAGCATGAAATATAGCGTGTTTTTAAAGCGCATCCCCGCTTTAGCAGAATAGATTTTAAGCACCTGTCGATTATACGCGGACTGCACGGCGGATTGTACAATGAGATCATTGTGACTCCCTTCAGATACGGTTAAGATCCAACTACCAACCTGTTGAATATCCACCTCATTGCCACGAAGCAGGAAAAAAGAATCAACTTCGGAAGTTCCAAAAAGAGGATCGGCATGTGTAACCCTTTGCCAAGCCGCAGCTCCTTCGAGCATCTTCATACCGTGCCCATCATTAAACGCTTCCAATGTATTAGTCGGCATAAGATGCGGAGGCTCCGCCGGAGCGGCCTGACCCTCCGGCGCAACGCCCATCGCCGGTTCTCCGCACTCGGGGCAGAACTTGGTGCCCGGCTCAAGGGAGGCGCCGCACACACCGCAGAACTTTGGCTCCTCGGAGGCAACCGGTTTTTGGACAGGAGAGGCCCCCTCTGCGGGAGCGGGTTTTTCGGCAGCGCCCTTCTTCGTAGAGGGCGCAGCGTCCCACCCTTCGTCCACGCCGTTGTATCCGTCTTTAAAGTTAGCTTGGCCATTCATTTGGTGGTCGTTCAAAGAAGCAACGGCAAAGATAACCCCGTTCGTTGCAGTTGAAATAAACTCGCTAAAAGTGTCGTGAAGGGCAGCAAACCTGGTAAGTCTCTCATTCTCGTCGTTGGACAAGATGACACCGGCATCGGCCTTGGCCTGCAGCTCGTAAGCATCGCCAACCATATACAGGTAATAAACGGCGCCATCTCTCACGTTTTCTTGTACGAGCGTGAAATACATCATTTTTTCCATGCGCCTCCCCACCTCAGCAGAATAGATACGAACCACCTGTCGATTATCTGCGGGCAGCATGTCTACATTAACAATGAGCTTATGCTTAAAAAACTGTTCAGATAGGCCTTTGATTACTCCAGCAACCTTTTGAATAGCCATCTCATTGCCATGAAGTAGGAAATGAGAATTAACCTCTTCAGTTCCAAAAACAGGATCGGCATGTGTGACCCTTTGGTAAGCCGCAGCTCCTTCGAGCAAGGACATCTGGTTGCAGCCCGTATCCAAAAACGCTTGCAATGTATCAGTCGGCATAAGATGCGGAGGTTCGACCGGAACGGCCTGATGCTCCGGCGCAACGCCCATCGCCGGTTCTCCGCACTTGGGGCAGAACTTGGTACCCGGCTCGAGGGAGGCGCCGCATGCGCCGCAGAACTTTGGCTCCTCGGAGGCAGCCTGCTTTTGAGCAGGGGCAGTCTCCTTTGCGGGTACGGGTTTTTGAGCAGTATTTTCCTTAGTGGAAGGCGCAGTGTCCTGCTCTTCGTCTACGCCGTTGTATCCGTCTTTAAATGCTTGAACAAAAGAGCCAAACAGTCCCATGGTATTCTCCTATTTTGATTAGTAGTTGCATACAGGGAAACTAAATCCCATCGCTCCCCTACGAGCGCTTATGGAAAAACAGCTTGTAGCAAATAAACGCTGCCACTAGGGCAAACAGAAAGCCTTCCCAGTTGCCTCGGATGAGCGCCGTAAGGCCGATGAGCAGCATTGCCAAAGCCCCCACGACGCCAATGAGCACCCAGTTGGCGGCAAAGTAAACAGAAGGCCCACGCCTCCTGTGCTCAGAAAAGGACATCTTGCTCGGCGAGTACGCGCCATGTCCACCCTTTTGCCTCCTCGAATCATATTGAGGACGCCAAGAACCGCTTCCAGCCATTCTTCTTACCTTCTTCCTATCAGAACGAGCAACCCGCCGTCCTCGTTACATCCAATGACTCATTACGTAGTTCTCAAAGCGCTGGCCGTCAGCCGGAACCAAGCGAATGCGAACAAGCTTTCTGGTGCCCATGATCTTGAGCGTATAGCAACGCTTGCCAAATTCGGTCCAACGCTCAAAATCTCGAACGTGGCTGTCCACGCGGATGATGCGCTCGACCTCTTGAGCCGGGCCAACTAAGGCAGAAATAGGATCTTCCATGGCACGTTTAATCTGCTCGGTGCGCGGCTCCCTAGTGCGGAGCCTAATGTATTTGGGATAAAGACCCATATGGCAAATCATGCCATCGACATCAGCGCCGATAAACGACTCGTCGGCATCGGAATAGCCTGCCGCCTTACCGTAAGCGCCCTTTGCCAACCCAGAAACCTTATTAAACAACCCCATGGTCATCACCCGTCTGCTTAAACTTACCTACTTTCTAAAGAACGGCAACCCGCCCTTTTTGACATTGTCAGCGAGAATCGCGTCAATCTGTTGCGCAACATCGGCAGGAGCCGTAATTCCCAGTGCCTCGAGCGCGCGAGGCCCGCAGTAACGGGCGCATTCGTGTTTAAGGGCGCCATGGTTTTCGAGCTTAACTTTGGGAAGGACCTTGCCCATAGCGGCGTGCATGTCTTCGCGATTCACTCCGTAAACCGCTAGGTACGAAAGAACTAGTGCCAAGCGATCGAACGATCCCTGTCTGCCGCGCGAATACTTTAAAGCAAGCTGAGCGCAGGCCTCGAAGGCAGGCAGCCAGCAAGTGGCCGACATTGCAGCCATGGCAAAGGCAAAATCGCCAAGGTCCTTGCAACATCCCAAAACACCCTGGGCGAAAGCGTCGCAGATCCTATCTCGATCACGGCCCTCAACGTCAGAAAAATCGACAGCCCCACGGTAGCTTTTTAGGATATCTGGGATTCCCTGATATGCCCTGAAATCCGCGCTCGCCTGAGAAGCCCTCCCCAACTCCGCAAGTGACAGTGCGAGCATGCCCTGGCGACCAAGCACCGCCGCATTCGCAGCCCGGGAATAGCCATAAAGAGCGCGCAACGTCCTAAGATCTTCTTTTGAGGGATTCAAAGGATCGATTCCATCCGTAAGGCCATGCGAAGCAGTGCCCATCGTTTTTACCATGGGCGGGCAACACACCAACTTGTTACTGGGAGCCGCCTTGGCAAGCGAGTCAACAAGCTCACGAAGTATTGAGGTCGCTTTTTCGCTGCGACAGCTCAACAGGTAAGCAACATATAGGGACGTAGCATCGGTATAACCTATGGCAAGCGCCTTATGAGTAGGGAATCCTTCCCTACAGCAGATTTTATACAGATCCGACGCAGCCTCTACGCCCTCGACGTGACCCAAGCCAAACGAGAACATGGTTCCCATGTCTTGTTCGCGTCCATGGTCGCTCAGCCACACAAGACCACGCGGAAGTTCTCCAACCTTGGCATACGGAGCGCGAGCAGCGATGACCCCCCAAATGCCATTAATCTCCTTCGGGGCAACAACGCACACCGCCGTCACCGCTGCCTCGACGGCCGATTCGTAAACATCGAGCGAATGGGTGAACCCGTTGACATAGGCAATCACAGCCGTCGATAGCTTCACGCGATCAAGAGCAAAGGCCGCTTGCAGGGCCCCAGCGGCAAAGCGTCCAAGCTCGCCGTCGGGACCAGCTTCCTCCGGCGTACACTTGCGGGCCGCAGCAGATTTAGAGAACAGATCCAGCAAATCGATAATCTTTTGAACGTCCGATACCTCGCCCGGCGCAAACAGCCACGAAGAATCGCCGCCGCGCTGAAGAATTGCCAAAAGGTCGAGGCCGGCACGTGAGCAAGATTCGCATAGCGAGCTCATCTGTTTGGGGAAGTCCCGCGGCGTCACCGAGGCATCGGAAAGCAGACGCGATACCGTAGCAGCCGCGACGGCGCACACGCCTTCGCGCCTCTCGGCATCCATTCCGCCTACACGCCGCAGCAGATAGCTCAAAACAGGGATGAGCACGCCAAGACCCATATCCGCCAGCGTATCAAGCGAATCTACGAGCTGATTGGTAAGTTGCGCGTTTGTTGCCTCGTCGGACGAAGCCTCTGCAAAGGAGAGTGCACGTAGAAGCCTGCCCGCGTCCGCATCCGGCTCGCTCTTTCCAAGCAGCGCCCACAAATCATGGGCATCGTCCAGTACGCCCAACATGAATTTGGCCGTCGTGTGCTCCTGGACAAAGCTGCAGAAATCCGCGAGGCGCTTGGGGTTCAGCGAATAGGAAAGCTCGACAAATCCCAAATATCCGTCAACACCTGCGTAGGATCCATTGCTGTCCGGGTTATGGGGATCAAAGACGATCCAACCACTTGTCACGTAATCCGGAGCCGCCGCGATGGCCTCGGCAGAAGCGTTGATGATATCGCCCGATGCCTCGGTTGCATCATCGGCACCCAGCACAAAGGAAATTTGGCGTGACAAACGCAGCGGCAAGGCATAAGAAATGGCTCCGATAATCTGAGCCGCCTCCTCCGCCGTGGCAACGACAACAAGCTGCTTGCCGCCCATCTTTGCCGCAAAGAGCTTTGCCAGCAGCTCCCCCATGGAGTCTGCCATGTCCTCGTCCTCGAGCCATTCGCAGACTTCATCAAAAGTAACATTGCCAGCGGGAGCCAAATCTACGCGCGGCAGATAGTCGGGCTTCTCCGCGCTCTGAACTTCGGGCCCCATCTGCGAACGCAGCACAGACGAACCCATGAGTTCAATGGGCGCAAACGACATATCAGCCCAGGGAACAAGAAACGACTGGCGCAACATATTGCCCGAACGCCCCTGCGGTCCCATGTAGTCGTGAGGCAGCCGGGTGTTGTTGCAGTATAGACAGTAGTCCCCATCGAGCGGATGATAGCCAAAGATAGAGAAGCCCAAATCGTGCGGAACAGGGTCGACAAACAGGGCGTTGTAACCCTGAGATGAACCGGCTGCGGGAATAGACGGAAGCTTCTCGTCGTACGAGAAGACCTGGAAGCCATCGGAGGTCCCCTCTATGCCGCGGCGACACGAGGTATAGATAATCTGGTGAGCAGGCATGTTCTACTCCTTGGTAATAAGGTGATTCTTGGCCATAATCCACAGCAGGGGGTCCTCCACGCGCAGCGGACGAGGGCGCTTAACCGATCCGCTCTCGTCCGGAGCATTATGCAGGCCCAGGGCAGACACGCCAAAGAAGGCAACATCGCGGAAATTACTCTGGACACTCGAGACGATGGCGCCCTCATCCCAGTTTTCGAGCAATGCGCGCAGTTCGGCATCGACGGCCTGCTGATCCGCCTCGACGAAGGCTCCGTGCTTAGCATGCGGGCTTGGCTGCTGAACGGTAACCGCCGCACCGCAAATGGGCGTCAGCTGGTCAAACTTAGAAAAAGCGATGGCCACGGGAACATCGATGGCGTCCCCCTCGCGAATGCCGCGCGCCGTGCGGATAAGCGTCGTGATGGCGCTGAGCACGCCTTCGAAACCCGTCGTGCCCTGAACGCCGCGGAGGCTGCTCGTAAGATCCGTCTCGCCCGCTGCCTCGAGCTGCTCCCGAATGCCCGCAATCTGGAGCGGGTCGACAAGGAAGATGATGCCGCGCGCATGCTGCAGGTAGCGATTGACCGTGGCAACGGCCTGCGGGTCCTCCAGGTCTTCGCCGGCGGCGTCGAAGAACGAAAGCGTAAATGCCTTTTTGCGGCCACGAGACGCCTCGGTATAGTTCCACGTGTAGATGAGCGGCATCTTGTCCTTGCGGTCGCCACCGCCCAGCGCGCGTGACGTTGCCTCGAGCGTATGCTGCTCCTCGAACAGTGGCTTGTACTTTGTCTCTTGGTACAGCTCACGGCAGTTATAAAGACCGTCCATGGTAAGGAACGGGTTTACGCCGGCATCCATGACATGCCCAACGCGGCGCGTGAGCTGGTCGATAAGAACGGTAATGTAATGGCTCTTGCCCGAGCCGCGCGTGCCCACGATAGCGATGATCTCGTTGTTGCCGTCAATCGAAGACTGCGGCAGCGGACTGTGACACGAAGGACAAATGGGCACGGGCGTGTTGGAGTGACATACGTCGCAGCACACGGAGCCGCCACCAAAGTGGCCCTGTTTTTGGGGCTTAAAGACGTGTCCCACGGGTCTGGGCCGCGGCCATCCGCGAAACGTCGAGTACTTCTCGTCCACCTCGGCAGCAGACCCCGAAGGGCCGGCGTCGCACTGGCGATTTGTGCAGCGATACTCTACGGCATCGGCCCCAAACTGCTCAAAGCAAAACGGACACACAATGCCGTTCGACGAGAAGGACGGCATGCCAGAAGGCGTAGCAGCCGATCCGAATAATGACGAAAAGAAACCCATAATGAAAACCCTTTACTGAACGAGATAACCGGAAGAGGTAATGTAAGCATCCTCCACGGACTTAATGCCCGAAGCGGGAAACGCCTGGATAGATATCTTCTTGGCCTTGGGCAACGTAACCGTGATGCTGTAGGTTCCATCGACCTCGACGGGACCAAACTCCTCAAGCGTTACAGAATCGACCGATAACGCGGGCGACAGGTTGCCGATGCAATAGGCGATCTTTGTCTTAGGCAACGTGAAGGATCCGCCCTCTTGGGCCGAAAACGTAAACGTAGACTCCCGGGGACCAAAAAGCTTCTTGCTATCCGTGCGCTCGTAACATACATGTGCATGGCGACGTTCAAAAATCTGCTGCGCAGGATCCGAGAACTCAAAGCTGCCCACGCTGCCTTTACGCGAAAAGACCGAGACGTAAAGCCTCTGTCCGTCGGGTGCCGGCACGGTCAGACAGCCATCGCGCTCCCAGTTTTTCTTGGAAACGGGTCGCGGCTGGCACGAGGAGTCCGAAAGGTCGTCCACAAAACTTGTCTCACTCACGGCAACACTAAATCCCGTCACTGCGCGGTCCTTTACCGAGACATAGATAAGCAGCTTGCCGTTTGCCTCCTCGATGGAGTCGATACTTACCTTGCCGCCGTTTGACACACGAGCCTTGGCGCCCACGATAGCGGAGCTACCGCAAACCGTGGCCGCAAAGAAGTAAAGGACCTCATCGCTCTTCCAGGTGAGCATGCCTTTGCCCGGCCCGGCAACGTTCACGCTCACAACTTCAAAGTCTCGCTCGAGCGAGGCCACATCGGACGTCGACCCCGGCTGGGGAATGGATTTGGCGTCCACGGAGCCAAAGAAACGCACCTCGGCGCCAACATCCTCCCACTCAAGATCAAAGACGCCTTCCGCGCCCTTATGAGCACGCGAGACAAGGCCGTCTACATAGCGTGTAGCATCGAGCGGGGTCGCCTCGAATGTCTGCGGATGCGTCTGGCGACGGCCCAAGCCAACGATATCGAAGGAAGCACTCATCTCGTAGTGATACGTCACGCCGTCCGTAAGGCCGCCGATAACGTAGTGACCACCAGATGGGACGGTAATGGGGTCCCCGCCATCGAGCGGCGTAATCCGAACGGTCGCACTCGATGGCAGCGGCTTCCAAGACACCTCGATCTGCTCATGCGCCGGCATAAAGCGCACGTCCGTAAGGTCGGGCGCAAGAGCGATAACCTCGCTCGTAGCAGGCTGGGAACGCACGCCGACGCGTACGACAACCACCTTGTATGCAAGCGCACACCCCTGGGGAGCATGCTCGTGGGTATATGAGGGCTGATCAGTCGTGCCAAGGAGCTGATCGCCGGAAGAACCGTCACCCTCGACAACGTAGACCTCGTACACAAGCGCACCGCGCGAACGACTCGGCTGCCAAACAAGGCTTACGGTCGAAGTCTCGGCATTGCCGCGAGCCTCCAAGTTGGAAACCGACTGCGGGGCGTGCGACGCAAGGAACGAACGAGCAGCGGCATAGTCGGCGCAACGGGCGAGCGCCTGCTCGCAGAGCTCGGCGGCCTCCTCCGCATCTGCCGTCCCCTGAGCTTGACGCACAAGATCGTCCGCCTCGGTTACGCCCGAAGAAACTTCCGCCTCACGCGCCTTAAGATAGGCAGCATCGACGCCCGGTACGAGCAAGGCGCGCCTTAAGAGTCCATCTGCCTCCGCAAAGCGACGCTCCGCAATGGCGGACGTGAGCTTAGCGCCCAAATCGCCCGCGGCAGCCTGGAGCTGAGCGACTTTTGTGTCGACCTCGGCAACGCGGGGCAAGGACGGCCACGCTGAGCGCGCCTGAGCGAGGTTTGCCTTCGCACCCTCAAAGTTGAGCCAGCCCGCAAGCTTATCGGCAGCGTCGCACAGGCGCTCCGCATCCTCGATGGCCGCACCTAAAGGCGCACCGCAACCGGGGCAGCGATCGTTGGTGTTGGGGTATTTCTTGTGGCACGAGGGGCACTCGAGCATAAGCGGCAAACCGCAGCGACCGCACGTGGCAGCAGACTTGTCGTTCATATGACCACAGCGGCACTGAACGAGCGAGTCGAGCTCTGCATCTCGCTCAAGCGAAATGCCCTTCTTTTTGCAGTGGCCAACGAGCAGGGAACGAGCCTCGGTCTTGTCTGCCACAAAGGGAGCAAGGGTCTCAACGGCAGCACGTTGCTGCTCGACCCTTAAGCTGTTGTCCGAGAACGATGCGAGCTCGTCGAGCTCATCAAAGACACGGTTGAGCTTAAGGCGATTGAGGCATGCGTCGTACTCTTTACGAGCGTCGTCTGTGCCAAAGGCCTTGCGGCATAGGGCCTCAAGGCTCGCCGCGGCCGCCTGCTCGGGCGTGTTGGCGCGGAACGATCCCGCCACCTGCTTTGCCTTCGCAAGCAGGTCTGCACTCGGGGCGCGATAGGGGTCGGCACAACCATCTGGGCAAGCAAAGTCGTACAGATCGCTTTTGCCCAGGGCAATAAGATCTGTCTCCTTTTTATAGCCCGCCCAACCAGGAAGCTTATCTTCCATGTAGCGTTTGTAGACATCGTTTGATCCGTCGTTGGTAGATGCGGTGGCACCGCCCTCGGCAACCGTGTACTTAAGCTCGGCAGCACGCTTGCGCACAAGGGCCTCATCCACCTGATACTCGACGCCAAAGTGGGTTTTCTTAATGCGCTTCTTGGTCTTGTTGCAGATAAGATCCAGCTGACCAGCAGAAATCTGATTGTTTTCCGCCGCCGCCTCGAGCACCGGATCGAGCGCGCCGTTCACAACCTTAAGAGCATTCGCCGCGATGGTAGAGACCTGGGCCTCGTTGCCATCGGCAAACGCTTTCTCCATGTTGGGAACCTCGCCCAAGAAGCGCTTGTAGATAATCTGGTCCGTACCGCGCGAGGCCTTGGGGCCCCACACCACACGTGCATCCGTGAGCAGCTGCCGTAGCTTTTCCTGTGAAGGAACGGGGTCAAGCGGCGCGCCGACGACGAGTAGCAAGTTGAGTTCTTGTTCCATAAATAGACTCCCTAAATGCTGATGCCAGAGCCGCTCGAGATTGAGCGGCCGATGCTCGAGAACGCGGTGCCGAGTTCGGAGAAGTCGAAGAGGCCCGCGTAGCTATCCGAGGTGGAAATCTTTTTGAGGAACTCAAGATCGGCATCAGGGGTACCGATACCGATGATGGTCACGCCGTCCTCTTTGAGCGACTCGGAGTTATTGAGCGCAGAACAGCACGCGCAAGAAGCCCAAAAACCATCCGTTAGCACAAGAACAATATCCGACGTATCACCTTTCTGAAAACCGCCGCGCCAGGAAACAAATTCTTTCAAGGGATCAGCGGCATTGCATCCGCCACACGACTCCGCTTCGGGAGAATAGAAACCAGAATGCATGCTTTCAAAATATGCATCATATGCATCATCGTCGTAACGGAACGTATGCTGATGGCCGTTGAGAATTTCCTCGTTATACAGTCCCGCACGTGTGAATTTAACAACATTTGCGTAATCGCAGTTCGGCTCGCACGCAATGCAGGACCGATCGGCAAAGTACATCAAGCCGACCTGGACGCCCGATCCGTCGACAGAGTCGAGGAAGGAGTCGACCGCTTCCTCCGCGGCGGCAAAACCCTCGCCGTACATAGAGGCTGAGACGTCGACGCAGATCATCACTCGGGCGTCGACGGGGCCATGGCCCTCGCCCTCAGCATCGTTGTCCGTCGGCGCGTTCAGGAAGCGCGAGAGGTCGGACTCGACCTCGGCGCGCTCCACCTCGAGCGCCCTGCCCGAGGGCGCGAGCGCTGCGCCCACCTCGATGGTGGCGTTCTCGGTGTAGGAATACGAGACCAAGACGCGCGTCTCGCGCCCGCGCTCGCCCGGAATCTTTGGGACCACGTACTTGCCCACGACCGTGTTGTTGAGGGGCGCCGGGTCGTCTCCCTGCAGGAGGTAGATCTCGAGCGAGCCCGGACGTCTCGGCGTGGCGCGCACTGCGTACTCGCGGCTATTGGTGGCGGGGACGGGCGTGTTCTTGGCGATGATGGTCGAGTTGACGTAGCGCGAACGGTCCTCGCTCTCCGCGATCATGCCCATGGAGTGCGCCGTGCAGTCCACCAGCTTGGGGAGAGCGCCCAATGAGAAGCGCGGGGCGGCGGCAGGAGCGCCGGGGAGCGAGAACGTGGTGCCGCACTTCTGGGCCGCGTACACGGCGGCGCCCAGGGCCACGGCCTCGTCGGGGTTGACGTTGCCGCCGATGGGGCCGCTGCCCACCTTGCCGGTAAGGTACTCGCGCACCTGCGGCATCTTGGTGGAACCGCCCACGAGGATGTAGCCGTCGACCTGCGCCCACGTAAGCCCCGCCTCGCGCAGCGCCTCCTCGCAGCAATCCGTCGTGAGCGTCAGCAGGTGGCGCGTGGCCTCCTCGAAGTCCTCGCGCGTGACCTCGATGGTTCCGGAAACCGATTCCGCCATAACGCGGGCACGCGTGCGGGCACGGTTCGTAAGGTCGCGCTTGACCTGCTCGGACACGACGGCAAGCGTATTGATGTCGGAAGGCGTGAGGTCCGACTCGACATCGTCGCGGTCTAGTCCCTTGGCATCGCAAAGCTGGTCCAGGATGAAGTCCGAGAGGGCGCTGTCCCACTGGCGGCCGCCCAGCTGGTGATTGCCCGTGGAGGACAGGACGCGGATCTCGCGCCCCGAGAGCCTGGCCACCGTGACGTCGAACGTGCCGCCGCCCAGGTCGTAGATGAGGATCGTGCGATCGCCGGCGGCGTCCGCGCTCATGAGTCCGTAGGCGTAGGCGGCGGCCGAGGGCTCGTTCAGCGTGCCCAGGGCGCGCACGCCCGCGCGCCGCAGGGCCTCGAGCGTCGCCTCGCGCTGGGGCGCCTCAAAGTACGCGGGCACCGTCACCACGGCAGAGTCGATCTGGACACCGTTGGCGCGGGAGACGTCCGCGATCAGATGGCGCAGAAACGTGGACGAGAGCGTGGTCGCGTCGAATTCGCAGCCGCGCAGGTACTCCACGTAACCGGCATTGCCCATATTCGTCTTGTAAAAGGAGGCCACGTTGGCATCGCCCATGAGCTGGGCCTCCTTGGCCGCCTCGCCGCAGACGACCGAGCCGTCCTCGGCGACGGCGACCACGGAGGGAGTCGTGTGCTCACCCGAGGAGTTGGGCAAGATCTTGGGCTCACCGTCCGCGCCCACGCACGCCACGGCGCTGAACGTCGTCCCCAGATCGATACCTACCGCGATACCCATATCGTCTCCCTCAACTCGTCTGTCTTCTTAGTGTCTTAAAGCACCATCTGCATGGCCGTGGCCTTGGAGCGCGCCTCGCGGATCTCGTCCTCGGTGAGGCCGCCCCCATAAAAGAGGCTCCCTAAATGCTGATGCCAGAACCGCTCGAGATGGAGCGGCCGATGCTCGAGAACGCGGTGCCGAGCTCGGAGAAGTCAAAGAGGCCCGCGTAGCTATCCGAGGTGGAAATCTTTTTGAGGAACTCAAGATTGGCGTCTGCCGTGCCGATGCCGATGATGGTCACACAGTCGTTTTTGAGCGACTTTGCATCCTGAATGGCTTTGTCGGCATCGCACCAGCGCCCATCGGTAAGGATGAGGAGAATGTCCGCCTTCGCGTCGCTCCTATCCATTTTTGTATCCAACCAATCCGCATAAACGCCCAGCGGGTTGTCCGTTCCTGCGCCGCATTCAAAAGCGAGATGGGACCGAAAGCCCCTATCGCTATTGCTCGTGAGCAGCGAAACTTTGTCGTAATCCATCGTTGGATCGCAGCAGACTTTTGCATTAGACCCAAAGTACATCACGCCAACATGGACGCCCGACCCTTCAACGGAATCGAGGAACGCCGTTGCAGCCTTCTCGGCCGCCTCAAAACCCTCGCCGTACATAGAGCCTGAGACGTCGACGCAGATCATCACTCGGGCGTCGACGGGGCCATGGCCCTCGCCCTCAGCATCGTTGTCCGTCGGCGCGTTCAGGAAGCGCGAGAGGTCGGACTCGACCTCGGCGCGCTCCACCTCGAGCGCCCTGCCCGAGGGCGCGAGCGCTGCGCCCACCTCGATGGTGGCGTTCTCGGTGTAGGAATACGAGACCAAGACGCGCGTCTCGCGCCCGCGCTCGCCCGGAATCTTTGGGACCACGTACTTGCCCACGACCGTGTTGTTGAGGGGCGCCGGGTCGTCTCCCTGCAGGAGGTAGATCTCGAGCGAGCCCGGACGTCTCGGCGTGGCGCGCACTGCGTACTCGCGGCTATTGGTGGCGGGGACGGGCGTGTTCTTGGCGATGATGGTCGAGTTGACGTAGCGCGAACGGTCCTCGCTCTCCGCGATCATGCCCATGGAGTGCGCCGTGCAGTCCACCAGCTTGGGGAGAGCGCCCAATGAGAAGCGCGGGGCGGCGGCAGGAGCGCCGGGGAGCGAGAACGTGGTGCCGCACTTCTGGGCCGCGTACACGGCGGCGCCCAGGGCCACGGCCTCGTCGGGGTTGACGTTGCCGCCGATGGGGCCGCTGCCCACCTTGCCGGTAAGGTACTCGCGCACCTGCGGCATCTTGGTGGAACCGCCCACGAGGATGTAGCCGTCGACCTGCGCCCACGTAAGCCCCGCCTCGCGCAGCGCCTCCTCGCAGCAATCCGTCGTGAGCGTCAGCAGGTGGCGCGTGGCCTCCTCGAAGTCCTCGCGCGTGACCTCGATGGTTCCGGAAACCGATTCCGCCATAACGCGGGCACGCGTGCGGGCACGGTTCGTAAGGTCGCGCTTGACCTGCTCGGACACGACGGCAAGCGTATTGATGTCGGAAGGCGTGAGGTCCGACTCGACATCGTCGCGGTCTAGTCCCTTGGCATCGCAAAGCTGGTCCAGGATGAAGTCCGAGAGGGCGCTGTCCCACTGGCGGCCGCCCAGCTGGTGATTGCCCGTGGAGGACAGGACGCGGATCTCGCGCCCCGAGAGCCTGGCCACCGTGACGTCGAACGTGCCGCCGCCCAGGTCGTAGATGAGGATCGTGCGATCGCCGGCGGCGTCCGCGCTCATGAGTCCGTAGGCGTAGGCGGCGGCCGAGGGCTCGTTCAGCGTGCCCAGGGCGCGCACGCCCGCGCGCCGCAGGGCCTCGAGCGTCGCCTCGCGCTGGGGCGCCTCAAAGTACGCGGGCACCGTCACCACGGCAGAGTCGATCTGGACACCGTTGGCGCGGGAGACGTCCGCGATCAGATGGCGCAGAAACGTGGACGAGAGCGTGGTCGCGTCGAATTCGCAGCCGCGCAGGTACTCCACGTAACCGGCATTGCCCATATTCGTCTTGTAAAAGGAGGCCACGTTGGCATCGCCCATGAGCTGGGCCTCCTTGGCCGCCTCGCCGCAGACGACCGAGCCGTCCTCGGCGACGGCGACCACGGAGGGAGTCGTGTGCTCACCCGAGGAGTTGGGCAAGATCTTGGGCTCACCGTCCGCGCCCACGCACGCCACGGCGCTGAACGTCGTCCCCAGATCGATACCTACCGCGATACCCATATCGTCTCCCTCAACTCGTCTGTCTTCTTAGTGTCTTAAAGCACCATCTGCATGGCCGTGGCCTTGGAGCGCGCCTCGCGGATCTCGTCCTCGGTGAGGCCGCCCTTGACCTCGACCTCGACCTCGCAGGACTGACCAGACGTAGGCTCAACGGCGCGAACGTCGAGGATGCCCTGCTCGCTCAAAATAAACGTCACGTCAATAGGAGAGCCCTTAGGCAGGTTGGTGCCCGAAAGGTCGATGGAAGCGGACGCAAGGGCTTCGCGATCCTTCTCGACCTTCTCCTGCTCGGCATCGTTCTCATAGACCTGAACGAGAACGGACGTCTGCCCGGCCTCGGACGTACCAAAGCGCTGGGTGTTTTCGAAAGCGCCCTTCTCGGGATCAATCTTCTGGTTCTTAAGAATCAGGTTGAAGATGCAGGGAGTACCCGAGTCATCCAGCGCCTCAACGCCATAGCTCTTCGACGTGACAACGGAGATCTTGATGGCAGAAGCCGCGTCCTCGGGATTGACGAACGTCATTGCCAGGTTGTTGGCACCGACGTTCTGCTGCTGCTTAACTTCCTGCGTCTGCTGGTCGACAACCTCAACCGTCTCCTCGGAAGTGCCCTCCTGCTCGGCCTTGTGATACAGCATGCTGGCGAGCTGGGCGGCATAGCGGGCAGCACCCTTTGCTACGGCCTCATCCGGATCGTTAATGGCCTGTTCAAGATCGGGGAACTCCTGCTTGAGGCAGTCGGAAACCTGACGCATGCGCGTAGAGCCGCCCACGAGCAGAATCTTGGTTGGGTTATGGCCCTTAGCCCTAGCGCCGTCCAAGCAGGTACGCATGATGTCGATGGTACGAGAGAGCAAATCGGACGTCATATCGTTAAAGTCATCGATGGTAAGGCCAATCCTTTGGGGCCGACCCGTAAAGTTCAGAACTGCATTGGCGCTGTCCTTGGACGTAAGGGCAAACTTAATTTTCTCGGCTTCGCCCTGGAGCTGCTGGTCGGCATATTCATCAAAGATGTCCTCGTCTACCTGCGCCTCTTCGCAGAACTTATCCTTGAGGTACGCAACGATGGCGGCATCCCAGTCGCCGCCGCCCAAATTCTTATCGCCCTGGTTGCAGACGACCTCGATGTTCTTGGAGCCCGAGCTATGGCTAAACGAAACCGCGGAAACGTCAAAGGTACCACCGCCCAGGTCGTAAACGATAACGTCCTCGTCCTTATCGCTCTTGTCGCAGCCGTAGTTGATGGCGGCAGCAACAGGCTCCTGCACCGTACCGTACACATTGAGGCCAGCGATCTTTGCCGCAGCAAGCGTTGCCTGTGTCTCGGCATCGCCAAAGTAAGCAGGAACGGTGATAACGCAGCCATCGTAGCCCATGGGCATGTTTTGGGCAGCGTCATAGGTGAGCTTCTTGAGCACATAGGCAGAAATCTGCTCGGGCGAGTAGGTCTGCGTCCATTCTTCATCGTTCTCGTCCTTGCCGCTTATCGTGATGGCAACGGGACTGTCGCCGATAATGCGCTTAACAAAAGAGGCCGTGAAATCGGGGTCGATCAAAGCATTGTCCTTGGCAGGCTGACCCACGTCGTACTTGGAGGGGTCATCCGGATCAAAGTGCACCACAGAGGGCGTGGTGTTGGAGCCCTCGGAGTTCTTGACCACCACCGGGTTACCCGTCTCGTCGATGTAAGAGAGGCAAGAGTAGGTGGTACCCAGGTCGATGCCGATTACCGTTGTCTTCTCGTCACTCATGATTATTTCCTTCCTTTAATGGTGACTAGGTTGAATGAGACGACTAGGTTCTATGCCTACTCGTCGTCTTTGTCTAATTGCTGCTCGGGCTCGACGTAACCCTTTTTATACGTATACGCGCGGACAAATGCCGGATCGAGAACAGACCCCGAAAGCTCATAGCCCGGCGACAGGACCTCGATAATGACGCCGCGCTTTTCAGGATCGCCCGTTAAGGTGCGTGGCATAGCCAGCGTATGACGACCACTCTCAAACCGTTCTCCCGGTTCGGGCGCAAACGAGGTGACGCCAAAATCGCAAAGAACCTCAACGAGCATTTCGCGATAGACGGAGAGATCCTCCGCCTGCTGCTGAGCCGCATCCCCCTCAACGGTGCCAAGATAGGCCAGCGTCTTGTTCATGGCATCGACCACCGACGTCACGCGCTTAAGCAGGGGCGTGGTGATTTTCTCGTACACACCGGAGCGATACCGCTCAATTTCTGCACTGTTGTTCTTGAGCACTTCCTCCTCAAAGGTGGTGCGATCGATCTTCTGGCGAAAGAGCCCTGTTAGTTGAGCAATCCCCTCATCCAAAGTATCGAGGCGACGCCCCAGCTCCTCGGCAGGCATAACGGGAGTCGACTCGCCAACTTCGACACCAGCAGTGGCGTTCGCGTCGCAATCGCACTCCCCCTCCTCGACGGCCGTGTCGTCGGTGGCAGGCGTCTCAGTCTCAACGGGCTCGGCCGACTCCGCAGCAGGCTCGGCAGTCTCAACGGGTTCGTTTGCGCACCCCACCTCCTCGCTTACAGGTTCTTCGGGCGCGACGTCCTCAAACGAGGGAACAAAAACATCGTCAGTCATGTGCGTCTACCTCTTCTTCCTTCGATCGATCTCGAGCTGCTGGGCATAAGAAACAGCGTTCTCAACAGGCAGGGAAAGCGCCGTGGCAAACGTCGGGTCTGCCTGGCCCGCAATCCACGCAAACGGCTCGACAACGCCCTTGGGATCGTAAGCGCCGGCGAGACGCTCGTGGCCAACGGCAGAGGCTGCAAAGAAGCGATACGAGCGGAAGCTCGCCTTAAGCGACGTCAAGAAGTTGCCCATGCCATATTCGAGCAGGAAATCGCGAAGCACGGCATCCTGTGCGTCGTCGACAGGACACTCGGGATTTGCAGCAAGATACGCATCGCAGGCGGCCTGTCCGATTTTTTCATCCAAGCCCGGAAGATCCGCCTTGCTCAGCACCACGGCAAGGGGCATGGTGAATCTGCCCTGACGATCCGGCTTGGCAACGCTTTTGACTTTCTCAATCAAGGAAGCCAAGACGTCGTCGGGGTTCGAGCGGCCAGAAACGGCGGCATCCGTTGCCGAAAGTCCTTCCTCGAGCTCGCTTGCCAAATCCGGGATGCTCATGGGGTCCACCAGCAGCACGGCGCCTTCGGCGTATGCGTACTGAAGTTGGTCCTCGTGCTCGTCGTTATTAAGGAAGGTCTCACCGGCGACGTCGTAGAGATGAATTAGACGGTCGGGATCGAGCCCGTCTTTGCGAACAAAGACGCTCAGCGAGAATGCGGAGGCGCGCTTGACGTCTGAGTCCTCACTCGTCATGCTCGCATCGCCCGATTGATAAATCTTCTCGAGCTCGGAGAAGAGCCCTCGCTTTTCATCATCGAGAAAATCGGTGTCATAGCCCTGCTGAGCAGCGCGGTCGAGCACAAGGTCGTGGGCAAGTGCCGCAATGTAGGAGGTCTTTCCTACCGAACGGCCGCCAACAACGGGAATAGACATCGTCCTGGCCTCACCCGAAGCGACCGAATGGGCGCAATTGGGATTAGGACAGCACTGCTCCAAGTCAGAGCGATGGATGGTCGATCCATCAGGCCCCTTAGCAGACGCAAAGAAGGTGCACGGGAGCTTTTGGCCGCACTCGCACACATGCGTATAGAAGCCAAACGTGTTGGGACGAAGGTAGGAATGAACCTTGCCGCACTTGGGGCAAACATACCCAGGGGTCGGCCAAACATGCTTGCACTGCTCGCAGACAAACTCCATTTTGCGCGTTTTACGATACCAAGCATCCAATGCGCGCGAGAGACCAAAGAGGATGTAAACGAGCACCATTACGACCATGATGACGGCCGAATGGATGAATGCAAAGATTACCGTTCCCGCAACGCCCGCAACAAGAAACGAGAGGAAGCAGATGCCCCACAGGACCTTGTGGATAAAGCCACCGTTGTAGAGCTCAGTAATTAATTCCCCGCGCGTAACCCTGTTAAGGACGATCGCCTCTCGAATCGTCGCTCCAAGATCAGAGAAACCCTTATCGAGCCAGTACTCAGCACGAGAAGGCTCGGGCGGCAAAAGAGCAGCCGTCTGGTTATAGCGCTCGTCAGTCAATGCCATAATCGCTAGCTCCTGTTCGAATCAATCGCATTTTTCTTAAATGCAGCCGCGTAATTCTTAAAAGCCTTAAAAACGCCATACGCGCAGAAGCTCAAAACAATAGCGCCAAGAACAAAGGTGATCTGAGCTTGAAAAGCCCTCACGATCGCGTAGATGACAAACAAAAGAAACAGAACTGCAATGAGTCCGAATACCTCTAACATGCGTTTGTCCCCTCCTACTTCCTAAAAATGTTGATCAGCAAGTAAGCAGCGATGATTACGCCGAGACCGATGTATGCCTTCTGCAGGTCAGCGATTACGAGAACCAAAGCAACGGCAGAAAGGACGCAAGCTATTTGTCCCAAGCGCTTGTCTGACTCGTATTGCGTCGGCGCGCTGGGCGCAGAAGCAGCGGTGCTTCCGCCTGCAGAGGAACCCGAAGCCGTTCCAGCACCAGGTGTGGGGCTGGGCGCAGGGGTAGGAGCAGGACCGGAGGACGTCGTCGCGCTAGTCCCGGATGACGAATCAGAACCAGAATCAGAAGACGACCCCGTTCCGGAATCCGCCGATGAGCTCGTCGAGCCAGACGCACCTCCTGTCTGAGCGGCTCCGCAATAAGGGCAAAAAGCCATGCTATCGGGAATTGTTTTTCCGCAAGCCACGCATTGCATGTGAACTCCTTACACGTTCGCTATTAACCACGAAATCTTGGAAGAATGAACTTTGTAATAACAAACAACACCGCGATGATGGCGACCACGATGCCCGCAGTCTTCAGGAAGCCAAAGATGATATCGCCGTAGGTATCGAGGATAAACTTGCCAATCATAAAGACGCCAAAGGGCAGCAGGATAACGGTGCCCCAGCCAACCTCGTCGATCAGGCCCTTCGAAGCCGCCGCGCCAACCTGAGCCGCGGCCTCGGCAGAGGGACCGGAACCATCCTGCGAGTCCGTTGAAGAGTCATCGCTAAGGCTTTCTCCCCTAGCAAACTTTCTCCAAAGCCTGCCGTCCATGCGGGTGGGCACATCGTCGTTCCCCAAGCAGTAGCTAATATAGACGCCGTACCTATCGCAATGATCGGCAAGTGCATACGCGACCTCGCTACACGACGAATCACAATCAGCCCAGCACAGTGCGCGCAAAAGCCAATCTTCCTCGCCGCCTCGGTCACCATTGCGGCTAGCAAACTTCGCAAGAGCGGCGGCCTGCATAAACTTGTCCCAGTCCGAGGACGCCCTATCGTACGCATCGCACTCCGCTTTATAGTCAAAGGTGTCATAAGGTATGGTCCGAGCTTCGTCGTAAAGCGCCATAACTCTTTCCTTTCAGCTGGTGAACTTTCGTATTATTTCTATCGCTGAAATTGCGAGAAGTGTTGCGCAACATCTAAAATGGTCGCAAAAGGTTACGCGAACGGCGGTCGGGACACCCTGCCCGTTGCTTTGCGCAACCATCATTCGATTCGTGCTACCCGTGTCATCGCGCCGAACGTTGAATGCGCCCACCAGCACATTCCTTACGAGTTGGCCTGAGCCCTGCAATCGGCGCGCACATTTTAAAGGCTCGTCAGGCTAACGACGGGAACGGAGGAGCATGCGTACACCAAGTTCAGAGATGTACAGCGACTTGCGAAGCTTCGGCGGCATCACCAACTGCACCGCCGCCTCGATTCTCATTTCGAGCAAGTCTGATCTGTTCAGCCATGTCTCCAATCGTCCGTTTCTTTCGCGAAAGATTACAAACGCCGCTCCGGGTTCCATCGATCCCGCCGAGTTTTCTAACTTTGGCATTAGCACTCAGACGTTGTTTTCGAAAATCATCTCGAATTTGGGCGGATCAAATGCGCGCCGTCTCGTGTCCGCACACTATGCGGGGCCAGCGGCACTCAACATGCAAGAAGCTCTAACCTGCATCGGCGAGGACGCAAGCGTCTATGCCAACGCACTGCACAGAATTAATCACGGAACGCTCAAATCAGAGCTGGACCGCGACATCTTATATCTACATCTCTTTATTGCGTGCGGCTGTCTGCAAAACGCCTCGGCCGCCGTTGAGAGCACCGAGATGTTTGCCAACGCGAGCCTTGCCGTCTCTTTAAAGACAGAACTGACGAGCCCGGGTAAACCGAAACGAGCTTCCCGCAAACCCGATCAAACCCAGCTAGGGTTAATTCGCGTAATCGGCAGCTCGATCGTCCCCCCGATTCACCCCCTGTCTATTGAACCCGAGGGGACGGTCATTGGCTCCATTAGTTACAACGCCTCCGATATCACTGATGTTGGAAGCTCGGTGTCACGCCGGCATCTTCATATCTGGCTCGAAAACGGCACCTGGTACGCAAGGGGGCTTCATTCTACAAACGGGACGATTCTCATCAGCGGATCGAACGGAAAAGAGCGGACGCTCGAAATGCCCCGAAGCAAACGAGGAATTTCAGAGGCCTCTCCCTCCGCAATCATTGCAAATGGTGACATTCTTCAGCTGGGAACGGATACTTCCTTCCTTGTCGTATCCTTGGCTAAATAGCCGCTGGCAATATCTATCATGACGGGTCAAATCGCTTCCCTTCCGCTCTCCTCGTCTTGATGACCCAGCTTTATTCGTATTGACAGGAGCATTCTCATGGATATCGTCGACGGCAATAAACTCATCCGTCTTGACACGTTCGACACCGCCGTGGCGGTCGACCCCAGCGCCG
>ERZ833782.1019-NODE-1019-length-28005-cov-4.915671_pt1 | contig 28005 bp, 18 predicted proteins | sample MGYA00519577_ERZ833782 | MGnify/ENA primary metagenome ERZ833782 (study PRJEB31850, sample SAMEA3708745) | human gut metagenome | biome: human gut; feature: human-associated habitat; material: faeces | place: China | collected 2014 ...
TAGTACAAACACGCTCTTGAGTTCTCAAACCACCACCACTCACCCACCTCGCAGCCCTCCTGAAGGAGAACCACTCGCCGAGCGGCAGCAAGGGAATAACTTACACGCATTCGCGGACTCGCGCAAACCGGGCACGAAAAAACACGCCAGAATCGTTGAAACGACGGCGTTCCATCGGCGTGTCGAAATCAGCTTGAATCACGCCGTTACCATCAGGATACGCCGGCTTTTTATGGGGCTCACGTAACGAAATCAGATGTTCACCGGCGTGTCGCAACAATTTATTCCACGTTCAACTCCCCTCAGTCCGATCACGCGGACGGCTCACCCGCAAAAAGCTCTCGTCCTTATGGCTCGACTATCGTCTCGCCTTCGTCTAAAAAAACAGTCCACCGGACTGTTTTTTTAGACGCCTCAGCATCAAAGAGGGGAGCCAAAGGGGGATTAGAAGGTCAGGCGCATCTGATGCCAGACCACGTCACCGTGAGTGGACTCCGAAATGCCCTCGTCCTCATACCCAAATTGCGCATAGAATCCGACCAGCCGATCTTTGCAGGTGAGCACCAGGCCTTTACGTCCAGCTGCACGAGTGTCTTCAATGACTTTCCTCATGAGTGTACTGGCGCAACCGCGATGCTGATACTTCGGCGCAGTATCCACGCCGAAAATCATTTGCCAGTCACCTTGAGGGTTGTGCTGCGCGGCATCCTCGTACATGTCATCGGTCAAGTCGCGCCGATCGGTCGCGAAACCGTTGATGAACGCCATGACGATCTCGCCATCAATCAATAGCCAAAAACATTCCGGATAGGTCTCGATTCGGGCGCGCAGGGACGAGCGGTCGGCGGCCTCGGCGGCCGGGAAGCATTCGGATTCCATGGCGGCCAGCGCGTCCAGATCGTCGATGGTGGCGTGGCGGATTAACTGGGGATCAGAATCAGTCATGTTTTTGTCTTTCTCTTAACACTCCGTTGTGAGCAACTTCCCTCAGTCACGCTTCGCGTGCCAGTCGAGGGGAGCCAGATGGATGTCAGATTACGTGGTATTCGCGTAACAGGGTGGCAATATCGGTGCCGTCGAGTTTCTTGAGCACCTTCTTGACCACGGCCTTTTCAATGAAGTTGAGCTTCATATCGGTGACCGGTGCACCGTCACGCAATTTGACGGTGGCGTTGAGCAGGTTGCGCACGTCATAGACGCTACCCCACACTTCAGGCACGCCGCGGTCCACGCCGAGCAACGTGTAGACAGCTTCCATACCGGTGCGCATCGAGTATTCGGTGGTGAAAATCGTGTCGCGCGGGGTCTCGGCGAACTGGCCAAGGAATGCGAAGTTCACGGCACCATCGGGCACCACGTCCGGGCGGTCGCCGGCCGCGCGCGGCATGAAGAACGCGGTGATGTACGGCATCATGACCGGCACGGTGTTGGCGTGGTGCTTTGCAAGCGCCTCGATCTTGTCGGTCGGCACGCCCATGTGGTAAAGCCACTCCTCGCAAATCTCTTCACCGGTGCATTCGGTCATCGGCTTCTTCACATAGTTGCCGGGCTTGTCCGGGAACAGGCCGTAGACCCATACGCACAGCTGGTCCTTGGGCTGGTCGCGGAACTGCTGCTGGCGGTTCAGGGTCCAACTCATGAGCCAGTTGGAGTCCTGCACGGTGACGATGCCGCCGGTGACGACCTTGCCGGAGAACGGGTCGCGCTTGCAGATCTTCTGGATGTACGGCGGAATCTCGCCGTCCAGGGTGGTGACGGTGGCGCTCATCCACTTGGTGGCATTCGGATCGGAGCAGAACTTCTCCGGATGGCCAAAGCTCGGGTCCTGGTCGGCGATACGCTTCCACATATCCCAGCCGCCACCGGGCTTCAGGTCTGGGTTCCATGCGGCGGGCGAGTTCTGGGAACCCATGGTGGAGTTCTCCACGCAACCGCCGTTGGTGATGAACACCAGATCGTTCTCGGTCAGGTCGATGGAGGATTTATTACCCTCGTGATCCACGTCGATGCGCACGGCAAGCTTCTTGGTGGGCGTGCTGGCAGGGTTGCGCTTGAAGAAGCCGGAGGTGGCCTGAATCTTCTGGATGGTGTCTTGGCCTACGCCGGTGTGCTCGCGCTTGGGGCCGGCTCCCCCGCCAATCGCGAATTCCACGTTCTCGACCTTGGTGTTGTAGCGGAATTCGACGCCGTGCGATTCCAGATACTTGACCATCGGCAGAATCATCGACTCGTACTGGTTGTAGCGGGTGAAACGCAGCGCGGAAAAGTCCGGCAGGCCTCCGATGTGATGAATGTAGCGCTTGATGTACAGCTTCATTTCCAGCGCGGAGTGCCAGTTTTCGAAGGCGAACATGGTGCGCCAGTACAGCCAGAAGTTGGAGTTCAGCACCTCATCATCGAAGAAATCGGTGATCGGCTTGTCATACAGGTCTTCGTCCGGGGTGAAGAACAGCTTCATGATTTCCATCGAAGCCTTGTCGGACAGCCCGAACTTGCCCTTGAGCCCCGCGTCCTTGCCGAGATTCTTGGTGGCGCGGCACAGCGAGTAGTTCGGGTCCTCCTTGTTGAGCCAGTAGTACTCGTCGAGTACGCTGACGCCTTCGGTTTCGATGGAGGGAATCGAGCGGAACAGATCCCACATGACCTCGAAATGATTGTCCATTTCGCGGCCGCCACGCATCACATAGCCAAGGCCGGGAATATCAAGACCGTCACAGGCGCCGCCGGGTACCGGGTCCTTCTCAAGGATGTGGATGTTCTCGCCAGGCATCTGACCATCACGCACCAGATAACAGGCTGCAGACAATGCCGCCAGTCCGGTACCGATGATGTATGCATGCTTGTTGTCCACGTCGGCCGGCTTCTTCGGACGTGCGAAAGCCTCATAATTGCCGCTGCTGTAGTACATATTCCGCCTCCTTGGGGCAGAGTTGACACTTCATCAACTCTTCTTGAATAGACATCATGTCGCATTATTGACGAACGCGCCATAGGCAACGTTCGGCGTTCTGCCGCATTCGCCAATACCTTGCATCTACGGTTTTCGAGGCCTATGTTGGCTGTTGGCTCATAACTATTGAAGGCATACAGGCATACTGAGGATGCGGGGTGCTTCACCGAACCGGATGATTGATAAGGTCCCGCTCAATCCATGCCATGACCAAATCGGCAAGTCGGTTTACCTCCGCTTCGGCGAGTTCACGGCCTTTGGGCAGATGATGCCATTTTTCGATGCATCCGCGGCAGCATGTGGCGGTAGCATGCTGAGCGGTGAATACCGGATGGCCGCGCCATGGCGTCTGCCTGCCGTCGTTCTTCGGTTCGGCTGCGCCTATGCGGTCTCGCAACATTTCTCGCGCATGACGATCGATGGTCGCCTTGCCTTTGGTGCGGGCATAGGCTCGGTCTTTGTCGGTCAAAGCGAATTTGGCGCGGAACTGCGAATGAGACAGCCGTTCCAGCATCGTGGCAATCCATTGTTGCTCGTCATCGTTGTTACCAGTATCCGCCATCTCCATGCCCATACGTTCCACAGTAGTCGCGCACATCGTATGGTGGCACACGCCTTAGCTCCCTCTGATGAAGGAGCCCCCAGCAAAGCCAGGTGAGGGAGAGGCCAGGGGCGAAACCCGCCAATCAGGCGGCAGGCAAGCAGCTGGGGCCAAACAGAATCTTGATCTCAGCAAACAACGAAGTATCTCGCTTGACGCGGAAACGATCGCCAAACGTGAGCACCTGAGCGTTACCCTTCTCATCCAGCACCGCAAGATGTACTTCGCAGTAACCAGGATGATTAGCGAGCACCTGACCGAGTTGCATCATGCGTTGGCGCTCCAACGCCACCGGCGGCAGCGTGATGACCAACGGACGTTCATCCTCGGCTTCCAAGGTCGGAATCTGCATTTCCGTGGCTCTCAGAGAAACGGTTTCGTCGCGCAACTCCACTTGGCCACGAATCTGTACGATGGCGTCCACGGCAAGTTCGGCGGCGGCCGCTTCATAGACCTTGCCGAAGAACATGCATTGGATGGAGCTTTCCATGTCTTCGATGGTCACGATGGCCCAGGGGTTGCCCTTCTTGGATACGCGCCGGTCCACATTGGTGACCAAACCAGCCAACGTGACCTGCTGTCCTTCACCCATCGTTTTGGCTCGATCAACCAGATGCGCGATGGACATTTCACGCAAGGACGCGAGAATCGACTGCATACCGGAGAGCGGATGGTCAGACACATACAGGCCCAACATTTCGCGTTCGAAGTTAAGTTTGGTCTTCTTGTCCCATTCCTCAAGATCGGGTACGGTCACGGAAGCGTCGCCCATGGCCTCCGCTCCCCCATCCTCGGCATCGGAGAACAAATCGAACTGGCCCTCCGCCTGTTTGCGCTTCAGACTCACCACCGAATCGATGGCGGCCTCGTGCACGGTGAGCAGCGCGCGACGGTTCGGGTCAATCGAGTCGAAGGCACCGGCCTTGATCAACGATTCGACCAATCGCCGGTTCAGCGCGGTCAGGGGCACGCGGCGGATGAAGTCCATGAAGTTCACGAACTTGCCGCGCGGGCCTTCGCGTTCGGCGATGATATCGGCCACGGCCTTGTCACCCACGTTACGGATGGCACCAAGACCGAATCGGACGACGTCGCCGACTGCCGAGTACTCGTACACCGATTCGTTGACGTCCGGCGAGAGCACCTGGATGCCCATGCGGCGGGCCTCGCCCAAGTACAGTGCGGTCTTGTCTTTGTTGGTGGCGGCACCTTGCAACAGGGCGGCCATGAATTCGACCGGGTAGTGCGTCTTCAGATATGCGGTCCAGTAGGAGATCAGACCGTATGCGGCGGAGTGCGCTTTGTTGAAAGCGTAGCCGGAGAACGGCACCAGAATATCCCACACGGCCTGGGAGGCCTCTTCGGAGTATCCATGCTCCTTCATACCGGCGAAGAACGGCACCTTCTCCTTGGCCAGCACTTCGGGCTTCTTCTTACCCATGGCTCGACGCAGCACGTCTGCCTTGCCCAGTGAATAACCGGCGAGGATTCGGGCGGCGGACTGCACCTGCTCCTGGTAGATGATCAGACCATAGGTCTCGTCAAGCACCTGCTTCAGAGGCTCCTCAAGCTCAGGGTGAATTGGCGTGATCTTCTGCAGGCCGTTCTTGCGCTTGGCGTAGTTGGTGTGCGAATCCATACTCATCGGGCCCGGTCGGTACAGGGCGATAAGTGCGGAAATATCGTTGAAGTTATCGGGCTTCAGGGTTTTCAGCAGTGAACGCATGCCGTCGGAATCGAGCTGGAACACGCCGAGCGTGTCTCCTCGGGACATGAGTTTGTAGGTTTCGGCGTCATCGAGCGGAATCTTGGTGTAGTCGATGGCGGGTTTGCCGTTGGCCTCGATGTTCTTCAGGGTGTCGTGGATGATCGTCAAGTTGGACAGGCCAAGGAAGTCCATCTTGACCAGCCCCAACGTTTCGCACGTGTGGTATTCGAAGGTGGTGGTGATGGTGCCATCGGTGCGTTCCAGCAACGGCGAGGTGTCGGTGATGGGTGCGCTACCCATGATGGTGGCGCAGGCATGTACACCGGTCTGTCGAATCAGGCCTTCGATACCCTTGGCTTCCTCGGTGATGCGCTTGGTGTCCGGGTCGGAATCGTAGAGTTCTCGGAATTCCCTGGCCTCGGCATAACGTTTGGCGGCCGGGTCGAAGATGTCATGCAGGCTGATGTCTTTGCCGCCGGTGGCCGCCGGAGGCAGCGCCTTGGTGATTTTTTCACCGACTGAGAATTCATAACCCATGATGCGGGCGGAGTCTTTCAGGGCCTGCTTGGTTTTGATGGTGCCATAGATCACGCACTGGGCGACCTTATCGGTGCCGTATTTTTCGCCGCAGTATTCGATGACTCGCGCACGACCTTCAGGGTCGAAGTCGACATCGATATCAGGAAGGCTCACTCGCTCAGGGTTCAGGAACCTCTCGAAAATCAGGCCATGCTTGAGCGGATCGAGCTCGGTAATGCCCATGGAATAGGCGACCATGGCGCCTGCGGCCGAACCACGGCCCGGACCCACCATAATGCCGTGGTCCTTGGCCCACTGAATGTAGTCGGCGACCACGAGGAAGTATCCGCAGAACTGCATCTGGCAGATCACGCCGCATTCGTAGTCGGCCTGCTTCAATACGTCGAGCGGCGGGTTGCCGTCGTAACGCTTCTCCAGACCTTCCTCGACTTTTTTGAGGAACAGGGAGGTCTCATCCCAGCCTTCGGGGCAAGGGAATTTCGGCATGAACGCGCCGTCTTCGTGGTCGTCGAACATCACGTTGCAGCGTTCGGCGATAACGAGCGTATTGTCGCAGGCGTCCGGGTGGTCCTTGAACAGTTCGCGCATCTCTTCGGCGGTTTTGATGTAGTAGCCGGTGCCGTCGAACTTGAATCGGTCCGGATCGTCAAGACGGGAACCGGAGTTGATGCAGAGCATGGCGTCCTGCGCCTGTGCATCTTCGGCGTGTACGTAGTGGGAATCGTTGGTGGCCAGCAGTGGTGCGTTGAGTTTCTTGGCGATGGTCAGCAGGTCACCGGTCACCTGAGTTTCGATGGGCAGACCGTGATCCATGAGTTCGATGAAGAAGTTGTCTTTGCCGAAGATGTCCTGGAATTCGCCGGCGGCGCGCAGGGCCTCATCGAACTGACCGAGACGCAGACGGGTCTGGATGATGCCCGAGGGGCAGCCGGAGGATGCGATCACGCCTTTGGAATAGGTGGCGAGCACCTCCTTATCCATACGCGGATAACGCATGACGCGACCTTCGAGGTTGGCCACGGACGAAGCTTTGATGAGGTTGACCAGGCCTTCGTCGTTTTCGGCCCACATGGTCAAGTGGGTGATAAGACCACCACCGGAGACGTCGTCGCGGCGCTGGGCTTCGGTGCCCCAGTGCACACGGGACTTGTCTTGACGCGCGGTTTCCGGGGTCACGTAAGCTTCGATGCCGATGATGGGCTTGACGCCATTGGCCACGCAGTTGGTGTACATCTCGTAGGCGCCATGCATGTTGCCATGGTCGGTGATACCGACCGCAGGCATGCCAAGTTCGGCCGCACGCTTGGCCAAATCAGGAATCTTCGACGCACCATCGAGCAGCGAATAGTGCGTATGGTTATGCAGTTGCACAAAGTTGTTCCCGTAATCAGCCATGCGCTCCACCATACCGTGTGGTCTGGGCGGGAAATATTTATCGATACGTACTATAAGGCGCTATTGCTGTTTTTGTGGGTGGTGGTTCGTCGTTGAGCCGTTGAGGGAGTAAGTGGAGAGCGCTTTCCGGGTAGGATGTTTTCGACCAAGATAAACAAACAACCGCAAAGCGCCTGATGAACAGCATATTCAACCAGCTCCTCAACGTCAAAGGCGTGGTGGTCGAGACCGTGCGGATCGTCGATTCGCCCCTGCGCCCCGAGCCCGTGCTCGAGGTTCGTGTGCGCCCGCGCAGGGGCATGCTCCGATGCTCACCGCTGTGGCAGACGTCGTCATGGTTACGACCAAGGTGGCGGCGTGCGTCGTTGGCGTCATCGGGATTTCGGCTGCTGGCGGGTCGAACTGGTCGCCATGATGCCGCGCGTGGACTGTCCCGGGTGCGGGGTCGTGGTCGCGTCCGTGCCGTGGGCGGAACCGGGCAGCCGGTTCACGCGCGACTTCGAGTCCGAGTGCGCGTGGCTGATGAGCGACCAAGCCAAGACGGAATTGAACCATTGGGTGTTCTGGGCGTCCCACAACCGTATCCCCGAGATAGTCGAACTCGCGAGGAGGATCAGGAGACGGCGCCCGGACATCCTCAGGACCATCCAACTCGGCTACTCCAACGCCAGGCTCGAGGCGTCCGACAACCGCATCAAGGTCACCATCCGCATGGCCTACGGCTTCCACCACGTCACCAACCTCATAGCACTCGTCATGCTCCGTTGCGGCGGACTCGACGTCCGACTCTCCCACAACCCGCAATCTAACCCACGAAAACAGCAGAAGCCTCAAAAGTAATGAGTAAATATGATAGTCTGGTCAAATATGTATGTATCCTTGACGGAGATAGTTTTGGCTCTTGGGTTATTGACCGTGAAAACGATGGAACGCTCGAACATCCAATTCAGATGCCATATGTAAGCTACTCTGATATGGTGCATCATTTTATCGATGATATATATGATTTTATCGACCATAACAAGGACATGGAGCTGAACCGTTACGGTGACATTCTGAATCAGAATGGCCTTAAATGGGGAAGCAAGTCTATGAGCACCGCAGATGTATCGAATCTGGATGCACAGTGCATCATGGCATTGATCACCGGAGCTGTCCGGGCAGAACGATTCTGTGATGGTGCTTTGCTTGGATTTTTCAAAGATGGCAGTATCCGGAAATGGCTGGAGCGACTGAAAGAACTTGATAATGGCAGCGGAACCGAGGTGAGATAAAGGCATGGCTGAAATTAAGAGCGTAAATGAACTGTTGAGCATGAATCTGAATATTCCGGACTATCAAAGGCCGTACAAGTGGGATATTCAAAACATCGACGATTTATTCCTAGACATCACCAATGCAATTAGTGATGCGGACAGATACAGAACTGAGTTCAAATACCGTATCGGAACGATCATCCTGCACAGAACAAAGAATGACACCTACGATGTGGTGGATGGGCAGCAGAGAATCATTTCTCTGGTGCTTCTAAAGCAATGCCTTGAACCGGGATTTGAGTGTTCGATTCTCCAGATAGATTTCACCAACAAGGTGAGCCAGTTCAACATTCACAGGAACTATGCGTTTATCAGAGAGTGGTTCTCCCTAAAGAGCGAAGATGTAAAACGGGACTTTATCCATGCCTTTGAGCATATTTTAGAGGTCGTCGTTGTTTGCGTAGACAAAGTAACCGAAGCGTTCCAGCTTTTCGATTCACAAAATACAAGAGGTAAGGCATTAGACCCGCATGACCTTCTGAAAGCGTACCACCTCCGTGAAATGAAAAAGTATCCCTATGAAATGGAACACGCTGTTACAAAATGGGAAGCAAAGGATACTGAGAAGATCAAAGAGCTGTTTGATCTATATTTGTTTCCAATCTTGAATTGGAGCCGAGGCATTAAAAGCAAACCGTTCATAGCCAAGGAAATCGACACCTATAAAGGTATCGCAGAAAGCTCAACCTATTCTTACGCACGACGGGCAAGCCGAGCTATGCCGTATTTCCAGATTACCGAGCCATTTATTTCCGGCAACGACTTCTTTGAAATGGTCGAGCATTATATGTATCTGCTCCAGGATATTAAGTCGGAGATCTGCAACAATCCCCGTTTCAAGGAGATTAAGCTGGTTATCTGCGGCGGCAAGGATGTAGAAACACCGGAAGAAATGGACAAAGTAAAGTTCGGCTCTGCCGGTTTCGGATACACGAAGAATCTGTTTTATTGTGCGCTGCTTTGCTATTACGACAAGTTCCATAACTTCGATGAAATGGCAGTCAAGAAGCTATTTTCCTGGGCGTTTATGCTCCGTGTAGATATGAAGACCCTGGGGTTTGACAGCGTAAACAAGTACGCTATCGGTGACGAAAATTCCAGATATACAAACACAATCGGTATTTTCTCCAAGATCAGCTTTGCCCGGATGCACCACGAAATATCCGGATTGCAGATAAAGGTACGGAGAGGACCGGACAGCCCATCCAATAGGATAGACTTGTTGTATGACACGATCAAAGAAATCAATGGATATGGAGGTGCGGAATGAGCAAATTAGTAACTGAACTTCATATTATTGGTGAAAACGGCAATATGTTCGACACAGATATGGAGTACATAATCCCTCTATACCAGAGAGCCTATGCGTGGGAGGACAAGCAACTCACCCAGCTGATTGAGGATATTAACGATGTTGCGGAGGACTCCAATTACTACATTGGCTCCTTGATCGTTTCCAAGCAGTTCGGACGATATGAAGTAGTGGATGGCCAGCAGCGGCTTACCTCGCTGTATTTGCTGCTGAACTGCCTTGGAATCAAAACAAAGCCCACACTCACATTTGCATGTAGAGAAAAATCGAACTATACCCTAAGAAACATTGAAGAACTACTGCTCGAAAACCGCAGCAAGATCGATATGGATCGGATTGAACCGGGAATCCAAAGGGGCATCAGGATACTATCTCACGAATTGACAAAGGATCATTTCGACAGGGAAAGCTTTATGGAAAAGCTGGCTAAAATTATCGTCTATCGGATTGAGGTTCCGGAGAATACCGATCTGAACCGCTATTATGAGATAATGAACACCAGAGGTGAGCAATTAGAGCAACACGACATTCTAAAGGCCACGCTTATGAGCTATTTGAGTGATGATTCTGAGAAGGGCTTGTTTGCGAAGATATGGGATGCTTGTAGCGATATGACCGGCTATGTGCAGATGCACTTCATCAGCAAGAACAATGCGGTAAGAGAGGCTATTTTCGGCTCCGAATGGAACAGTATGCCGCCTAACAGCTGGCAGAAATACAAAAAGGCTATAAGTGGAACGACACAGGAAACCACCGGACATAAAATCTGTGACCTGATCGAAAAGAACTTCAAGGTTGAAGATGATGAAGGCTATGTGGATGGTGATGTGCGTGTTCGCTTTGAAAGTGTTATTGAGTTTCCATACTTCCTGCTGCATACGCTGAAGGTCTATGTGAGTCTTTACGGTGTCACCCATGAAATAGCAACTTCAAAAATCGTGGATGAACTCTTGGATGATAAGAAGCTCCTTGATGCGTTCAACAGAGTTGTATCCTGCGGCATAACGGATACCGGCAGGATCGCAGACAGCAAAGAAGATTTTGCCAGAGGGTTTATTATTTGCCTGCTCAGAACCAGATACCTGTTCGATAAGTACATCATAAAGAGAGAGTACGCAAATGACAGCGCTGATGGCGAATGGAGCTTGAAGAGCCTGTATGTTTCCGGACAGCAATCGAAGAAGAAAGCATATTACGGGAACTCCGAGTTCACCCGTTCCGGCGAACGGACACCTACAAATGATTGGCGACCCAAGACCAATATTATGATGCAGTCCGCCTTGCGTGTTTCCTACACTTCCCCAAAGGTAATGCACTGGATTACCAAACTCTTGATATGGCTTTCGGAAGCTGATTGCAAGAATATCAAAAATGATGCCATTACAAAGTTTGATAAAGTTGCCGAAAACATCGCTATTGATGCAGTAAGGGAAAACTTCTTTCAGGTTTGTTCGAACGGCGTGTATGCGATGGGTGTCAATACTCCGCATATTGTCTTTAACTACCTGGATTACTTGCTGTGGAATGACGACCGGAACGGAAAGAAGAAGAAATACAGCGACTTTGTTTTTGAATTTAGAAATTCCGTAGAGCATTGGTATCCGCAGAATCCATCTGAGGGAACATTCGAGCAATGGAAGGATGGTGTTGACCAGTTTGGAAATCTCTGTATCATTCAGAGAAATGTGAACTCCAAATTTTCTAATATGTCTCCGGAAGCAAAGAAAAGTACATTTAAGGATATGATAGTCAAGGGGAGTATTAAACTTCGCATTATGAGTGAACTGACAGAAAAAAACGGCGACAAACCAGCCAGCCTTTACTGGAAGGAAAGGGCGTACAAGGCGCATGAAGAAGAAATGCTTGGCCATTTGAAAAAAGCTTGCAACATTGAGTAAGCAAAGAAGCCATAGCGACAACTCCAGGCGAGAGAGTGACAGCTATGGCTTTTCTTTACACTTCAGCGTTGAAATGCCAAACCTTGGCGGGTATTTCTCTGTTGTTGCCGCTGATCTTAATGTGGTCGGTATAGATGTTCAATTTCCAATGGTTGTACTCATTGGCGTTGTATCTTTTACATTCCTGAGTTAGATATGATTTCAGAACCTCCCACTTTACCATGAGGATGTTCCTACTCTTCAAGCGGAGCACAACAAGGGCTTTATCGGTTTCGCTCAGAACATGGGCTTGTTCTTCTGTAATATCAACCCAATAAAAACCTTGCGGATGCATCTTCGACTGAGGGGTGAAGAACGTGATGGTTTCGCCATTCTGTTTTCTCCCTCTAAACAAGATTTTGAGGCTTCTGCTGTTTTCCTGAGTTCTAAATAGAAGCGCAACACCTAAACCTCAACTCCCTATTGAACACATACACGGATCCGCCGCTACCTGCCCAAGAGGACCAGTCTCGACGGCCTGACGGACGCCGACCTGCAGGCCATCGTCCAGGAGATCAACGACACCCCCCATGAAGGTCCCGGACTGGGAAACACCCAACGAGGCTTGGTACCGCGAGCTCGGCAAGCTAATGTCGAGGACAAGCCACCCAAAGACGAGCATTGCACTTACAAATTGAATCCGGGCCAGCCACTCGCCAACAACGTATCGGTCCATTATATGTCAGCAACATTCTGAACTATCATGAACCATCAAGTACAACTAACTACTGAGAAAATCCAATCTTGCGAGAGGAAATTATGCGGCGGTGATGCTATTTCTGATCATCGTGCGCCATTGAACGCGGCTAATAGGAGAAACAGTCTGGAATTGTAAAGACCTCAGGATCGTAAGGGCCTCTCTGTCCAGGGTCAACAAACTACAAATTCTGCGATCCTGTATCATACAATCAAAGTTAATTCGTTCTAAACCATAATGATCGAACAATCTCTGTAACAAACCGCCCCACCGGCTAAGCATCTCTATCAGGTTGCTCGGCGACGCCATATTCCACACAGTCATATATCTTTTATCCGAATACAGAGGTATGCACTGTGAAGCTCTGACTATTTCCGCCTTCTTTATGCCCGTTTCTTTGGAGGCATCCGCTATATGCCAAACATATGCGTATGGCGGATCATGCAGGATACATCGGATTAGCTCCAACATATCATAAAGGCGTTTCTTGGACCCTTTATCGCATTCCAGAGCCGCGCTAGCGAACCCAGATCTTTCACCACCTTCACAATGTATAATCCGAAGCTCATGTCTTTCGGTATCCACTTTGGGCCAGCTCCGATTGGCTTTCATCAAAAGGTTTAGACCGTCAATAATCTCATTGATACAGAACTCAGACACATCCTTCGTCAAATCACTGAGCACTCGTATATGAATATCGCAATCCGTCTTCTCCGTGAATATATGATCCACCCAACGCGCGCCAGTTATCTTATACTCAGAGAAACGAAGCATACAATCATCTATATTTCTTCGTGCACTACTCAACTGAGCGAGCATCTTTAATTCATCTAATCCAATGCGGCAATGAGTGCTTCCACAACTAAATTGTATTGTCGATATCCCATATTTAGGAAATACATAACACAAGCGGTCAGACCAAGATTGAAAGCGAGCGAAAGTGCCAGGAGGCAATGACCTAGCACCAACGTCACCTCCAACTTCAAGAGGACAGCAGCCAACCCCTCTCCCATTCTCATCCTGCAGATCAAGACCATTACTCTCATTTAGATAGCTTTGAAACGCATAGCACAAAGACATCAAAATGGCGATGGCCGCACGGTCATAAGCAGATTGAAAATCAGCAGTCGCCTTTCCGTTCACATCGGCCTGCAACACGCAGCAATCAGCAACATATTCATTCGCGCTGTCAGAAGGACGAAGATTAAACTGACATAGGGCCACACCAAAATGCTCCATATATGTCAGGTGCTCAAAATACTTCTCTATTGCAACACCGATTTCGCCATAAAGCGTTCGCGTAAGCTCAATGGGAATTCTTTTACCTTCATCCCGGATTACGTTCATGGTCACGGACACGGCTAATCAACTCCTTCATTAGGCAATCAGCAGCTGCAGAATCAAACACTGTCCGAGCATCGACCGAATCCGATTACTGTGACCTCTCCGCCCGAATCAATTTGGCCATCGAACATCATGCCCCAAACAATCATGGCATCAGGTTGAACGCAGGCACGTATCTCATCCACAGCACGCGTTACTTTCTGGAGTTTTTCATGAGCCGAACAAGCGAAAGAGATGCAGACGGCGTTCATCATCTTCAACGAATCATTTGAGAATGATGCCATTGCGCGCTTCGCGGCCTCAACTATTCCATCCGTACCTTCTGCTTGGCCAGCGCCGGACCAAGCCAGATCGTTGCCGCCCATCGCCGCTTTGATATCGGACCAATCAACATGTATGTACGAAGAATTCATATCAGATATATCATCCAATACCCGAAAACCAGCGTTTAACTTTTTCGCCATCTGCAACTCTTGCTTGTCCATTTTGACTCCTTATCGAGAGCTATCAATACTCCTCACAATATGCACGACAAGCAATCAACAGTAGATATCTACCGGAATATTGAAGATGAACAAGCTACTAACGTTTAGCTGAAAACGAGTCAGTTACCGAGGCCCCGGCATTGATCACGAAATGTGAATAATCCTGTGTCCAATGAGCCCTACAAGCCATCGCCGTACTACAGCATATCCAGAATAGCGATGTTCTAGGGCCTCGGCGTAGAGAGCTTGTTGTTGAGCGTATTCGGTGCGGAGACGCTGAGACCAGTCTTTGACTGTTTCACCCGGGCGCATTTTGTCGGTTTTGTAGTCGAAGAGGGTGATGGTCTTGGCGGTTGGATCAAGGAAATAGCCGTCTATGATACCTCGGACCACGATTGTGTCGTCACATTGCTCAGCAACGTTGCCGCTGTCATTCTTCGTGTTGGGCACGCCACCAGCCATGCCGCTACCGTTCACCTTGGCATTAAGCCGGTTACGTTCAATCAACATCGAGAATGGCTCTTCCCGGAACAGAGTATCCCGATGAGCTCGTATTTGCGCCGATAGCGGGCAATTTTCTCCAGTGACAAACCAGAGCAAGCCTTCCAGCTCGCGAGTCAGCACAATATGAGCCACTTGCGGCGTGATGACATGATTCGCTTCCAGACGGTCAACAATGTTTCTCAGCTCGGCTTCGCACTGCTCACGGAACGGCTCAGTACCCCAATCAAAGAGTTCCAGTACATTGTGGACCGCAGTACCCACCTCCGAAGCAGATGGCTCAACGTCGGATACCTTCTTCATAAAGTCAGGAATAAAGAACCCACTATGCGCTTCCCGCCTTTGCTTCCAATCATCTAGATTGTCTTCCAGCATGGCAATTGGCGCAGCCGCGTCATCAGACGGCAATACAGCCAGCGAATCAGTGTCATCAGATATAGATTCCGCATCATCAATCATCCAGCTGCGAGCCTTGGAGGAACTCACTACCACTGGCATGCGCGGAGGCTCATCAGGCAATCGCAAACCAGTCACATCAATACGTTTATTGATATAGCCATACCCGTCCGTTCGCTCATTCATAGTGGTCGTCGGCTCAGGCGCAGCACTGCAGAATCGAATCGTAATGGCCCTGCCCGTCGCCGCCATAGCCGGCGCTGTTTCCTGTAGTCCCGCAGCAAGATTCCACGCACGGACCTCATTAGGGCGAAGAATCGCAGACGAATCATCATCCGCATCTCCAGACGCCAGCAATGATCCTAGAATCCAATAGAGATAATTGGGGCTACCACTATTCTTGACCACCGTTCGTGGATCTATGGTGCGTCCATCGCCGCTTAGCGAGATGCCTTGAGCCATCGTACGCAAATTCAGATTGCCATCATCGTTCTTTCCTGGACGGTACGATCCCGCGATAATCAACTTGCGTTCGGCACGAGTCATCGCCACATAGAGCAAACGAAGTTCCTCTGCCGCCTCCAACTCCTTGGCCCGCGAATCAATCACTGCGCGCTGGAAAGTATCCACTCGAACATGGTTACGTTGGTCAACCAACGATAAGGCACCTTCGCCATATTCGGCAACAGCCCCATCCTCATTCCTTGTCTGATGAGCAATCGTGCGAACGACAGCGGTTCTCGATCCGGTCAGCAGATTATTGCTGGCACCCATGAGTATCACGACGGGCCATTGCAATCCCTTGGATTTATGAATCGTCATGATATGCACGGCGTTTTTGGTAGGCACTGTTGAAGCTTCTTCACCGGAGCCACTCGCGGACCACATTGTTACGGCATCAAGGAATGGTTGCAATCCACGCTCCTGAGCTACAGCAAATGCATCAGCCTTTTCTACAAGCAAGCGCAGGTTCGCCTGCCGTCGCTCACCTTCAGGCATATTGCCTGCGAAATCGAACAAGCCAGAAACGGCATAGAGATGCCACAACGAATCAGACAGAGAGTGAACTCGCGCATAATCGCATGCGGCATCATAGATTCGCAGGAATGCCGATATCTTTGCAAGCAACACATCAGAAGAAAGAACAGCCGATTCATCAGCTTCTCCCCCACTCTCAGCAATCCGCCGCATAACGTCAAATAGCCAGCCTCTGTTATGCAGACGAATCCGCGCCAAATCATCATCCGTGAACCCCATAGTCCGTAGCACCGCAACCAACGGCACATCCTGATGACGATTGGCGATAATACGCAACCAATCCAAGGCGATCTGTATCTCCGGCTGACGATACAGGTCTCCAACGCCCTGTACTTCGACTGGAATGCCGACACGATATAGTCGGTCAGCCAGGTCGGCAAAATGAGTAGCGCCACGAGCCAGCACCGCGATATCCCCATATGAATACTGCGCGCGAGGCCCCTCGCAGAGCTCCTGGACACGGCGCACTATCATGTCCACCTGTAATTCGTCCTTGCCGGCGCGAACTGTCGGTGCAGTGTCAGTGCCGTTTTCATCAGCCACAACATCAGCACTCAAGTCAGGTGCCGCGTTACTCACCAACAATTCAATGGCTTCTGCATCGAATGGTTTACCGGCTTGCTTTGCCGAGCCGATTTGCAACTGTTCCTTCAGGTAATCGGTCGCACCCATATTCGGCGTCATCAGTCGGGCAAATACCGTATTCACAAAAGTGATGATTTCCGGCACCGATCGATAGTTCACCCACAATTCCCGGCGATGGCTCGCATCCGTAACACTATTGCAGATATCGCCGAACTCCTCCGGCGAGGCATCACGGAACCCATAAATGCTTTGCTTCACATCACCGACCATGGTAAGTTTGGCTGCATTTCGGCTGATTTCGCGAATGAATCGATTCTGCAGGGCGTTATTATCCTGGCATTCATCCACATAAATATATCGCCACTGAGCACCGATACGCTTGGCCACGTCAGGCTGCTGCATGGCATCCAATGCCCAGAAAGCCACATCACTGAACTCCGCTACGGACTCCTGCTGTTTCACAAGCGCATACTGCTGGTCGAACGTGGTGATGAGCGCAATCAATCCTTCGAGTCTTCGCGCAGCGACCTCATCAAGCGAGTCCACTTGTTCAGCGGTAAAGGCCAGTTTCGATTGCAAATCAGAAACGATCCCTTTAATGCCCCGCACCGTTTCCGCCAAGCGACGGCCCAGTTCACTGTCTTTGGGTACGGCGATTGCCGTACTCTTAAGAATGGCAGTTTTGCCGACAGTAATGCGCTTGGGCAGTACGTCCAATGGATTGGCATCGATAACACGAGCACGAACTGCATTCCATGATTCGCTACGCAAGTACTGAGGCAAATCGCATATCATCCGCAATGATTTGACTACCGTATCTTGCTGCGCGGTGTGCGCATCGTGGCAGCTGGCGAGCGCCTCATCAAGACACGATCGCAATTCGGCAAGAGGATGTTCTGCCATATCAATCCAGCCTCGAAAATAACGGTCCAAATATTCATTGCCGTATTCACCACCAACGACCTGATTCAGCGACGCAATGTTGAACCGGTATGGTTCGGCGAGCCGGCTAAGCCAACCGATGCGGTTGGGCTTGGTGAGTGCCTTGTCATACAGGCTCATCATGGTGGCGCGCAAGTCACCATCATGCCGGGGCCCTTGCATGTTGTCCAACACATCCATGAACCGCGCGTGCATTGAGTTGCGCTCGTCATACCACGATTCGAATAACGCGTCGAGTGTTTGGCCTCTCAGCCGGTTCTTCATGGCATCATCAGCAAGAATCTGGAATCCTGGAGCCACCGGCAATGTATCGGCATTGCGATCCACGATTCTTTTGGAGAGCGCATCAATAGTGCTGATTTGCACGGTTGGCAGATCGTTCAAGGCAACGGAGAATACGGTTTGCGCATGGTGGCAATCGTGCAGAATCGTACGCGCCAGTTCGCTGTCGTCTCCACCTAATTGATAGTCCGTATCCAAGAGCACGAGTGAACCCGGCTGGCATCCATGATTGCGCCGCGCATACAGAATGGCGTACTGCAGGTTCTGTTCCAAGCGCCGGCGAATTTCTGCGGCTGCGGCAACGGTGAAAGTAATAATTAACGATTCGCGGATGGATGAATGCGCTTCGTCTGCATTACGGTTCAGCAAGTCCAGCAGAATATCCTGCAAGAGTTGAGTGGTTTTGCCGGTGCCTGCGGATGCGCTGATGACGTAAGGCATGGTGTTTGTCGGAAAATCGTCCGAGAGATTATCCGCATCTTCCGACCTAGGTAATGCATCAACATGTTCTACCATGCCTTGCCTCCTTCAGATGTATTATTCATATGAAGAGCCGCTTCTTTGAGCTCCAGCAATGTCACTGCTGTCTCCACCTCGAATATGTTGCTATTCAACACATCCCACGCCATGATGTCGGCCACATCGCTGTAGGCAAGACCATCACGGCCGTCAACCAAAGAACGATAAGGGCGCACCGGCAGTTTGCCGTCCAATATGTTCTGGCAGGCACCCACTATTTTCCCGTGCACATAATCCGCTATGCCACGAAATTCTTCCGCACTCAGTTGTTCGATACCGATGCCGGTTTCGTCGGATTCTCCTATAAGCACGCCACTGTTCGGCATATCAAAGCCTCGCCATACGTTTCTGATGCGCATGTTCTGAGCACTTGAATCGTCACTTGGCTCATCGAACAGACTCGTTGATCCATCGTCTGCGCTCGGCAACATGTTGTATTGGTTATTCAGCGCGATGCGTTCTCGAATGGTTGCGCTGGGTTTAATCGGGAGAAAGAACATGCCTGCTACTGGCATTCCGGAGTTGTGCTGGGCGGCAGAAGCATACGTAAACAGCTGAAGTTCATGGCCGTAGTACACATTTGAAGCGCGGCCGCCATCATTGCGAGACGGTTTGCCGAACAACGTACGGGCAGAAGACTTATAGTCCAGCACAACAATGCCGGCGCTCTCTCGCGAAATATTGGTATCGCGAATTACCGTATCAATGCGGTCGACCTTGCCATTGATACGCAATGCAACCGGGATTTCCTTGTCCCTCGCCCTACCGATTAATTGTTCCCCTGAATATGGCGACTGCCATGCACCGGTCGTTCCTCCAACGTTGCCAAATACTTGCTCTACACACGTAGGCGTAAGCATCGTCTGTGCGGACGATAATGCCTCACGTTGCGCAGCAGCATCGACGGCAAAATCCATCAGCGTATCGACCAGCTGACGATGAATCATACGCATACGATTACTGGACCGCAGCACCTCCATACGCGGGTCTTCGTTCAGCACCGTCCACTGATTGCAGCCTCGATCCAGTCTGGAATAGTCGGCGATAAGCTCTTGCATGTCTGTTGCAGTGGGCTGAGGTGGTAAGCCGTTCAAATCTCGTTCGTTCTTGTGTCGCTCGATCCAGGCATTGACCGCATGTTCCAGCACTGCATGATAGAACGTGCCTTCAAGCGCGGCATCAAAAGCGAACGCATTTGCCACGTTAACTTTCAATCCGTATTTCAGGAAATACTCATACGGATTGCGATAGTACGTTTCTATTGCCGAAACCGATGCATTGAACACACGAGTCGAGATCGAAGGATCTGCACCATGAGTGCGATAAACGCGATGCACATAATCCGGCCTAGTGAACAACCGATATGCCAGTTCGCGGTCAAGGGGACGATACTCTGTTTCAACGGTCGGCACAGCGCGTTTGCTCGCTCCGATGATTTCGCTCGTATCCGATGTACCCGTCTCCCATTGGCTGATATATGGCGAGCATGCTTGTGCAGCGTTACGCAGACTCTTTGGATAGGTCATAGACAACTGCTGCGTTGCGCTGGCAACAACACCGTTAAACCATAGCGGTTCTTGCCCGGACCTACGTTCCACCGTACCGGAAAGTACATTCCACGCTTCCAAAGTCTTGCCTTGGGAAGTCAGGAACTGTGACAAATCCAGCCGCTCGCCGTCATCGAGCAGACCGGTCTCATGCGGAATCGCAGGCAATTGAGATTCACTGCAACCCAGAACAATCACATATCTGTATGGATGTAAAGGCGATGACATCGGCAATACGTCCACGGCGCTGGCGGAGACCGGACGCGAATCGATTGACTGCGCGGCGAGCGTCGAAGCTAGATTTCTAGCAAAGATTCCTACATATTCAGCAAAATAATCGTTACCGAGCTGTTGAACCATGTCGTCAAACGCATTCATGATGACGGTCCAAACTGGCGCGGATCCTTCAATGGTTTGGGCGTATTCGGTAAGAAAACCAACCATCCCGCCTAGAGCCTCCCGCACGGTTGCGCTAAGCCGCGGCCGAAACACATCAGCGGCTTGCTGAATCAGCGAACGAATCTTCTGCAAATGTGCAGCGAACGGTATGTCTGTATCGATCCATACCGTTGCCGGATTGTTGGAGTTCAGCTGATTTTCAATGTCATCGATTGCCGTTGGAGTCAAGTTCAGATACCGGCTGAAGATACCGGAACGCAGTATGCGCAGGATGGACTGGGGTTGAAGTTCGTAGGTCGCGGAATCAAGCAGTCCCAGAATCGCATCAGCGAACGGATGGTCAAGCATCGTACTGGACGCGGCAATATTAATCGGTATCCCCTGATACGTGAATTCCGATGCAATTTGGGCTTGATATGAACCAAGGTCTCGTGAGGTGACCAGCACATCACCGTATGAAATTTCTGGATTGTCCGCGATGAACTTCTTGATGGACGCTGCCGCATAGCGCACTTCGGCAGTAGTATCCGGCATCGCACACACTGATGTAGAAGCGGATGAAGCGAAAATACTGGACAGCGTATTTCGGTTTCCATCATCGCGTCTCTGCAATGCTTCCAGATAATCCGGATCAGAACCGGCACCAACCATCACCGTCAGATGCACGTATTGCGCAAGTGTATGAACTATCCTCATCTCCGAAGCGTTGAGGTGTGCGAAACCGTACAGATAGAACCAGCGATTACTCCCATGCCGCTGTGCCCATGCACATATGGTTTCATGGGCGGCTCCGGGGAATGTATACCGTTTACCTAACCGTTGCTCCACCAGTTGCAGCAAAGAGCCAAGCACCGAAAGTCGAGCATTCGACTGATGAGCGGCCAGAGCAAGCACCTCTTCAGCACTGACCCCATCATTATGCAATTCAACAATTTGCTTGGTGAACTGGTCAATAGCCTCAAACGAGTCACCAACCTGATTACGCAACGATTCATTATCATTCAGACACTTCGCTACGTAATTTCTCAGCGACATCATGCTGATTGATGGGCGAATGTACCTTCCATAATCCTGGTTGCCGATAATCGAGCTCATCATGCTTGCCAGAGAATGGACACCCACATTCATCCCCGGTTCCAGACGTTCGCGGAATTCCGGTCGGACCATCGACTGCAGTACTTGCTTTTCCACATATGCGCGCAAGCTTGCCGGTGTCAGAATAACGAATCGCCCACGGCAACTATCCGGAAAATCTGCTTCCGTACATCCGGCACCATCAGAAAGGACATGATCAATCAGGGCACGAATGTCATCACACCCTCGCTCGGGCCGTATCACCATGACACTCATACCTTACCCTCCCCAGTGAGTTGTATCTGTTCTCAGCATATAACTGACGCAACAAATATCCGGGACTTCGCGCATGACACTTTGCACTCTTACGCAAGCCTAGTGATTTCGTAGTATCACATTGCCGTCTAAGCACACACATATTGTTCAATCGCACGTCCTATTGGCCATTTGAAAGACTCACACTGGAGCTGTTGCCGAGTGGTTTGATCCCAATCCGAACCATTAGGGACGACTTCATCTGTACTCTTTTGCGCACAAGGACTTGCATCCATTACATCCTGCAATAAATCACCCTGTCCATGGGATTGTGCTGCTCTGTATTGCCTTTCCGCCTCGATAAGGTCATTGCCACATTGGGCAAGAGCCTTCCTGCAGGGGTTGACGCAATCAAAAGCACCGGCTCTAATGAGGTAATTGACATTCCCTGCATTGCAATGTTCCAATGAAACACGACGTATAAAATCATTAAAACTGCGATAGGCACTGCCCTTATTACGGGTTGAAACGATTTCTTCTGCCAATTGTTCCGAAATGCCCCGTATCGCATTAAAACCGAGCTGAATTCCATATGCCGATTTCTCATCGTCACCGGTACTGGAATACGCTGTCGCATAATATTGAGATTGATTAATGTTTGGCATTCTTACATGAATACCTAAACAGTACATTTCTTCAAATATACTTTCCAGTTTCGCTCTAGCGCCATCCTCGTTATAACTATTCAACATTGCGGTCATGAATTCGATTGTGTATAACGTTTTCACATAGGCGACACGGTATGCGAACATTGCACGAGCAACAGCATCTGCGCGGTCGGCACCTCTGCTATGGCATATGTCAATTAGCTCCGCAAAAGAGGTAAGCTTCTGCTGCATCAGTTCGCTCTTCATTCCATCCAAGAATGGAATACCGGCCGTATAGCCCGCGGACAGTAAGTCATACACACGGCTCTCATCCAACGAACTGCAAGAATCGTCCCATACTTGCGGCACATTGCAATCCGGTATGAATCGAAGGGCATCCTGCACCACCTGCAAAACTCTCGAACCTGCAATACGGAGACGAGGAAGCCCAAGTTCATCACAGCCTTTTGCATCAAACGCGGTGCTTTCTGCCCCCGAAGGAAAACGAACAATGGACGTTACTTCGGCAAGGGGCTTGTTGCAAAGAGCCAACACATCACTGCGAACGGAACAGTCATATATACAGTCTTTCAACCCATCCGCAATAGACTTCTTGGCGTTATCCTGCAACCAAACCTCAGCCGAGGATGCATCCCAGAACCGTTGATATCCGCATACATGCGACACATCTTTCACTGCCTTGGCATCGTTAAAACGGCTGTATGCAATTACAGCAGCTGCATAACCATTCCCATATCGGTCACATAGATATTGCAATACCCGCCTGGACAGTCCCCGTTCCGTTTGCAAAACAGCTGTAGGAAAGACTGAATCTTGAAAATCAGTAAAGGGTAAATCGTATTCGATGGGATCAATCTCACTAATCCCCAGCGCATAGGCGACAAGGCTGCGAGCCAATATCCCCTTCCCGGGCCCGACCAAATGCCCCTCTTCTCGCAATCGATTCGTACAATATGCGACGGCCATCAAGTATTCTTCAGCATGGGTTTCACGAATCACAGCCATTTCGTGTTGAGCACGATTCCACACTGAATCCGGTATGCTTCCATACTTCGTTTGCAGCCATCCTTCAACTTCCCCTTGAAGAATTTCACTCGACGCTCGGCCATCAGCACCAACATGCTGCGGCATTAATGAGCCATCTTCCGCTACACAAAATCCGGTATCGCACCGCTCTGCTATGAGCAACGTATTGTCGCAGGCTTCAGGCACATCGGAGAACAGAGACCGCATAACCGCAGATGAACGCAAATAATACTCCTCGCTTTCAAACTTGAAACGATGAGGACCATCCATCACATCACCTGTTTCAATGCATATACGCACATCATGTTTTAGACTGTCATCACGCTTTGCATAATGCACATCACTAGTTGCGACTAACGGCGCATTAATTCGTTTCGCCAGTTCCACTAGATCATTCCTGATTTGGTGCTCAATGGACAAACCATGATCCATGATTTCTATAAAGAAATTATCTCGACCGAAAATATCCTGTAGTTCACCGGCCATTCGCAACGCTTCATCAAATTGTCCAAGCAACAATCTTGTCGGAATGGCTCCAGACATGCAGCCCGACCCACAAATAAGTCCTTTTGCAAATGATGACAAGACATTGTTATCCATGCGAGGATAACGCGAGACCAGACCTTCGAGATTCGCCACGGAAGATGCTTTCATGAGATTGACAAGACCTTCATCGGACTCTGCCCATAGCGTCAAGTGAGTAAACAGCCCACCACCGCTGACATCATAAGGATCATGAGGCACACAAGTAACACTTCTTCGAGTATTCCTCTCTTTCCACGAATTATCCCAAGATACGCATCTCGTATCCGTGCGGCCAGTTTCTGGCGTTACGTATGCTTCAACACCCAAAATCGGCTTAATGCCTCGCTGACGTCCTGCTTTCCAGAACTCCATCAAACCGCCGACACTGCCGTGATCAGTCAGACCAATTGCTGGCTGACCTAATCGTTGCGCTTCACTCATCAGCTCGCTCACAGTAGAGACACCATCTGCCAGCGAATAGTCACTATGTACATGCAAATTAACGAAATCCCGCATAAGAGCACCGCCTCCATAGTCATGGTTGCTTCGAATTCGAATCGGCTGCATGTTCAGTTTCCTGCCGCGCTACAATCAACGGTAATTATCTACTGGTTCTTGAAGCAGTCTCGATACTCAGCGAGAGGAACATGATGGCCGTCTCATCGCAACAAGCAACACCTTCCACTGCGCAGATTGTCATCGAGATTCTCGAACTGCTGGATGCGCATACAGACCGCGAGCACGGGATTACTGCCACTGAGATCAGCAAGCGCATCAGCGTTTCGGAAAAGACCGTACGAGGGCATCTCAAGGCGTTGCGTGACATACAACCATTCGGCCGTCGGGTGGAGCATCTGGAGCGTCGAGACCTGCTCTCTGCTGAAAGCGCTGATCCAAAGCCGGGATGGTACATTGAACCGGTGTTTGATACGGCCCAGATGCGTCTGCTTGCGGACGGCGCGGTAATATCACGGTCTGACAGCGAATATCTGAGCGACCTTATCGCCAAAATCTATACGTTCGCGGGCAAGTCGGGCCAATTGCGCGGTCTGAGGCAGCTCACTACGCCAAAGAATTACAACACCGAGTTTCTCAACAATATCGAAATGCTCAACGATGCCATCGAACACGAACGAGTAATTCGATTCCGTTACTGCACCTATGACATTGATGGCAATCTGGTTCCTCGCCGCGACAATGCGGGTGAAATCAAAGAATACCAAGCCGATCCGTACCATCTGATGTACAAGAACAACAAATACTATCTGATTTGCCACATGCATCAGCATGACAGTCTCTCGTATCTGCACGTAGAACGTTTCCGCAACCTTTACGTCGAGGAGACTGATCATGCGCTCAATCGCTCACTGGATAGCTTCAGTCCGATTCCGGGAACGCCGTTCAACATCGAAGAGCATATGGACGAACGCCCTTACCCCATGGACGGCGCAGCAGTACCGATTCACCTGCGTATTACCGGCACGCTGGAGCCCTTGTACGACTGGTTCGACAACGCCAAGGTCACTCAAATCAGCGCCAACGAATACGACGTGCATATCATGGCCAACGAATTAGCGACCTTGTGGTGGGCATTGCAATATGCCGATTCGCGCCTCATTGAAGTCCTTGAACCACAATCCTTACGCATTATGCTGCGAGATACTGGCGAATCTTTGCTAGAAAAGTATCGAGACTAGCTAGTCCCGCTATATTCTCACCAACGCTCAGCTCTTTTGTCGGCACTCGGCAATGAGGGCGGCACAGAGCAAAATGACCTGGGCGACGAGGTTGAACCAAATGAGCACGCCGATCAACGCGGCGAACGGGGCAAGCATCGGATTCCGGGAGGCTCCGGCTAATAGTCGCGCACCGAGAAGCTGCATTGCGGAAACCGTCAGAGATCCCAGTAACGCGCCGAGTATCGTGAATCGTCCGGCTTTGATGTGGGAGACCACGCGCAGCAGCAACATGAACAACGCGAAATTCAGCGCGACACCGGTACCGAAACCGGTCATCTCCAAAAGCACGATGCCGGGCAACGAACTGCTGGGGATGCCGCCCCATTGCAGCAGTCGGCGTACGATGCCGCCGGACACCGTACCGGCCGCGGTCGAAAGAATGAACAGTATTGCGATGGCGATGGCGGCAAGCGTATCGCGTAACCTTGCGACGACGATATTGAGCTCGTCGCCGCAGTCGTCGAACATGGCCCGTACGGCGTGGCGCAGCGAGTTCATCCAGCCGGTCACTGTCCACCAGAATATGGCCAACGTGGCCAGACCGGTCCACGTCAATGCGCTTGACATGGCGCCTAGCGCGGAAGACGTCAGAAACGAGTCGGCCACACCGGGAATGACTTCACGCACCGCGTCAATCAGCATCTGCTGCCAATCAATGTTGCCGACCATGATAAGGCCGAACACGCTCACCGCAATCCAGACGCCGGCAAAAAAGGCGAACAGCAGACCATATGCCAGACCATTCGCCAGCAGGGGGCCGCTCCGCGACACATACCGGTCGAGCACGCGCCCAGGCAGCGAACGTGCCCACGCGTCCGCTCCCCTGTCAATCGCACTCTTCAACCCATGCATAGTTCAACTGTAGCTGTTGCCACCGTTGTTGAAACAGCATGGCGCGAAATCGCATTTAGCCAGCTCAAACGATGGCAACCATCAACGCCCCCACTCAATTGTTCAGAATCGGATACCATATGAGTATTCAATTCATCCGTCGGAGTGCAATGTCAGCAGTCCTCACCAACTGATGTCTTGCTAACCCGCTGGCCGCCCTAGTATCTACTGTTTCTTGTGGTCTTCGTTCAACAGCCAGTCAAGCGCGTATATCTGTCGGATGCCTTCGTGGGAGTAGGGCCGTTCGTCATCCAGCGTAATCAGCGTCTTGGGATAGTTGTCACGCACGGCGCGCAGCGAGGACGGCTCCCGATCCAGCGTCGCCGAATCGTGCACCGATTCGCTGACCTGGTAGTACCGACGTCCGCCTGGCCCGTTCGTGACGAAGTCGATCTCGCTGCCGGAGCTCTGTCCGACATACACGTCGCCCTCGCGGCGCATCAGTTCGAGGAACACCACGTTCTCGAGGAGGCGTCCGATGTCCCGCACGTTGTTGGAGCACAGGATACGTCGCATCCCCAGATAACGCCCGAGATTTTGCGCAAATTGGTTGAGGGCCTGAGATAGAGACATGGCCCGTGTCCTGTGTACGATTTTCTGTCGCCAAACAAAACAAACCGCGATTGGAAACGAGGGCACGAAGCCATGTCACAGCAGATTCTACAGGTCGACCAGGCCATGTTGGAGACCACCCTGGACCGGATGGTCCGCAAAAGCGTCGAGGAGACCCTGAACGCGATGCTCGACGCGGAGGCCGACGAGATCACCGGCGCCGCGCGCTACGAGCGCAGCGGGGAGCGGAAGGCCTACCGGGCCGGCCACTACGAGCGCGACCTGACCGTCAAGGCCGGCAAGATGAGTCTCAAGGTGCCGAAACTGAAAGGGGCGGTGTTCGAGTCGGCGGTGATCGAACGATACCGTCGGCGCGAGGAGAGCGTCGAGGAGGCGCTGATCGACATGTATTTGGCCGGCGTCTCCACCCGGCAGGTCGACGATGTCAGCCAGCTGCTGTGGGGCGACCGCATGCCCTCGCAGACCCTGAGCGACAAGCTCAAGAAGGTATACGCCGACATCGACGAATGGCGTGGCAGGCCCCTCGAACAGGATTACCCGTACCTGTTCATGGACGGCGTGTGGCACAAAAGGTGCTGGGGCGGGTCCGTGGAGAACGTGAGCATCCTGGTGGCCGTCGGCGTCGGTATGGACGGGCGGCGCGAGGTGCTTTCGGTGGCCGAGGGCATGAAGGAGGACTCGGAAAGCTGGCGCGAATTCATCAAAGTGTATTGCTTCAATGTTTGTTGGGCGGGTTCGGCAGTGTTTTTCCGCAGTGTGG
>ERZ833782.1029-NODE-1029-length-27738-cov-6.912546_pt1 | contig 27738 bp, 21 predicted proteins | sample MGYA00519577_ERZ833782 | MGnify/ENA primary metagenome ERZ833782 (study PRJEB31850, sample SAMEA3708745) | human gut metagenome | biome: human gut; feature: human-associated habitat; material: faeces | place: China | collected 2014 ...
AATCGAGCGGCGAAATAGGTAGATTGATGGCCTGGCCCATGGTGTAGAGCACCACCGCGGTCTCGCCAATGGCACGGCCGATGGCGAGGACGATACCCGTGGCAATACGGCCAAAGGCAGAAGGAAGCACGATCTTGGAGACGACCTGCCACTTGGTGGCGCCCAGGCCGTACGCGCCCCAACGGATATAGCGCGGCACGGCGCGAATGGCCTCCTCGGTGGTGCGCATGACGACGGGAAGCATCAAGAGCGCGAGCGCCAAAGCGGCCGAGACCATCGAAAGACCCAAGCCCATGGCCTCGACAAACAAGGCGTAGCCAAACAGGCCCATAACGATGGAGGGCACCGAGGCCAAAGCGTCGGCAGCATAGCGAATGAGCTCGACGACCTTACCCTGCTTGGCGTATTCGGCAAGATAGACGGCCGCCAGCACGGCAATCGGCGTGCAGATGAGCATGGCAAGCACCGTCACGTAGATGGTCGAGACGATCGTGGGCCAAATACCGCCTTCGGCGTTGACGCCCTGGGGCCAACCAAAGATAAAGTCAAGCGAGATATGCGGCAAGCCGTTGATGACCACGTAGGCGATAATGGCGACCAACACCAGCGTAGTGATATAGGCCGCAACGCGGAACACGCCGAGCATGAGTTTGTTGGACAGGTCCTTGTTGATGCGGCCCTTCTTGCCGTGGGAAAGGGCACGCTTGATGCGCTCGCGCGACGAGGTCGTATCGACCGTCGTGTCAACGGAATCGGACATAGCCTACCCCCTCTTCTTCTTGGAAATCAGACGGACAATGCCCACCAGCGCGGCGGAGATGATAAACAGGACCACACCCATGCCAAAGAGCGCCGAACGGTGCAAGCCCGAGGAGTAGCTCATGTCGAGCGCAATCTGGCTCGTGAGCGTCGAGATGGGGCTCGCGATGCTATCGGGAATGACCGGAGCATTGCCCACGACCATGAGCACGGCCATGGTCTCGCCGATGGCGCGCCCCATGCCCAAAACGATGGCGTCCACAATGCCCAGCTTGGCGGCCGGCAGCACGACCTTGTAGATGGTCTGCCACTTGGTGGCGCCCATGGCATAGGAAGCTTCGCGAATACCCATGGGAATGGAATTGAGGGCATCGATGGTGAGCGTGGTGATGGTAGGGACGATCATGATGGCAAGCACGAACCACGCCGTCAGCGCACCAAAACCAAGACCACCGGTCAGTTGCGCGATAAACGGACGGATGATGATCATGCCAAAGAAGCCATAGATGATAGAAGGGATGCCGGCCAACAGGTCAACGGCAGGGCTGATGAGCTTGCGCACGCGCTTGCTGGCGATCTCGACCAGATACACGGCCGTGCCCACGCCTAGGGGCACACCCATGGCGAGCGCACCGACGGTCACCAGACCCGAGCCGGCAAGCAGCGACACGATGCCGTAGTGGCCCTCAGAGGGCGCCCACGTAAAGCTAAAGAAGTCCGCCAGACCGATGTCGGTAAAGACGGGCAGCGCCGAGTACGTGGTAAAGACAAAAATCAGGATGACGGTAACAACCGCCAAGAACGCGCAGGCAAAGAAAATCCACTGCAGCGCCTTCTCCTTGATATAGGTACTGCGCGATACGAGCGCCAGCTCGCGCTTCTTGGGCGCCTGAACATTCTGCTCAGTCTGGGAGTTTTCCTGTGCTTCCATGCTACTCACTCCCCTTCTCGTCGTTGGTGACGGGGATAAAGCCCGCCTCGCGAATCTGCTTGCCCATCTTTTCGGACGTCACGTAGTCGATGTAATCCTGCGCCTGCTGCGAAGGCGCACCCTTCACAAAGAAGTAAAGGTCGCGTGAGATGGGATAGCCGCCGCTCGCGACCGTCTTCTCGGACGCCTCAACATGATTGACCGAGGCGGCCTTGACCGAGGTCTTGGCGTTGAGGCTATCGACGAAGCCCAGCGAAATGTAGCCAATGGCACCGCGCGAACGAGATACCACGTCGCGCACCTGGCCCGTGCCCGAAAGAACGGCCGAGCGGCGATCGAAGGGGGTGCCGTCCATCACGATGGTGCGAAAGGCCTCACGCGTGCCGGACGCCTCATCTCGGTTGATAACCTGAATCCTCAGGTCCTCGCCACCGACTTCTTTCCAGTTGGTGATCTTGCCGGCGTAAATATCGCGGAGCTGCTCGGTCGAGAGGTTATCGACCGGGTTATCGTCATTCACGATGACCGCGATGCCGTCGTGCGCGATCACAATCGGGGTCAGGCCCAGATCCTGCTCGTCGGCATTGAGGCCGCGAGATGAGCTGGCGATATCGGCCGTGCCGTTGCTGACGGCCTCGATGCCCGCAGAGGAGCCCAGACCGGAGACAAGTACGTCGATGCCGGTCTCTTCCTTAAAGCCCTCGGCCGCAATCTCGGCAATGGGTAGGCAGGTGGTCGAGCCGGCGACGGTAATGGAAGAAGTAGAAGATCCCGAAGAACAGGCGCACAGCGTAAGCGTAAGCACAGCGGCGCTCAGGACCGATACGATCTTTCTCATAGCATCACGCCGATCGCAGCATGGCGCCCACAGGTGCCGTTCTCGTTACGGTAGGAAAAAAAGCGGTCGTTCTGACGCACAGTCGAAAGCTTGGTATCCACGATATTATCCGCGTCGACACCGACATCTACCAGCGCCTCGCAAATGGCAGCGGAAAGATCGAGCATGCGAGAGATGCTCGCATCGATGCACGAGAACTCGGCGGCAAAGCGATCCATGAGCTCCTGGGATACTTCATATTCGTCACCCAAGATATGGGGGCCGATATAGGCGGAAACGTCGCTCGCATCGCAGCCGGCAGCATCGCAAAGCGCCTGGCACGCCTTGGCGGAAATACGTGCAATCGTGCCCTTCCAACCGGAGTGCACCACGGCAAATCCGCCGGGAGCCACCAGCACCACGGGAACGCAGTCGGCAAAGCAGAGCAGCACGGGCACGTTATGCGCCGTACAGACGATGGCATCGCAGCCCTCGGCAATCTGCTCGCGGACGTCCTCAAGGTCATCGGCGCCGTTCGAGGTCACCGCAACGATATGGTCACCATGGATCTGATTGGGAACGAGCAGGTTGTGCTCGCACTCGGCGGCACCCATAGCCTCGAGCGCGCGACGACGATTTTCTTGAACAGCAAAGGGGTCATCGCCAACATGCGAGCCCAAGTTAAGCGAGGAGTACGCATCTTCAGAAACGCCACCGGCGCGCTCGGTGAAGGCAAAGCGAACATCGGATGTCGCGCCCTCCACCAACGTAACTCCATCATGGTCGACACGCGAAACTTTGTCCGCACGTGCTGCCATACTAAAGCCTCCTAATAACACAAGTACCGCGGCATCGCCGCTACAGCCCGCGTTTATACGGCTGTCATACTTCTCTAAAAGGATACCTGCTGCGCTGGGGGCAATCGTAAAGGGAACGTAAAGAGATTGGAGGCTTTCGTTTACAAAAGAGAAACAAAACGGGGTGCATCCAAATGGACACACCCCGTGCAGGTCGTTGAGAAAAACGAACTAGAAGCTACCGCGCTTCAGGAAGTCAGGAAGCTCGAACTGATCGTTGCCGAAGTTAGGAAGCTCGGTGCCACCGACGTTGCGGGTCGGAGCGGCCTGAGCCGGGCTGGCGGCAGGAGCGGTGCGCTGCGGCTCAGCGGAGGCAGCGACCTTGCTCTGAGACTGCTGAGCAGCAAAGAGCTCGTCCTGACGGTTGACGTTGGAGTCGGAGAAGCCCGTAGCGATGACGGTGATACGCACCTGATCGCCCAGGGACTCGTCGACAACGGTACCGAAGATGATGTTGGCCTCGGGGTCGACGGCGTTGGCGACAACGTCGGCGGCGTCGCTGATCTCCTGGATGCCCAGGTCCTTGGAACCGGCGATGGAGAGCAGCACGCGCGTGGCGCCATCGATGGAGCTCTCGAGCAGCGGGCTGGAGATGGCCTGCTGGGCAGCGTCGACGGCACGGGTATCCCCAGAAGAGGTACCAATACCCATCATGGCGGTACCGGCCTGCTTCATGATGGTCTTAACATCGGCGAAGTCCAGGTTGATGATACCGGGGACGGTGATGAGGTCGGTGATGCCCTGGGTGCCCTGGGAAAGGACGCCATCGGCAATCGCGAAGGCCTCGAGCATGGTGGTCTTCTTCTCGGCGATGTCGAGCAGCTTATCGTTAGGAATGACGATCATGGTGTCGACGCAATCGGAGAGGGTCTTGATGCCCTCCTCGGCGCTCTTCTTGCGCTTGCGGCCCTCGAAGGTGAAGGGCTTGGTCACGACGGCGACGGTCAGTGCGCCGACCTCGTTCATCGCGATATCGGCAACGATGGGAGCAGCACCGGTACCGGTGCCACCGCCCTCGCCACAGGTGATGAACACCATGTCGGCGCCAGCGAGCGCCTCGGCAATGTCGTCGCGGGACTCATCGGCAGCCTTGCGGCCAACCTCGGGGTTGGCGCCGGCGCCCAGGCCGCGGGTAAGGTCGGTGCCGATGTGCACCTTGATGTCGGCATCAGAGATCGCGAGTGCCTGAGCATCGGTGTTGATGGCAACAAACTCGACGCCGCGGATGCCCTCTTCGATCATTCGATTGACCGCGTTGGTACCGCCGCCGCCGACGCCGACCACCTTAATGACGGCAAGGTAGTTGTTGATCTCTGTCTCGTGCATGTCGGTCCTCCGAACAAAGGTTATAGCCATAGCATGGGTCGACCCCTGCGCACATTAACCTTCAGGTTGAAAGTAAATGCAAAGGTAAACCGTATTATGTTTGCACATTATGAACGTATCAGTCAAATAATTGACCGTGAAAACCAAACAAACCAGATAAACGGCGTGGTATGGCCCCTCAACAAAGCATCAACCAGCGCTACGAGGTCGGAGCGTTCCTGAATGTGTAGTTGCCCGGAGAGCGCACATTGATATACGTTACGCCCTCTACCTGCGAAAGCAACTTAGTGACTACGCGTTCTTTCTTGGCGATATCGTCCGAATCGCCCAGCGACACCTCAATGCCGTTATTGAGGTTTGCCGAGATGGCTTCGACCGAAGGCGTGGAAATATCCTTGACTTGTCCCAAGAACTCGCTCGAAAAACCACGCACATAATCCAAGCCAGCCTTAACGGCCTTGGAGCTCACCGCCTGGCCGGAAACCGGAGCGACATCCGCCGAGACATCAGTCAGCAACACCGCGCCATAGTGCTTAGCGAGCGCCAGTGCGGCATCAATGCCGGTCAGGGTATTTGAGCCCTGCCCTGTCGTGATGACGTTGCCCTGGTCGTCCACTTCGACCGACGTCGACAGCGGGGCGATCCAGGTGTCATCATCCCCGATGGCCCAGGCAAGGTCATCGGAGCTGATATAGGCAATTGCGATGACCTTGCGCTCCATCGGCGTAATGATGAGCGTATGCGGGAACTGACGCTGGACATCCACGCCCGAGACCCACGGGTTCTGCTTGAGGTCCTCGGTAATCTGGTCGGGATCGACGTTAAAAAGCGACGTTCCCTCGGGCAAGTCGATCAGCTGGATAGCATCGTGCTTCGTCACATGCTCGCTGCCTTGAATCTGAATATCAGTGGCAGTAAACAGTCCAGAGTTGATCACCACGATGGCAACGACGACGAGCACGGCCAAGACGGCCAGAACGCCGCCCACGATTTTGCCTTTGCCTGTAATGACAGAAGCGGCGTCTGATGTTTTATTTGCCATCGCTCCAAGTGAAGATAACGGGTTGAAACCTTTTTTACTCGAAGGCTTCTTGGCGGTAGCCGGCACCGATGTCAGCGAGCGCGGTTTCGATGCGCCTAGCATGCGACCCGGACGCGCCGCTTTAGTTCCCGTCGAGGGCTTGGGAGCTGCCATGGGACGGGCAGGCTTGGCGCCCATAACAGGCTTTGACGTCACCGAGGGACGCGAGGACTTTTTTGCGGCCGGACGATTACCGAGCTGCGAGCCGACGACCGGACGACTGGTCTGTCGAGCATGCCCGACAGACTTAGAGTGCGCGACGGTATTGCGTTGAGGTTTGGCAGGCGCGCCGGAACGCCCTCCGGCGCGGCGGAAGGTGGGTTTCGATGCTCTAGAAGCCGAGGAATTTAACTTCCGGTCTGAGCTCGATGCCATACGCCTCCCTCACCTTTCCGTGCACATGTCTGATAACCGCGGCAACGTCATCGGCCGAGGCAGTTCCGTTATTAACGATAAAATTAGCGTGAACGGGCGAAACTTCCGCGCCGCCAATCGAAAAACCCTTTAATCCACAATCCTCGACAAGCTTGCCCACACTCGCATCGGGCGGGTTGCGAAAGACAGACCCGCAGGATGCGCGACCCATGGGCTGCGTACGCTTGCGCCTTGTAAGGTACCGCTCCATGCGCTCGCGAATGTCGGCCTTGGGCGCCGGTTTAAGCTTGAGCACGCACTCGAGGATGATCTCATTGCGGGGAAGGCTACATTCGCGGTAGCCCCAAGTGATCTCGGACCCCGCATAATGCTTGATACCGGATGCCGGGTCAAACGTTACGACATCCTCAACCAGCGAGCCAATCCACTCGGTCCGCGTGCCGGCATTCATAGATATCGCACCGCCGACCGAACCAGGAATGCCAACGGCAAACTCAAGGCCCGAGAGGCTACGCGACAGGGCATCGTTGACCAGGCGCGCAAACATCACGCCCGCACCGACCGTCAGCGTACAGCCGTCATCGGCAACAACCGTGCGCTGAAACTCACGTCCGAGCGAAATGACGGCACCGCGATAACCGCCATCGGCAACCAGCAGATTGGAGCCCTTGCCGATGATGACCCACGGCACCTGCTCGCGATCGAGCACCGCCACGGCGCGGCGGAGGGCATGATAGCTATGGCACGTCACAAAGAGGTCGGCCTTGCCGCCGATACGATAGCTCGTATGACGCGCAAGGCGCTCGTCCTCGATCACATCCGTGTCGATCATGCCCGAGAGCGCCATGACGGCGTTAAACAGACCCATTTGACTTAAGCGTCTTTCTTGGCAGTCAGATACTCGATGAACTCGGGACCGACGGTCGTAACGTCACCGGCACCCATGGTGAGCAGCAGGTCGCCCTCGCCCACCATCTGCTCGAGCTCCTGATTGAGCTCAAGACGGCTGGAGCAGTACACGACCTCCTTGCCAGGATGCTTGGCGCGCACGGTATCGGCGAGCATCTTAGAGGTGACACCCGGAATGGGCATCTCGCCAGCCGAGAACACATCAATCAGCAGCAGTTTATCGGCATTGGCAAATGCATCGGCAAAGTCGTCGCACAGGGCCTGCAGGCGCGAATAGCGGTGCGGCTGGAACACGACGTCGACGTGCTTGTAACCCAGCGACGAAGCGGCAGCAAGCGTCGCCTTGATCTCAGTGGGGTGATGGCCGTAATCATCGACCACGGTGATGCCATCGATATCGCCCACGTGGGTAAAGCGACGGCGGACGCCCTCAAAGCTCGAGAGCGCCTTGGCGGCGGCGTCGATGTCAAGGCCCAGGACATGGGCGACGGTGAGCACCGCCGTGGCGTTGAGCATGTTGTGGCGACCGGGATTGCTCTTGATCTCCACAGCGTGCTCAGTGCCGTCCTCAAAGCGAACGATAAAGTCACTCTGGATGCCCTTGACATCCGGATGCACGCAGACGACATCGTTGCTCTCGGCAAAGCCGTAGGAAAGCACGTGACGGCCCGTCGACTTGGCGAGCTCGACCAGATGCGGGTCCTCACCGCAGACGATGACGGTGCCGCCCTCGCCCACCAGGCTCATGAATTTGGCGAAAGTTGCCTCGATCTCCTCGATACCCGAGTAGTGATCGAGGTGGTCGGCCTCGACGTTGGTCACAATGACTACGTTGGGGTTCAGGAACAGGAAGGAGCTGTCGGACTCGTCGGCCTCGGCGACAAAGTAGTCGCCCGAGCCGTTCTTGCCGTTCGTGTCATAGCCCTCGACGATGCCACCGATCAGGAAGCTCGGATCCAGACCCATGCGGTCGAGCATGGTGGCACACATCGAAGACGTGGTGGTCTTGCCATGCGTGCCGGCAACAGCGACGGTGGTGTAGCCGTGGCCCAAAGCAGAGAGCATCTTGGCACGGGGCCACACGGGAATACCAAGCTCGCGAGCGCGCACGAGTTCAGGGTTGGATTCCGGAATAGCGGTGGAGACAACAACCACGTCGGGCTTGACCTCGTCGATCGTGGCGGCCTCATGGCCCACATGCACCTTCACACCAGCGCGGGTAAGCTGGCGGATATAACGTGACGTCTTAAGGTCGGAGCCGGTAACGGCATAACCGCGCTCGTGCAGAACGAGGGCGATGCCGCTCATGCCGGCGCCGCCGATACCGATAAAGTGGGCGCTCTTAAACTCGGGCGCGGAGGTTGCAGTCTGGGAATCAGCCATGTGCTCGTGTACTCCTTGCGTAAACACTGCCTGTAACCCGTTAACTGTACCGCACCTACCGCATCAGCGCGAGGGCGACCGACGATATCCCGTCTAACTAACGCAAACCCTCTACCGCATCCGCCAGAAGAGCGACGGCCCTATCCTGAGCCAGACCACGCGCCGCCTGACGCATGGCGTCGCGCGCCGCCGCGTCATCGACCAGGTGCAGCAGCTCATCGGCAAAGGCAGAACCGTCGATATCGGCATCGGCGCAGAGCACGCCGGCCCCGGCGTCGACCAGATAACGAGCATTGGTGGTTTGGTGGTCGGCCGTCGCATGCGGATACGGCACGAGCACCGAGGGCACGGCGAGCGCAGCGATCTCGGCCACGCTCGATGCACCCGAACGCGAGAGCACCAAATCGGCAGCAGCCAGCATATCGCCCATGTTGTCGATGTAAGGCTGGGCGCGGTAACGCTTCGCCTCCTCGGGCGTCAGCGCCAAAGCGTGCTCGGTCTCCTCAAAGCCGTCGGCACCCGTCGAATGCAACACATAGAGGTTCTTGCGCGAAAGCAGTTCGTTTTTGAGCGAAGTCACGCGCTCGTTGAGGTGCTGGGCGCCAAGTGAACCGCCAAAGACGAGCAGCAGCGTAGCGTCCTCGGGAACGCCAAGTGCCTTGCGGCCACGAGCGCGATCGCCCTCGATCACCGAGCGACGTACGGGGTTGCCGGTCATGAGCACGTGGTCAGGGTCACCTTCGCGCTCAAAGACCGAACGCGCTGCCGGCACCGAGATGCACACGCGGGCGGCGTGGGAGTTCATCATCTTGTTGGCCAGGCCCGGAACAGAGTTCTGCTCATGCAGCAGATACGGAACGCCTGCGCCCTTGCACCACCCAAGCAGCGGAACCTCGACATAGGCACCAAAACCGATGGCGGCATCGGGCTTGCCGACCTTTGAGAAATGATTGGCGAGCGCACGCTTGGCCTTATTGACACGCCACAGCGAGGTCAGCGCCGTCCAAGGACGGGAGCGGTCGAAGCCCGTGACCGTAATGGGCACAAAATCAAACCCGGCCTCGGGGACCAGACGACCCTCGAGCTTGCGCGACTGGCCCACGAACACAACGTAGTGACCACGGTCACGCAGCTCTTCGGCCAAGGCGAGCGCAGGGTTGATATGTCCTGCCGTGCCGCCGGCTGCAATAGCAACGGTCATTTTATCGGTCATGGTAGTCCCTTCGTACACGCGGTCCCTGGTCGTCGGTGCGCAGACGCGCCGACGGGTCCGAGTTCAAATCGATTCGATTATATCCGCCGCCCGCGTTGCGAGGGCTGGGGCGCTGCGGACGACCTTGCGGAGCCGTTCGCGGGCGTGGACGGGCTACCGGCTCGGATGCAGAACCATCCAGAACGGTAAAGCCGCTACGCGAAGGTCGTTCACCGCGCACATGGGCAACGCCGGCGGTGCTCTCGTCCATAACGGCAAAGCTCTCACGGCGGCGGTCATGCTCATCGCGGCGGGCGCTCTCGTACGAAACGCGCAGGATCAACCCGGCAAGCATAAGCGACACAATAATCGACGAACCGCCGTAGCTAATAAACGGCAGCGGCTTGCCCGTCATGGGAAACACATTGAGAATGCCCAGCGCGTTGATCAAAAACTGCACCGCAAGGATGACCGCGGAGCCAGACGCCATAAGCGCTCCGCGACGGTCGGTCGCCTGCTCGGCAATGCGAAACGCCGAGTAGATCAGCATCGCAAACACCAAGAAGAACAGCACGGTTCCGACAAAACCGGCCTCCTCGCCAATGATGGCCAGGATGTAGTCGTTGTGCGCCTCGGGCAGATACGAGTACTTCATGGTTGAGTTGCCGATGCCACGGCCGAACAGGCCGCCCGAGGCAAAGGCCATGATGGCAAGCGTGGCCTGATAGCCGTCACCATACTCGTCGGCCCAAGGGTTCAAGGCAACCTGAATACGCACCATACGGTACGGCTCTGCGACAAGTGCAATCACGATCACGAGAATGCCGAAGATTAGCACGCCGATGATAAATCTCGGGTCGAGACCCGCAAACAACGCCATGCACATGAGGGTCAACAGGATGATCAGGACGGTACCGAAATCGGGCTGGATAAAGATCAGAAAGAGCGAAATACCCAGGTAGATGCCCATCTTGCGAAGGAATTCGTTGATGTTGCCACCGGGCGAAAAGAAGCGATCAAGCATGATGGCCGAATACGCAATGGCAAATGGCTTTAAAAACTCGGAAGGCTGGAACTGAATACCGGCGATGTTGAGCCAGCGCGTGGCGCCACGGCTGCCGCTGCCCACCAAGAAAACCAGCAGAAGCAAGAGCATCATGCCGATAAGGAAGATCCTAAGCACATCCTCCCCAAACCAGCTGTCCGGCAAAACGCGCACGATGGCAATCAGCGCCAGAACACCAACCACGGCAAACGCGGCCTGTCGACCCAGGAAAAACGTCGCCGAGCCATTCTCGTGCAGCGCCTCGACCGAAGACGCCGAGTACACCATCAGCAGACCAAAGCACACCAAAGTAAACAGGCAGGCCATAAATATCAGACGGGGGCGCATGATGCGGGCGGGAACGCCGGCAATATAGCGTTCGCTAAACGTCTGCCTGCCACGACCGGAACGCGGTGTGCTGTGCCGCGAGGAAGCACGGTCCGAGTCGGGCCTCCTCATACCTTGTCGGGGGCTCTCCTCTCTCACCGGCAGCCCCTATTCCATTTGCGATTTCGCCGCAGCGGCAAGCTGGGCAACATAGTCCTTAAACACGCGGCCGCGCTCCTCATAGCCCGAGAACTCATCGAACGAAGAGCAGGCAGGAGAAAGTAAGATCACGTCGCCACGGCTCGACAGCGAACGGGCAACGTCCACGGCATCGCGTAGGTCATCCGCTTGGGCGATATCCACATCGCCATCGACATCGGCCTCGTCCATAGCGGCGGTGAAGCGCTCGCGTGCATCGCCAAAGCAGACGACCGAGCGTACGTTATCTATAACGAAGCGCGCGAAGTCCGTGAGCGGCGTGCCCTTATCGTGGCCGCCGAGCAGCAAGATCACATCGTCACCGGGAAATGCCGTCAGGGCCTTCTCGACCGCATCGGTGTTGGTCGCCTTGGAATCGTTGACGTAGCGCACGCCGTCAATCTCGCCACACGGCTCCACGCGGTGCTCGAGCGGCTGGAACGAGGCCAGACCGCGGCAGACACCATCGACATCGGCACCGACTGCCAAGGCAGCCGTGGCAGCACAAAGGGCATTGATAACATTGTGATGGCCCGAGATCTTGAGCTCGGATGTAGCGATCAGCGGGGTCTCGACGCCCTTCAGGCGCACGATCATCTTGCCATCGCGCACAAAGGCGACATCCTCGCCCTCAGGCTCGTCAAAGGCAACCTTGCAGATGCGACGACCCGGCGTGTAGATGTACTCATCGAACTCGTGAATGCCGGCATCTTCGACGTCGACAACCGCCAGATCGTCATCGACCATATTGTCAAACAGTTTGACCTTGGCAAGCGCGTAGTTCTTATGGCTCTTATGCCAGCCCAAGTGGTCGGGAGTGATGTTGAGCAGCACTGCCACACGAGGGTGGAGCTCGGTGGTCGTAGCAATCTGATAGCTCGAGAGCTCAGCCACAAACCACTCGTTGTGGGCTCGGCCGTCAATCTCGTTGACCGGCGGCTCGCCGATGTTGCCGACAGCTACGCTGGCCTCGCCGGCAGCCTTGAGCAGATAATCAGTCAGCGACGTGGTGGTCGTCTTGCCGTTGGTGCCCGTGATGGCAATCCAGTTATCGGGCGACAGACGATAGGCAAACTCTGGCTCACCCATAATCTGAGCGGCATGTTCGCGCCCGGCCTTAAAGAAGCCCGAGAACTCCGAGATGCCCGGGCACGTCACGCATACGTCATAGGCGCCCTCGACCTGTTCGGTCCCATAGACAAACGACGCACCAGCAGCCTCGAGCGCACGCGTGGCGTCATTGGGCTCAGAGGTGCCGCCGCCATACACGGTAACGGCGCTTACGCGCTCGGGATGTGCCAGCGCCCAGCGGGCGACATCGAGACCGGATTTGCCCTGACCCAAAACGAGCAGGCTAAAGACATCAGCAAGAGGCATGAAAGACCACTATCCCAACTGGAAGAACAGAGCAAGGCCAACGGCACCAAATGCCGCAGCGATAATCCAAAAACGGATGACGACCTTGGTCTCGGCCCAACCCTTCTTTTCGAAATGATGATGGATGGGCGCCATAAGGAAGACGCGCTTGTGCGTAAAGTGGAAGTAGACAACCTGAATCATGACCGAAAGGGTCTCAACGATAAACAGGCCGCCGATGATGAGGGAGACGACCTCGGTGTTGGTCATGATGGACGTGCAGGCAAACGCGGCGCCCAGGGCAAGCGAGCCGGTATCGCCCATAAAGATGCTCGCCGGATAGCAGTTGAACCACAGAAAGCCCAAGCAGGCACCGGCACACGCGGTGCAGAAGATGGACAGGTTCACGTCTCCGTGCAAAAATGCCATGGCAGCCATGGCGAGCATGGCAATCATGGAGGTACCGCCAGCAAGACCGTCAAGGCCATCGGTCAGGTTCACGGCATTAGAAAGACCGGCAATCATCAGCCAGCAAAAGACAATATAGAGCCACGGGAACGAATAGCCGCAGATGGTGGTCGAAAGCACGCCAAGGTCGATCGTCAACCCACCGGGAAAACGAATCTCGGGGGCGACACCGCACCAGTTGACGGCAAGTACCGTAAAGGTGACACAGATAATGGTTAGGCCGATCATCTTGGCATGGGGCGTCAGACCGAGCGAGCGCCCATGCGTAACGGAGGTCAGGTCGTCGATCAGGCCCAGCACGCCGGTCGCCAGCGTGGCGAGGAGCACGAGCACGAGCTCGGTGGTGAGCTTGCCCATCAGCAGGCAGGTCAGCGAGATCGCGACGAGGATGACAACACCACCCATGGTGGGCGTTCCCTGCTTAACCAAATGACGCTTGGGGCCGTCGGCACGAACCTGCTGGCCGATACCCTCGACCTTGAGCAGCTTGATCCACCACGGCATGAGCAGCAGCGCAATGGCTGCGGCGATGCCAAGCCCCAAAAAAGCCTGATACGTTGGATACGAAGGATTGCCGAACATGGGCTAGCACACACCTTCCACAAAGCGGTCGAGCTCAACAAAGCGGGAACCCTTGACCAGTACAACATCATGTTTTTCAAGCGCGCCGCCCATGCGGTCGAGCACCTGCTGATAATCGGAGAACACCTGGATGCGGTCCTCGTCCATGCCCATCATGCGTGCGGCATCGGCCATAAGCTGGGCCAGCTCACCACCCACACACGCCAGCATGTCGAGCTTCTTGGCGGCGGCATAGGCGCCCACGAGCTCATGCATGCGAGGAGCCTCATCGCCCATCTCGCCCATCTCGCCCAGGATCGCCATGCGAGACCCCGTGCACGAAAGCGAGCACAGCAGATCGAGGCCAGCAGCCATAGATTCGGCGCTGGCGTTATAGGAATCGTCGATGATGCGTGCACCGCTCTTGGTGCGCTTGATCTCCTGGCGGTGCCCGGTGATCGTAAGACCCCTAAAGGCAGCATCGACCTGCTCGGGCGTCACGCCCAGGCGATAGGCAACCGCGGCGGCCTTAACGGCATTAGGAACGGACTGCACGCCGGGGATGGCAAGCATGGTATCGATTGTCTCGCCCTGACCAAAATCGAGCATAAAGACCGGACGGCCCTCGTCATCAACGCGAATGTCGCGGGCACGGACCTCATCATCGTCCGAGACGCCGGCCAGCATCACGTCGATACCAGCAGGCTGGGCGAACGTATCGCGAATGAACGGCGTAAAGTCGTCCTCGCCGCCCAAAACCAGCAGCGGAAAATAGTCGCCGGCGGCGCACATGCCCTGGACAATCTCGGCCTTAGCGCGGGCGATGTTCTCGCGGCTGCCCAAAATACCGATATGAGAGGTACCGATCTTGCTCACGATGGCAAGGTTGGGATTGGCAGACAGAGACAGGCGCTCGATCTCGTGGAAATGATTCATGCCCATCTCGAGCACCAGGACCTCGGTATCGGCCGGAGCGGAAAGCACCGTGAGCGGCATGCCGATCAGGTTATTGAAATTGCCCTTGGTGGCCCAGACACGATAGCGCTTGGCGAGTACAGCGGCGAGCACGTCCTTGGTCGTCGTCTTGCCGATGGAACCGGTAATGCCAACGACCAGGCAGCCAAGCTCCAGGCGATACGCGTGCGCCAAACGCAGCAGAAACTCCTCGGGATCATCGGTCAGCAAGATGGCACAGCCCTTGTCCTGCGCCAACGAGACCAGCTCGGCCTCGGGCTCACGCGTCATCACGACGGCGCCGGCACCCGACTGGACGGCACGAGAAGCAAAATCATTGCCGTCGACGTTTTCACCGGGAAAGGCGACGAAAATCGTCCCTTCCTCGACCTGGCGCGAGTCGATAACGCACCCGCGGCATACCCGATCGACTTCTCCCGTCACGGTTCGGGCCCCTGTTGCGGCCGCGAGGTTGTTGACGGCGATCTCTATCATTGCAGCTCCCCTGTAAACCTAAATAATGCTATCGGCGTATTGTATCCCAGCGCCGCGCATGCGTGGTGCAGGGCATGTGAACACCCCTCATATGGGACAACAAACCACGCCCCAAAGATTGTAACCCCCTACTTCGTGCGCGGGATACCCAGCACGTCGAGCGCGTTGGCCATAATGGACTGGAACGGCACCGCAGCGGCATCTGAGCCGCTCGGCGTTCCGTCGAGCGTGATATAGCACAGCACCTTGGGCGATTGTGCCGGTGCAAAGCCCATAAAGGACGACATGTAGTTCTCCTTGAGGTAGCCGCCGTTCTCGTCGGCACGTTCGGCCGTACCGGTCTTACCCGCCACGTCATAGCCGTCAACCGCGCCGCCAACGCCCGTTCCCTCCGACACGACCGTCTGCATGCACGATGTCACCTGGGATGCGGCGTCCTCCGAAATCGCGCGCTCGCCTTCGCCCCAGTCCTTCTCGTCGCCTTTGCTGGACTTATAGAAGTGCGGGGTCATCATCACGCCGCCGTTGGCGATGCCGCCCACGGCACGTGCGATCTCAATCGGCGAGACAGACAGCGCCTGTCCAAAGCTCATCGAGCCCAGCGTGGCGCCGTCATACTGGTCACGCTCCTTGACGATGCCCAGGCTCTCGCCCGGAAAATCGACACCAGAGCTGTGACCGATGCCCCACTTGTCCACATAGGCGGCAAAGTCGTCGGCACCGATCTTGCGCCCCACCAGGACAAATCCCACGTTGGACGAACGGCGCATCATCTCGCGCACATCCATGGTCATGGCGTAGTCGCGCTTGTCGGCATCGGTGACGGTATCGTCGCCCACCTTGATACTCGCCGGCACCTCAAACGACGTACTCGATCGCACTACGCCCAAGTCGAAGCCGGCGCCCGCCACGAGCGTCTTAAAGACCGAGCCGGGCTCGTAGGCGTCGGTGACCAGGCGCAGGTTCATATCCTCGGTCTTGGCGTTTTCCAAATTGGTCTGGTCGTAGGTCGGATACGAGCAGGCTGCCAAGATCTCGCCTGTCGTAGGATCGGTGACCAGCGCCGAACCGTTCTTGGCCTTTGTCTTCTCGACAGCCTCTGCCAGGGCATCCTCGGCCGCACGCTGGATATTGACGTCGAGCGTCGTCACGATATCAACGCCGTCGACCGCAGCCACCTTTTTATAGGCACCGCCCGCGATATAGCTACCGTCCCTCGCGCGCTCGCGTACGAGAGAGCCGTTCGTGCCGGTCAGAAGCTTGTTGTATTGCTTTTCGAGACCCGTCAAGCCGTCGTTGTCTACATTCACTACACCCAGCACCTGCGATGCCAGATTGCCGTATGGATATACGCGCTTCATGGCCTGCTCAAAAAGCACGCCGGGCAGGTTCTTCTTCTCCAGCGCCGCAGCGTCGTCTTCATCCACCTGGCGCTTGATATACACCCAGGTTCCATCGGACTCAACGAGCTTGCGGCAGGTCTTTTTATCGATTCCAGTTGCCTTGACCAGCGCCGACACCGTCTTGTCAACATCCTCGACAAGCTGGGGGTTCACGGCGATGTTGCGACATTCGACCGACGACGCTAGCACGTTACCGTTGCGGTCGTAGATGGTACCGCGTTTGGCATAGAGGGTCTGCGCAAGCAGGCGGCGCGCATCGGCACGCTCGCGCAGTTTATCGGCTTCGACAATTTGATAGTCGGCAAGGCGAAAGACGCCCAAGCCCAAGCCAAGCCCAATGAAGCCCATGACGGCTTTGCGGCGAGGCAGAGGCGTGCCTGTGAGCCATTCGGTCGACGAACTCTTGCGCGACCTGGTGTTATGCACTTGAGGGCCGCCCGAGCCGCGAAGTCGCGACGCCGGGTCGTTGCCACGGGACTGCCCGGCGTTGTAAGATTGCCGACCCGTTCCTTGATAACCAGAACGTCCCCGCGACGAGGGACGTCCAGAACCGCGGCCCCCATCGAAACCGCGGCGATAGTCATTTGTCATACTCAGCTACCGTCTTGCTACTGAGCGGTCGCGGTCGCGTTGGCGCCCGCGGCTGCATCCTGCGAAAAGTCAAGTGTAACGCTCTCGCTGGGCTCCACCATGCCATAAGCGCCCGCAAGGTCGCGAATACGCGTGTCGGCGCCATAGACCGAATGCATGACCTCCAGGTCGGAGCTCTCATCGGTCGCCTTTTCGAGCGTGTTGGTTAGCTCGGCGTTGCTGTTGAGCACCTGGGCCGTAACGCCGGCGAGCGCCACGCGGGCGACGCCGATCGTCATGAAGATGGCCGCAATGATGCAAAACGTTTTAAGAACGCTCATGAAAACCGGGCTTACCGCCTGGTTTGCCTGACGGCCCGCGCCCGTGTAGACATCAAAGCGCGGCGTGCGCTGCTCACGGGGAGCAACGGGGGCCTGCGGTGTCTCACGATAGGCGGGCATGGCGTTCATATCATAGGCAAGTGCTGCGCTTGAAGTGTTGTAGCCCATGATATGCCGCCTCCCATCCCGAGTACGTTGGTAGTGTGTTTAAGCTTCGTTTATGGTGCGAGCGGGAGGTCCAATATCGCGCGGTCGCGCCTACAGACGCTGCGCCACACGGATTTTGGCTGATCTCGCCCGAGGGTTGCGCTCAACCTCATCAGGCTGGGCAACCAAGGGTTTGCGGGTGATGACCTTGAGTATCGGCACGTTGCCGCACACGCACACCGGAATCTCCGGCGGACACGTGCACCCCTGGCTCATCTCCTTAAAGTGGTTCTTTACGATACGGTCCTCGAGCGAGTGATACGAGATGACGCAGATACGTCCGCCCGGGTTGAGCCACCTGGTGGCGGCATCAAGCCCTCGTTCGAGCACATCGAGTTCGTGATTGACCTCGATGCGAATGGCCTGGAAACTTTTCTTGGCCGGGTGTCCGCCATGCCGACGAGCGGCAGCCGGGATACCCGCCTTGATGATCTCGACAAATTGGCCGGTGGTTTCGATCGGTTCTTGCTCGCGGCGGCGCACGATCTCGCGCGCGATCTGCGAGGCGAACTTCTCTTCGCCGTAGACGCGTAGAATCCGGGCGAGGTCGTGTTCGTTATAGGTGTTGATGACCTCAGCTGCGTTTAAGGTGTTATTACCCGGATCCATCCGCATGTCCAATGGGGCGTCCTCGTTATACGAAAAGCCCCTGCCAGGGATATCGAGTTGCGGTGACGAAACGCCCAAATCGAACAGGAAGCCATCGACCCCGGGCACCTCGGCCGAGCAAAGCAGCTCGTCCAAGTCGCCGAAGTTGCCCTTCAGCAGCTGGTGCGGAACGCCGGGAACCTCGCGGTCCAGACGGGCGCCAGCGGCCTCGAGGGCCATGTCGTCCTGATCGACGCCGAGCAAAAGGCCCGTCTCCCCCACCTGCGCGGCCATCTTTACCGAATGGCCGGCACCGCCAAGGGTGCAATCGCAGACAACGGAGCCGCTCTTTAGCCGCAGCGACTCAAGCACTTCGCCGAGCATGACAGGTTCATGCCGATATTCTTGTGTCAAGATCCCACGCTCCATCCGTTACCCGTGCCTTGCCCTTACGAGAAGAAGAGGTCCAGCAGGGCCTCGTCGTCATCGTCCTCATCGGCCGCGGCGCGATCCCAAACCTCAAGGTGGTCGTAGTTGCCCACAACCGTGACCTCGCGGTCGAGGTTCGCCTGCTTGCGGAGAGACTCGGAAAGACCGATACGACCGGCGCTGTCCACGTCCATCGACGTAGTGCGCTTGTTGATCGCCCTCATGAGCTTCTGGTCGTTGATGTCGCGCGGGTTAAAACCCTCGTGGCCCTCACGACCCGCGAAGAGTCCTTCGACCCACTTATCGAAGGCCTCGGCAGAGAACACGTACAGAGCATCGACATCCAGGGCTTTGAACACGCGAACGTGCTCTCCAAGCTCCTCGCGAAGGGGTGCAGGCAGGGACAGACGACCTTTTGCATCGAGATTGCGCTCGTATGCGCCAGTCATTCCCATGTGCGCCCTCCCCTCGGTTACTCAGATGGCACGTACGCGGGGAACCACCCCGCCTGTCGACGTCATTAATAATATGGGGAACCACCCCATTTTTCAACACCTTTCCCCACTCCTTCCCCCACTCCGCCCCACCACTCCACCCACCATATATTGCAAAACACCCCCAATCATATGTTCGAAAACACAATATGTTGTGTTTACAGCAACGGCGGGATGCCACCTGTGGCACCCCGCCGTTCATCCTCAACCTTCAAGTTGACCTTGAGGCGATTTTTGCGTCCCTTTACATGCCGTTCACATCGCCCCCAAACTCCCCCACCCAAGGCACGTGCGGCCCACCACCGCGACGACATGTGGCGAAAAATAGAACGGGCCCCAGATTGCCCATGCGAGCGCAAAAGCACGCAGCGGCAATCTGGGGCCCGTCCCCAAATACCTATAGATATGCAGGCCAGCGATGTGTTAACGATGTGCCAGCGGGTGCGCCGCCAGATAGACCTCGGTCAGTTGCGTACGATCGACATGCGTGTAGACCTGCGTGGTCGATATATCGGCATGTCCCAAGATCTCCTGTAGCACACGGAGGTCTGCGCCGCCAGCAAGCATATGGGTGGCAAAGGAGTGACGCAGCGTATGGGGATGGAGCCCCACCAGCCCCACCTGGCGCCCATAGCGCTCACAGATGGCATGGATGCCCTGGCGCGACAGACGGCGGCCGTTCTTATTTAAAAAGACCGCCGAGGTCTCGGTTCCGCGGGCATGGGCCGCCAAGCGAGAACGCCCCTCAGTTATATAGCGCGTCAGAGCTCGCGCCGCGCTTCCCACCAACGGGGACAGGCGTTCCTTTGAGCCCTTACCGCGAACGAGCACAAAACCATCGTCGAGATGGATATCGCCCACATCGAGCCCCACCAACTCGCTCACACGCAAACCGCATCCGTAGAGCACTTCCAAGATGGCATGGTCGCGCAAGCCCATCTCGCCCTCGGGGAAGCCTTGATCGAGCAGCGCCGAAACATCCTCCACCGATAGATACTCCGGCAAACGCTCAGCTTTTTTAGGCAGGCGCAACGCCGCCGTTGGATTTTGGGCCACAGCCCCATCGCGCACCAAAAAGGCATGCAGGCCCTTCACGGCCGCAAGCGCACGCTCCACCGAGGCATCGGAATAGCCCCCATCGCGACGGTCGGCGACAAAGCCCTCCACGACCTGACGGGTCACCTCTTCAAAAGACACAATACCCGCCCGCTCCAGATAGACGCAGTACGTCGTCAGGTCACGACGATAGGCCGCAATCGTGTTGCGCGCCAAACCCCGCTCGACCGCGAGGTAATCGAGATACTCCCCCGCCGCCACGGCGAGCGACGAGGGAGTAGCTCCGGTATGTTCTTTGTTCGCCGGCACCCTTAGTCCGTAGCGAGGTTCATGGGCGTCACCTGCAGGCGATCGACACCCTCGTGCTGACCGATCGAGGCACGCACGAACTCTCGGAACAGCGGCTGCGGGTTGGTCGGACGGCTCTTGAACTCAGGGTGAGCCTGAGTTGCCACATACCACGGATGCACATCGCGCGGCAGCTCGACCATCTCGACCAGGCGCTCGTCGGGCGAGAGGCCAGAGATAACCAAGCCGGCGTCCTCGAGCTGGTCGCGGAAGGCGTTGTTGAACTCAAAGCGGTGACGGTGACGCTCGTAGACGAGCTCCTCGCCATATGCCTCGCGAGCGAGGGTATCGGCGGCGAGCTTGCACGGATAGGCGCCCAGGCGCATGGTGCCGCCCTTCTCGGTCACGTCCTCCTGCGAGCTCATCAGATCGATGACGCTAAACGGGCCGTCCGGATCGAACTCAGAGGAGCTGGCGCCGGCAAGGCCGACGACGTTGCGGGCGAACTCGCACACGGCCACCTGCATACCCAGGCAAATGCCCAGATACGGAATCTTGTGCTCACGGGCAAACTCGGCCGCGAGGATCTTGCCCTCCAGGGCGCGCTTGCCAAAGCCGCCGGGAACCAGGATGCCCGAGGCGTCGCCCAGAACCTCGGAGACATTCTGCTCGTCGAGGCTCTCGCCGTCGACCAGCTGGACGTCCACATGGCGATCGTAGAAGACGCCCGCATGGTGCAGGGCCTCGATAACCGACAGGTACGCATCGGGCAGCTGCGTGTACTTACCCACGACGGCGATCTTCACCTTGTCGGCGTGATGGTTGGCGTGATTCTGTTTGCGCAGGAACTCGTTCCACTCGCTCATGTCGCGCTCACGCGGATCCAGACCCAGGCGCTCGCAAATGCGCAGGTCAAAGTCCTGCTCGGCAAGCAGCTGCGGAACATCGTAAATGCTCGCGCAGTCCTCGTTGGTAAAGACGCAATCGGTGTCGACGTCGCAGAAGCTTGCGATCTTTCCGCGGATAGCGTCATCGATATGGTGGTCGGAGCGCAGCACGATGATATCGGGCTGGATGCCAAAGCTGCGGAGCTCCTTGACGGAATGCTGCGTAGGCTTGGTCTTGACCTCGTGGGCGGCGGCGATATAGGGAACGAGCGACACGTGGATGTAGCAGACGTTCTCGGGGCCGGCCTCCTTGCGGTACTGACGGATGGCCTCGACAAACGGTTGGGACTCGATGTCGCCGATCGTGCCGCCCAGCTCGGTGATGACTACATCGGAGCCGGTCTGCTCCTCGATGCGGCGGAACTTGTCCTTAATGGCATTGGTGACGTGGGGAATCACCTGCACGGTACCGCCCAAAAAGTCGCCGCGACGCTCACGGGCGATTAGGCTTTTGTAGATGGCACCGGTCGTAAAGTTGGAATCGCGGGTCAGGTTCTCATCAATAAAGCGCTCGTAATGACCCAAGTCCAGGTCGGACTCGTAACCATCCTCGGTAACGAAGACCTCACCATGCTGAAACGGGCTCATGGTACCAGGGTCGACGTTCAGATACGGGTCGGCCTTTTGCATCGTTACTTTGTAGCCACGCGACTTGAGCAGACGGCCCAGCGAGGCCGCGGTAATACCCTTGCCCAGAGACGAAACTACGCCACCGGTCACGAACACATGCTTGGTCATATTGAGTTACCTGCGCTTCCCGTAGAAGTTGTTTATCCACATCTTACGGGTCTTCATTGTAATACTCGCGCCGCGGACCGTTCGCAATTTTTCTCGCATGCGGTTGCATTTCTCAATCTTGAAACAAAACGCCGCCCGGTTTCCCAGGCGGCGTCGCTATGGCAAGGGTTACATGCTGCTATCGATCAGCAACCTCGTCCTCAAGCATTTCTTGAACGAGCATACCGGTACGGACGCCCTCAAGATACCACTCGCCACGTTCGGTGAGGCAAATGCCATTTGCAAGCTGACCGCCGTCGTCGCTATAACGCGAGACGACATCAATCATGCCTTCGGAATCCAAGCGATCGATTGCGGCGCGGGCACGATACGGCGAAACCCCCACGCGCTCGGCAAGCGTTTTGCGCGAGAAACCATACGGCCCGCCATTGTCTTCGGTTTGCCGGTCGATCTCCATCAACACCAGCACCTCGACACGCTTCATATCGTTGACACTCGCACGACCCTTGCCCGCCATAGCAGCCTCCTCAAACCGAGCACGAGCATCTAACGCGCCGTGCGCGACCGACACACCTCACGATGGCAGGTAATATCCATCATGCGGCATCCCGCTAAGGATGAAACAGTTACGGTTATTGTATACCGCTCAAATTGTTTCTAGGCAGGTAAACGGCTATTTTTCGCCGAAATAGGCGCTTTATTGATCAAAAAGCCGTACCGGGTGCTAACCCGATACGGCCAAAATGCAATGCAATTACCGCGGTGCTTCAAACTTAGCGGTGGAAGAAACCGCGGCGCTCAAACTTGGGCTCGCAGCACACGTTGATACCCAGTTTGCGCAGTACCGTCTCGTCCGTCGGCGAGATAATCACGCTAAAGAAGGCATCGCAACCGCGCAGCTGCTCCAGGCCCGAAAGGACGCGAGCGGCCGTCTCACTCGTGGCCGAGGTGATCGACAGCGCCATAAGCGTCTCGTCGGTGTGGAGGCGCGGGTTTTTGCTGCCCAGGAAATGCGTCTTGAGCTTGCTGATGGGCTCAATCGCCTCATCGCTGATGACCTCGAGCTCAAGGTCGACGCCCGAAACATGCTTGAGGGCGTTCATAATGAGCGAACTTGCGGCGCCCAGGCGCGTGGAGGTCTTACCGGTCACCACGGAGCCATCGGGCATGACCATGGCACCCACGGGACCACCCGTCAGCTGCTCCCTGGTGAGGGCCGCCGAGCGCGCCGGTGAGTAGTTCTTATCGATGCCGGCTTTCTTCATAATAATCTTGAGACGGTCGACTTGCTCATCGCCCACGCCGGTACGGCGCACATTTTCGACCGCGGTAAAGTAGCGGCGGACGATCTCCATCTTGGAAGCGTCGCGGCAGGCATCGTCATCGGTGATGGCAAAGCCGACCATATTGACGCCCATGTCCGTAGGGCTCTGGTAGGGGCTCTTGCCCAGGATCTTTTCCATCAGGGCACGGACTACCGGGAAGGCCTCGACGTCGCGGTTGTAGTTGACCGTGGTCTTGTTGTAGGCCTCAAGGTGGAACGAATCGATGATATTGGCGTCGTCGAGGTCAGCCGTGGCGGCCTCGTAGGCAATATTGACCGGATGCGTCAGAGGAAGATTCCAGACCGGGAAGGTCTCAAACTTGGCATAGCCGGCGGCGGTACCGTGCTTATGCTCGTGATACAGCTGCGACAGGCAGGTGGCAAGCTTGCCCGAGCCAGGGCCGGGTGCCGTCACGACAACGAGCGGACGCGTGGTCTCGACAAACTCGTTCTTGCCGTAGCCATCGTCGGACACGATCAGATCGACATCGTGCGGATACCCCTCGATGGGATAGTGCAGCTTGGCGGGAATACCGAGCGCGTTCAGGCGGTTGCGGAACACATCGGCAGCAGGCTGGCCGGCGTACTGGGTGATAACCACAGCCGCGACGGCAAAGCCGTTGCCGCGGAACAGGTCAACCAGGCGCAAAACGTCCTCGTCATAGGTAATGCCCAGGTCACCGCGAGCCTTGTTCTTCTCGATGTGGTTCGCGTTAATGGCGATGATGACCTCGACGTCGTCGGCGATGCTCTTGAGCATGCGGAACTTGCTGTCCGGTTCAAAACCCGGTAGCACGCGGCTCGCATGATAGTCATCGAACAGCTTACCGCCAAACTCCAAATAGAGCTTGCCACCAAACTGCGAGATGCGCTCCTTAATGTGAGCAGCCTGCAGCTCGATATACTTCGCGTTGTCGAAACCCTGGCGCATGTATGGCTCCCGTCCCGTTTCCATTTAATGTTCTAGGCGATTATAACGGAGCAGACCCTCCCCGATGCCCAGGTCATCAACAGGCACCAACCAAACACGCCATCGATAAGTTGCGGTGAAATAGCTCCTGTTTAACCCCTCAAGACGGCCAAACGGGAACTATCCCACCGCAACTTCCCCTTTTGGCGCAAAGTAACCTGATCCCTTTGTACCAACAGCAGAAACGTCGCGGGCAGAGAACGGACAGTGAACGGGCAACAGAGCGAGCAAGCAGCCCCCTGCACCAACAATGGCAGCGCCGCAGGTGGAGCATAAGTCAGCGAAAGCCCGCCAGAGCGAGCAAGGTGACGTGAAAGAGGAGGGCATAGGCCTTTTGGCCATGCCCGACGATTGAACGTCAGATTGCCGCTCTGGCGGGCTTGCAGCGTCGAGTGGTTCCGGCGTTTGGTAAAACGCCGGAACACAAGAGCGCCTCCCCCCGCGCACGGAACGGGAGGAGGCTAAAGGTAGGAGTCTACCGGTGGGGTTACCCCACCGGACAGACGATGACCAGGTGATCCTTTACAGGATCGTCATGGTTTCCGTGGGGTACCCAAGGGGTACTTAGAGCATCACGCAAGCGATGGTCAGGATGACGGCGCAGACGACGGAGAGAGCGACGATGAGCTTAAGAGCAAACTTGAGCCAGGTCGTCCACTCGATCTTGGCCAGGGCAAGACCGCCCATGATGGCGCCGGAGGTCGGGGTGAACAGGTTCACGACGCCGATAGCGGCGGAGAAGATCATGACCATGACCTCGGGCGAGAAGCCGAGCTTAACAGCCAGCGGTCCCATGATGGGCATGGAGACAGTAGCCATACCGGAGGTCGAGGGGATCAGGAAGGACAGGCCGAAGTAGACCAGGAAGCTCATGGGAGCGAAGATCACGCCGGACAGGCCAGCCAGAGCATTGGCGGCAGCGTCGAGGACGTAGACGTCGAGGCCGGTGCTAGCCATGAGGACGGAGATACCACGGGCAAGAGCGATGACGAGGACAACGGACATCATGTCGGCAGCGCCGGTGATGAAGGTGTTGACGATCTGCTTCTCGGACAGGCCACCGATGATACCGATCAGGATAGCCATGAGGAAGAACCAGGTGGAAGCCTCGTCGAAGTACCACTGGCCAATGGGCAGGCCGGTGATCAGGGCAGACCAGCCCTGAACGATGGCGTTACCGTCGGCGTCATAGACAGCGCCAGCATCGAAGAAGTTGGCGACGCCCTCGTTGAGGTCGGCCAGCGGGATGAAGCCGACGATCATGACGACGAAGGTGAAGGCAAAGGCGATCAGAACACCCTTCTGACGACCGGTGAGCTTGACCTCCTTGTTAACCTCGGAAGCAGCCTTGCCGTGAGCCTCTTCGGCGTCCTTGAGCTCCTGCATCGAAAGGATGGTGGAACCCTTGTCAGCCTTGACCTTCTTGGCATAGCTCATGACGAAGAAGATGGACATGGCAGTGGTAACAATCCACAGGACGGCACCGAGGCCGATGATGATGGACTGGTTGACCTCAATGCCAACACCGGTCAGAGCGTCGACGGCAGCGCCGACGGCGAACGGGTTAACCGTGGAGCCCAGGCAGCCGCAGCCAGCGCCGAGCAGGACGGTAGCGGCGCCGACCATGGGGTCGAAGCCAGCAGCCATCATGGTAGCGGCGAGCAGGGCGTAGAAGGGAACGGTCTCCTCGCACATACCATAGGTGGTACCACCGAGGGAGAAGATGAGCATCAGCACGGGAATGAGCATGATCTCATTGCCCTTAAGCTTCTGCACCAGAACGGCAATGCCGTTGTCCAGGGCGCCGGTCTCGGTCATCATGCCGAGGAAGCCGCCGAGGATCATAACGAACAGGCAGACGGGCAGAGCGTCTGCAAAGCCCTTCACCGGGGCGGTGAAGAAGTCGCTCAGACGAGCAGCGGTAACGGCGCCGCCGGAAGTACCGGAAATGACGACGGTGATAACCGCAACGATAGCCAACAGGAGCAGAAGAATGGTGAACGATGAAGGCATGCCGCGCTTTTTCTTAGCGGTCTCAGTCATTGTTCTCATCCCCCCTTCTTTAACAAGTGTCATTGATCTTGCTTGTGCGGCCTTTCCGTGCCGTGCGCACCGCATGGGCAAGATTATTACCGAAGAGCCGCTCGGAGCGCGCAGCGATGCGCTCCGAGCGGACCGACAAATCGCTCTTACTTGAGCGTGGCGTACATGATCGCCTTGATGGTGTGCATGCGGTTCTCGGCCTCGTCGAAGACCTTGGACTGCTTGGACTCGAAGACGGCGTCCTCGACCTCCATCTCGGTGACACCGAACTTCTCGGCGATGTCCTTGCCGATGGTGGTGTTGGTGTCGTGGAAGGCCGGCAGGCAGTGCAGGAAGATCGCGGAAGGATCGGCCATGGCCATGAGCTCGGTGGTAACGCGATAGTCCTGGAGCTGGTTGATGCGCTCGGTCCAGACCTCGTCGGGCTCGCCCATGGAGACCCAAACGTCGGTGTAGATGACGTGGGCACCGGTGCAGGCGTCCTTCACGTCGGAGGTCAGCTTAATGGTGCAGCCGTTCTCCTCGGCGATGGGCTTGCAGGCCTCGATGACGTCGTCAGCGGGCATGCACTCCTGCGGGCCGCAGGCCACGAAGTTCATGCCGAGCTTGGCGCAAACGACCATGAGGGAGCGAGCGACGTTGTTCTTGCAGTCGCCCATGAAGACGAGGGTCTTGCCCTTGATGTCGTAGTTGAAGTTCTCCTGAACGGTCAGGATGTCGGCGAGCATCTGGGTGGGGTGCCACAGGTCGGTCAGGCCGTTCCACACCGGAACGCCGGACTTGGCGGCGAGCTCCTCGACGTCCTCCTGGTCGAAGCCACGGAACTCGATGCCGTCATACATGCGGCCGAGAACGCGGGCGGTGTCCTCGATGGACTCCTTCTTGCCCATCTGGGACGAACCGGGATCGAGATAGGTGACGCCCATGCCCAGATCCATGCCGCCGACCTCGAAGGCGCAGCGGGTACGAGTGGAGGTCTTCTGGAAGAGCAGGACGATGTTCTTGCCCTCGAGATAGCGGTGCGGAACGCCAGCGCGCTTCATATCCTTGAAGTTCTTGGAGAGCTTGAGCAGGTACTCGATCTCCTCGGTGGTGAGGTCGAGAAGCTTGAGGAAGCTACGGCCGGAGAGGTTAACGCCCATGGTTCGTTTCCTTTCGAAGAAATGAATTCCTTAATTACTTACGTAATGCTACCCGTTTGACGGGCGAAACCGGTGCGGTTGTAGGGAGACCGCACCGGAAACGAAAAGACTTAGAGGTCCTCGCGCCAGAAGGGCATGCTCATGCAGCGCGGGCCGCCACGGCC
>ERZ833782.1036-NODE-1036-length-27491-cov-4.402427_pt1 | contig 27491 bp, 26 predicted proteins | sample MGYA00519577_ERZ833782 | MGnify/ENA primary metagenome ERZ833782 (study PRJEB31850, sample SAMEA3708745) | human gut metagenome | biome: human gut; feature: human-associated habitat; material: faeces | place: China | collected 2014 ...
TGGTAAGTCTATCTTACATCAGTTTGAAGGTTTACACAAACTTTGGGATACTCCCGCAAAGTGTAGTGGCTTTTACATTCATTCTGCCGAATCGCATCCTTCGATGTAATACGTTTCGCTGGATTCACCTGTGATTTCCTCCAGCATACGATGGAGTTTTTTCCGCTCCTGCCCCATATAGAATTGCTGTTCCTCGTTTTCCCCATCTTTAGGAATCAGGGAAACAGCATAAAGTCCATTATCCATATAGAACTTATCGTTTTTCAAGAGAAAACTGCACACTTCCTGTCCATCCAAAAGAAGTACGAACTTGATTTTTTCCTCACGATAATCAATCACGGCTTCATTGGCTGTTGAAATGAGCTTGCCCGCAGCAAGAGCCGAAGCAAAAATCTCCCCCTGTTCTTTGCTGAGCGGATAAAAGTCCCCATCATAATAAAGCATTACGCCAATAGGTGTTTTATAATCCGGTATTCCGCCGAACAGGAGATAGAAATTATCAAAATTTCTATTCTCTTCCTGCCACCTGTCTGAATGTTCCAAAAAATCAGGTCTGTCAGGGGACAGGAGTTTTTTTCTCAAATCTATGTCATGACATTCATTTTCAAATAATACATCCCTATACGAATCTGTAAAAACAAAGTTTTCCGGCGACCAATCCTCACTCTGTCTATTTTGATCGTTAACAGTTCCATCTGCGTTCCAAGGTTCCCTTTTGATCAGATGCCCTAAACTGTCAAAGGTAAGATAATTTCCCTTTCCGGTATTCCACTGGTCGAACTGGTCTGGATAATAGGGCGTTATGGAGGCGATGACTCCGTTCTTGTGAAAGGAAATTTCTCTTTTGATGATCTCGCCATCGCAAACACAAACTACATATTGGATTTTATAGTTTTGATTGAACGCTGTATAAAGGGTATCCAATACTACATAATCTCCCCAGGTCTGTGTTTCTTCCCTCAGAATTTTTTCATAATCCTGATGAATTGGGATGGCGATGCCGGCGTTTTGGATGTCGTCTGCTCCAAGCAGCGATGAGGGGCTGGAATAGGTTACCGCCAGCGGCTCGTCAGGCGCCTGCGTGTGCCCGATCAACTGACCCTCAAAATAATATTCAAATCCATTTGCTTTTGCTTTGAACGGATTTAACCGGAGCTTGTCATAGAACGATTTTCTGAATCCAGTGTAAAGGTTCCCCTCCTTGTCATAAGCCAAATAGAGTCCATCTTTGTTTTGCCGTATTTCCAGTGCTGGCTCGTAAGTGACTCCGGTGTAAAAATAACTTTCAAAATAGCCCAGAACTGAGTAGGCACCTTTTGAATATTTCGCAAGGGCAATATAAGAAACAATCGCCATCAGCAAGATTCCTACAACAATAAAAGTCCGGCCAAAGACAATGCTTCCATTTTTCAGAATCGACAATCCAATGAGAACGGTCGTTAAAAAACCGCAGAACAACGCAGCAAGAAGCAACAGGAAAAATCCAAGACTTATAATTCCTATCCAGTTCATAGTGTTCTCACTTTCCCAAAATAATTGGTAATAGCCACGTTTTTGTTAGTAATATAATGAAACCTAATCCCATTACAAAAAACAATGCCCCACCTAACAGAAATGCCCAATTTCCTCCTGCCGAATCGGGAATATAATACTGTTGCGGGTTATCTGCATTATAGAGCATTTCCACTTGATCGCCAACTTGATATGGAGAAGGGCTGACATTATGCTCTATGGTAATCATCTCTCCATTTGCCCAATATTGAAATACCGGATAATATACGAGATGACTGCTGCTATCGTCATCGTCATGGCTCCATCGTTCCTGAATATCAATAACCGTTGCCGTTGTCGGCATTTTGCAAACTATTTTGTGGTAAAAAGGGTAAATCATGCAAAACACCCCTGCTGCCACTGCAATGAGTGCAATTATGTACGAACAAATATAGCCTACCATATTCTTTTCCATCCTCGCTGGTGTTTCTGAATCCATTCTCCTTTTTTGTGAGGTTCCCATTTATGTCTGGGACTTTCATCACTGCCCAAGCAGATGCCAGTCATCATCGGCATACTCGCTGAAATCCCCCTCTGGTGAACCTACGGTTTCGCTGATGATGCTGATCAGCATATCAAAGGGATCGATATTCGGATCAAATGCAATCAGGCTTTCCAGCATTTGTGGAATCTGCTGTTCCTCAATGAAAGGTTCTTCCTGCTCAAAACCCTGCACCAAATAGCGAGACTGGCTGCTTTCTGCATAGCAGACCTCGATCCGAAGGATCTTATCCTCGGTCAGCAGCACTTCACAGGAGACATTCCCTTCTCCATCAGAGCCTAAAAGAAATTCGCTGATTGGAATGGTGGTATACAGATTGTTGGCGTATGCATCAAAGGAAGATACATCATGGGCACGCCACAGGGTTTCGGCTACTGTGAGCGCATCCATGAGCGCATCAGATACTGAAACACCATATTCGAACTCCTCATCTATCTCGGTAATGGTGATTCCGCTTTCCTCCAGATCTTCAGATGTATCATCGGATGGAGCCGAGGTAATCTCCATAGGCGTGCCATCTTCATAATACATCTTGACTTGACTACTGTATGAGCCATTCTCCAAATTGTCCTCAACCTGAAGCTGTCCGCCTGGATAGTAGGCTTTATACGGTCCCTGGGCAACGCCGTTCTCAAAGTTCATGTCGATCTGGAGCTGCCCGTCGGAGTAATACTGCTTGGCAGGACCGTGGAGAACGCCCTCCTGATAGGTCTGCTCTGTGAGGATAAGCCCTGTATCCGGGTCGTACTCTACCCAACGGCCATCCATTTCACCATGTTGATAGTTTCCTACGTGGGTCACGCCGCCTGTCTCCGGATCATACTGCCGAGTCAGGCCATGCCGCTCACCAGCTTCAAAATTGGCATAGTCGATCAGGATGCCTCCGGTGGTATAGAGGGTAAACAAACCGTTTTGCTTTCCTTCTTTCCAGTGTCCGGTTTCCTTCACTGCACCATCGTAGTACACCACATCCAACCCATCCAGCAGGCCATCCTTATACGAGTAGATAGAAAGCGAGCGTTCTGTATTGGATTTCATTCGCCCAGTAAATGGTTTCCCATCTTTCTCGCTGACGATTATACCATTCTGATTGGTACATGCATCCTCCTGAGTGGCCGGAAGATAGCGATAGAGTGCATGGAAGTTTTGATAAGTAACCACGCCAACCGCCAGAAGCAGTAAAATCACCTTCGAGGCGATGGAAAGAACCGGACCTGACATGCCCATCGTAGAAAACAGCCACCGGCTCAGGGTAGAAAAGACAAAGAAAAACAGCAGACCAGCAACCACGGACAGGAACTTCATTACTAATGCTTCGTTGATGTGGGCATCAATAATTCGAGCTGGAGCTTCTGGGTGATAATAAATTTCCACTTCATCTCCTACGGAATATGTTTTAACGGAATATGTTTTATCCGATAAGGTTTTCTCAGGCAACCGGCCCTCCACCTCCAATCCATCCTCTGTCTCGAAGCGGACCACCTCGTAATGGGTATATCGCACGGTTTCTCGGAAGCTGTTTGTCCGGCGGGGCTGGGTCACGGCGGCGACGACCTGCGTTACCTCAGCGGTAGTCTTTATCCCCTGAATGCGCAGACTGGCCGTACGGAAAATTGCCCCTGCACCCTGCAAAAAGAGGTACAGAGCCATCCAGGCAAACAGCAGAGAGAACACCAGAAACACTGCCTTCATTACCTTTCCCCCTTTCTTTTTTTTCACCGGATTTCCCTCAATAGCAGCTTCAACATCATCCAAATTAGTCCGTGTCTGCACTGGCAAAACATTTGCAATCTCTGACCGCAATTCCTCAATGTGCCGCTGCCGATCCGGCCAGATTCCTTCCGCCTCCCATTTGGCGGTCAGACTTCTGGTGCGCCCTTGAATCGTTCCGGAATGGAGCGCATCCAAGGCAGAAAGAAGCTCATTCTTTGCTGCTTCATCTGTGGTAAAGCCGCATACCTTCTTCAGCGCATCAGGGACATCTATCAACCGGCCATAGCGGTTGAACTCAGAGAATAACTCTGCAATGGTCAAATAGATCTCATCGAAATAGTCTGCGTTTTCCGGCACATCGTCCAGCAAAGAAACATCCCGGCAAAGGGCAAACAATCCCTGTAATGTCCATACCGGATTCTTTTGGACTTCTTCCTCTAAAACCTCCATTAACATCTGGATGGTGTGGTTGTCGGTTTGTTTATCATATATCATGTCTAATCCTCCAACTTAAACACACTTTAATTTTGGGTTATATATCTTGTATCGCACGTAAAGAATCAAACTTATTTCCATTTCGATTTACTGTTTTGTTTCTTCCATTCTATCATAATTCCGAGAGCATGGAAATATAGAGTTTTCAGGTTGTTTTCCGCCCTTATGGATATACGGGGAAGGGCGGTCTTTTCGTTCCATGCTCTCCCTCCTTGTCTGCTTGGTAGTTACATTGCTCTAAGTTATCCATTGATAAGAGGAGATATATACGCTCCTATATAATTTTAAGATAGGTAAATCATCATAAATGTAAAACATCAGAGGATGTTTCAATAATTTATCTGGCAAGTCCTCATCAAAATCTAATATAAAACTCTCGGTTAAGCCATCGGGTGTGGTTTTGTTACTAAGTGCTATAATCAATGAAGTTTCATCAATCACAACTTTTTCGCTTGTATCTGTAAAAGCTATTTCTAATTTTTTCATGTTATCACCGTAGTATAATTTCGATTTACTGTTTTATTTCTTCCATTCTATCACAATTCCGAGAGCGTGGAAATAGAGAGTTTTCCGGGCTGATTTCCGGCCTTATGGATATAGGGGGAGGGCGATCTTTTAGGTGTAGGCTTATCATCTTACCAAAGGGGAACAGTTGGAAAGCGTCCTCAGACGGACATTCAAAGAGATTGAGGATATAATGCTCAGCTAAAGTGCATTATCCAGAAAACCGAAGTTGGACAAGAATGGGAATGTGTTTTTCTATTGTACTTCCAAGAATAGCTCATTAATTGCCTATAAAAGTAGCCATATTTGTTACAACAGCAATTCACAAATTATCACATAATGGTCAGTTGTTGTGGATTCTTAATATTAATCTACCAGGAGAATATGCGTGTTATAGTGGTGAAGTTCGTTTTACCAAATATAATGTAGAACCATATGTTTCAAGGGTAAATGAATCCATCATATATTATGCTCCTAATAATGATAAAGATATATAAATGATGCAAATTGGATAGAAAATAACATAACATACCTTCTGGAAAAAAGCAGATTTTGAGGAATAATCTCAAATCTGCTTTTCTTCATATTGGCTCAAAATCAATGTTGGTATCATAGTCTCCCAGATCCTCTTTCAGAAAATTAGCTTTTTTGATATACATCGGATTTACTAATTGCCCTTTTTCATGCAGCAGACTAAATTTATAATCTAATAGTGCTGCCGGTACGTAGAGCATTTTAGCAGTTTCAAAAAAGGAATACTCTGATAAACATTCCAAAACTGCCCTATCTTCCAGAAGAAGCTCTGCTGCAAAAAAATTGGCTTCATTTTCTTCTGTGGAGCTACCATCAAACACTTCCATTTCGTGAAATCCTCTCATCATGGCGATTTTTGTATGGAGAATCGCATGACCGAGTTCGTGAGCAATTAGGATACGTTCCAGAATTTTATTTACATTGCTATCTATAACTATATTTTTCTGACGGGACTGGTAATAAAAAAATCCTTTCAGCTTTTTTTGCATATCGTGATAATGTATTTTAATCCCTAATAACCTGCAAAGTTCATAAGGATCTCTGGTTCCGTATTTTTTTACCAGTTTTTCTACGGTATCTATAATATGTGCTTCCGTTCGTATTTGAATCACCTCCGAATCTTGCACAGAAAACATATCCTGTGAATAAGTGATTATTTGAAAGTTGGGAACTATTCCTTGTCTTTATGCTTTCTGTATTTCTTCGGTGTGAATTTTTCTTTTGCGGTTTGTTTAGAGTCCATATATACTGCCATGATTGCCTGAAAAAACACATCTTTTGCGTCATCGTCCAGCTCTCCGCCGGCAAACAGCGAATTTACCCGTCCTAATACTTCCTGAGCTTCCTTTGCTCCCTTAGAACCAAAATTTTCTTTCGCTTCTAAAATAAACATATCTTTATCAATATGTATTTGGCTGTCTGTCTCATCTTCATCCAAAAGATAGGATACGGAAATATGCAGAGCTTCAGCGAGTTTTCTGATATTATTTTTTCGAGGGAGTATTCCCTGCTGTTCATAGGTGTAAAGGGATCTTTCAGAGATGCCGGTCATCTGGGCAAGCTCCGTTTGAGAAAGATTCATTGCCAAACGTGCTTCTTTCACTTTTTCTCCAAAAGTCATATTCTTACCTGCCTTTCAAAAATTATTTTTATAAACTTCCGATTATTTGTTGACAAACTTCCGAAAAATGTTATAATCGAAAACAGAACAGATGTTTTACTTCTGTTTAATTATATATCGGAAGTTATTTGATGTCAATAACTTCCGATTGAAAACTTCCGGAAACTTACTATTACGGAAGTTTTAATAAAATTGCCTGCTCTCCAGTATTTCTTTCCCTTTAGCTGGTCTGCGGGATTAGAGAGGAATAAGAACTTATGACATAGGCTGAAAGGAGATTTTTACATGAGCAGGAATAGTACACAGGTATTAAATAACATTCGTATGTTGTGCAGGATACAAAAGGTAAGTGAGAAAACACTTTATGAGCGTTCCAGATTGATCTTGACGATTTATCGGGATGTCTGCTGGTCAACCATAGGACGGGCAGATGAGGTACATGAAGATTTAATTTGTACTTGCGGGGCAAGTTTAGATGATGCTTTGATTTATCTGGAAACTTTTGCACCAGACGAAGCAAGAGAACGATTTGAGGAACGTATTCGCAGCCTTTTTGAAACAAAATGGATCATTGAGCTAGTGGATCATGCAATGGGAAGAATCCGAGAATATCCATGTAAGGGAGATTTATACTGTGAGATTATTTCCAAAAGTTATTTAAGTAGGTTTAAATATAAAGAACCCGAATTACTTGAAGTTTTAAGGATGGAACGTAGCACATATTATGATCGAAAAAAAGAAGCTATTCTGCTGTTCGGATTATCTTTGTGGGGAAACTCCATTCCAACTTTAAAGAAGTTTTTGAGGGAAACGCAGGACGAGGTGGAATCTTATAGGATTTATGAGAACTACTAAAATTTAGTCCGACTAAAGTCCGACAAAATAACGACTGTTTTCCTACTGAAAGTCCGACTTGATAGGTGTTATGATTGGTATGCTGGAAGATTGCAGCATATCAATTAAATAAATAGATTCGCCTCGTGCCAATATGGTGCGGGGCATTTTTTATGCCGTCTTCCAGACATTTTTGCACGAAAAGAACCAGAGATTTTCTCCGGTTCTTTTTTTGTGCCGTCAAGGAGGAAACGGTATGAATTATGATATGAAAGAAAGTGGAAAAAGAATTGCGGAATTAAGAAAAGAGAAAGGATTAACCCAGGAACAACTGGCGGAGAAACTTAACATCAGCACAAGTAACCTTGGAAAACTGGAGCGGGGCTTACAGAGCTTTTCTATCGATCTGCTAATTGAAATTGGTTTTTTCTTTGGGGTTTCCACAGATTATTTGCTGCTTGGGTGTAGTATTCCACATTATGATATTGGCAAAGAGTTTGATTCTTTGGTTACACAAATGCAAGCCCTGAAGAAAAATCTGTAGAAATCCGCAGTACCACGGTGGGTATCCGCCGTACAAGATCATAAAAAAATGAATGTGAAACAGGTACAATTTAATCACAGCCAAAGAAAACGGCTGAATGTACCTTGAAAACTTCATACACATTCATCAGATACGTTCCTGTTGTCGGTGTGAAAACATCAGCCACATCAGCGGTACGCCACGAAGTATCGGTTATTAAAAGCAAAGTAAATTTTTAGTCGCTTTTAAACCTGTATGAGCGAAAAATACCGGCTTGTAATTATCAGGTTGCTCCTGATATGGCAACGAAAGCAACAGGTATAATGATACTTCTCTACGGAGCTGGCGGAGAACCCGCTGGAGGTTAGATTCCTATGGAGCTGATTAGCAGTCAGCCGTTTGATGATTTCCCGATAAATTACTTTATCACCCAGGGGTGCCGAGGGCAAATATGGGGTTCAACATAATTTGTGAAAGGGCTGTTTTTGTCTGTTTACAGATGAAAGCAGCCTTTTGTACATACCCAATGAGAGGAGGTTTTATTTATGATGAAAAGTAATTGGGTATATCGCCGAGGCGATATTTATTGTGCTGATCTGAACCCTGTAATCGGCTCTGAACAAGGCGGCACCCGTCCGGTGGTAGTGATCCAGAATGATATAGGAAACAAACATTCTACAACATTGATTGTGGCTGCTGTCACGACAAAAATCAGAAAGAAAGAACAAATGCCGACACATTATCTCATTCAAAACAACCCGGCATTTTCCGAACCGTCGGTTGTAATGCTGGAGCAGATCCGCACGATTGATAAGAAGCGGATTGAGGGTTACCTGGGAAAAGCAACCCAGAGTGAAATGCTCGGTATTGATAAAGCGTTGCTTGCCAGTATTGCATTACAGCATTTTTGCAGAGATTTGTCAAAAAACAGTGATGCATTACCTGCCAATCCTTAAGCATAATTCAACTTGTGAAAGCGTAGGCTTGTGGTAAGGAAATGAAGGTGGTGTATAGCGTGAATTTGGAAAATATGAAGGATGTGGACATCCGTACAGTGGACAAATCTTCGTTATCCGAGCTGCGTGACATTAAGATAAAGAAAACCGCAGAGAACCGTTTGGATGTCGAAGATCTGCAAAGACAGACACCGAATTTCTACTGTTTTCGGGTGGGAGAAATAGCGGTTGAGTTCGATTATGCAAGGAACGGAAGGTCGGTAAACGACCTGTTTTCGTTAATGGTTCAGGCGAGCCTGTGACATCATTGTGTAAATAAGGCATGGCGGGTATATTATAAGTGAACCTGTCAGAAAGGTGGCGGACCGACTACCCCTCGGTCTGCCATCGCTTATAATAGCCCCCTTTGATAATAACCAAAGGAGTGGATGATTATGACAAAGAAACCTTTGAAAAAGGTGTATCATGCCTCCATTTACCTGAGATTATCAAAGGAAGATGGAGATGTGACAAGCGGCTCTAAAAATGAGAGCAACAGTATATCAAACCAGAAAAGTCTGGTTATGGATTATTTGAAGGACAAGCATGATATTCAGGTAGTTTCCATTCGGGAAGATGACGGATACAGCGGCGTTGATTTTAACCGTCCGGGCTTTCAGCTTATGCTGGAGGACATAAAGAAAGGAATCATTGACTGTATCATTGTCAAAGATTTATCCCGGTTCGGTCGAAACTATATTGAGGTTGGACGTTATCTGGAGAAGCTGTTCCCCATGCTGGGTGTCAGATTCATTGCTGTGAATGACAATTATGACAGTCTGGAAGTGGATACGGCACATGATATTGTAATGCCGTTTAAGAACCTGATTAACGATTCTTACTGCCGGGATCTCTCCGTTAAAATCAGAAGCCATCTGGCAGTCAAACGCAAAAACGGCGAATTTATTGGAGCATTTGCCTGTTACGGATACTTAAAAGATCCTGAAAACAAGAACCATCTTGTGATTGATACATACGCCGGACCGGTGGTGCAGGATATTTTCCGTATGAAAATCAATGGATACAGCCAGTATAAAATTGCGGATACCCTCAATGAACAGGGAATACTCTCCCCCATGGAATATAAACGAAGCATTGGCGTTCATTTTGAGACATCTTTTAAGGTAAATACCAAAGCCCTCTGGAGTGCCAAGGCAGTTTCCAGAATACTGACCAACGAAGTTTATACCGGCGTATTGGTGCAGGGCAAACAGACTACGCCGAACCATAAGGTAAAAGTGCGTCAGGCAGTTGAGGAAAAAGATTGGATCAGAGTGGAAAATGCCCATGCCCCGCTGATTGATCCCTGCCTGTTTGAGATTGTACAGACGCTTCTGGAACGGGATACCCGCACTTCCCCGAATGCTGATGCGGTTTTTCCGCTCTCCGGTCTTTTGTACTGCGGAGACTGTGGACAGCCCATGGTACGAAAAACAGCCACCTATTCCCTGAAAGGTGCCGGAGATTTTCAACCTCAGAAATATTCTTACTTTGTCTGCCAGGGACAGAGCAAAGACAAAGCCTGCTCATGGCACAGGATAAGAGAAAAAGAACTTCTGGATACGGTTCTCCTGGCAGTCAATCATCATGTGAAGAACGTACTGAATACAGAAAAGGCTCTGAAAGATATTGATACTGCCCCATCCGTCCAGATCCTGATCCAAAAGTATGAAAGCCATATTGAAAAAAAGGAAACAGAGCTTCAAAAGGCAGAAAAACTGAAGGTTGGGATCTACGAGGATCTGAAAGACGGGCTGTTGGATAAAGCCGAGTATCTGAAACTGAAGCAGGAATTTGACAGCCGGATTGATAGTGCTTCTGAAGCAATCCGAAGTCTCCGTCAGGAAATATCGGCATTGCAGGACAATCATTCCGAACATTATGCCTGGATGGATTATTTCAAGGAGTTCGGGGAATTGCAGGAGCTTACACGCTGGGCGGCAGCCATTACTATCAATCGCATTTTGATATTTGAAGATAATCGTATCAAAATCGTGTTTAATTTTGAAGATGCTTTTATGCAGGCACAGGAGCTTGTAAGAGGACTTGAAGAAAAGGAGGGAGCGTAAGGTATGGCACGAAAGAAAAGATTAAATACAGTAGCTGTGCTGGGAGCTGAATGTGCTTCTGTGTCGGGAATACCAGAAGATTCCGGTTCAGGCTTTCACACAGCGGCATATGTCCGGTTATCTGTAGAGGACAGCGGAAAAACAGACGGCTACAGCTTGCAAAATCAGGAGGACCTACTTCTGTCCTTTATCAATGAACACAAAGATCTGCATCTCTATAAGATGTATGTAGATAATGGATTCACAGGAACAAAGTTTGAACGTCCTGCCTTTGAAGAAATGATGGAGGATATGAAACAGGGGCGGATCAACTGTATTGTCGTAAAAGATTTGTCCCGCCTCGGACGAAACTATCTAGAGGCAGGCAATTATCTGGAACAGATTTTCCCATTTTTTAAGATTCGTTTTATCTCAATCACAGACGGTTATGACAGCTTCTCTCCCGACTTTACGGATGAGGCACTGATGATTCCTCTGAAAAATATCATTAACGAAGGATATGCGAAAGACATTTCCCTGAAAGTATCGTCTTCCATAGCAACGAGAAAAAAACAGGGGAAATTCATGGGAAAATATCCTCCTTACGGATACCTGAAAGATCCGGCAGATAAGAATCATCTGATTGTCGATCCAGAAACCTGTCCGGTTGTTCAAAGAATCTTCCGTCTGCGTTCCGAAGGGACTGCATTAGGAGCCATTGCCAAGATTCTGAATGGGGAACAGATTTCTTCTCCGACACGCTATCTCCTGGAAAAAGGAATTTCTAAAGAAAGCCGTTTTGCTGATTCGTTCTGGGACAGAAATAGTGTCCGCCGTATTTTGAAGAACCGGGTTTATTTGGGAATGATCGTGTACGGCAAAGAAGAAACTTCTTTTGCAAAAGGCATCAAACGGCATACCATACCGGAAAAGGACTGGCAGGTAGCTCAGGGAAGTCACGAACCGATTATTGAAGAAGAACTGTTTTACAGCGTCCAAGAACTGCTGTCACAAAGCAAACAGGAATTTTATGAAAAAACAGGAATCAATGAAGACTATCAGCCAGAGAATTTATTTCACAGCATTATAAAATGTGCTGATTGCGGTCGAGCGATGAAAATGAGCAAGTTTGTGAGAACCACAAAGTCCGGCGAAAAAAGTTACAGTGCGGTCTATGAATGCGGACGGCATAAAAATTTATATGATTACTCCTGCCCTCAAAAAAGTATTCATAAAAAAGACTTAGACAAGGCTGTTGAGGAAGCAATCCGCTATCATATCCGGCTGTTTCTGGATACAGAACAGGTCATTGCAAAGCTGAATAAGAAAGCAACGGTCAGACAGGCAGCCGCCAATCATCAGGATCTGATCAAGCGAAAACAGCGTAGAATCGCAAAGGTTGAGCAGATGTCCTGTGGAATTTATGAAGATTATCAGGATGGACTTCTGAATGAAACAGAATATCTGACCTTAAGAAAGAGTTATTCAGAAGAAGTCCTTACACTGACAGAGGAAATTGAACATTTGTTGCAGGAACAGGTTCTATATGAGGAAGAATTTCATGCTTCCGGTTCCCTGTCGGAAATCGTTTATCAGTACAAAGAGTTTCCGGTGCTGACTCGTGAAATCATTGAGGCATTTATTGCAGAAGTTCAGGTACATACAGACAGCAGGCTGACGATCCGCTTCCGCTTTGAGGACGAATTTGATAAATTGCAGCAACTTGCCAAAGTGCGAAAGGGGGCGTAACTCATGGAAAACAAACCTTACGTTGTGGCACTTTACACTCGAATGTCCAAGGAAGATGATGATGTTGGGCTTTACGGAAACAAAGAAGAAAGCAACAGCATTACCAATCAGCGTATGCTTCTGTATGACTATCTCAAAACACATCCGGAATTTCAGGGATATGAAGTGAAGGAGTTTTGTGATGACGGTTTCAGCGGTAAACGAATAGACCGACCGCAGTTCAACGAAATGCTGGATCTTGTGAGAAAGGGGAAAATCAACTGTATTATTGTGAAAGACTTCTCCCGCTTTTGCAGGGACTATATTGAAATCGGGAACTATCTGGAACAGCTCTTTCCGTTCCTGGGCATCCGCTTCATAGCAGTCACAGACAACTATGACAGCAAAGACAGCGGAACTGAAACTGCCGGTCTGGAGGTGGCATTTAAGAATTTCATTGCTGACTTTTACAGCAGAGATACTTCCAAGAAGCTCCGCAGTACTCGCAGTGAGATGGCACGGGAAGGAAAATTTGCCAGTGCCAATGCCCCTTATGGTTATCTGAAATCTCCAGAGGACAAGCATAAGCTGATCGTGGATGAGGAAGCCGCTCCGGTGGTCAGAAAGATTTTTGAACTGAAACTTTCCGGTCTGTCTGCTCTGAAAATCACAAAGATGCTGAATGAATCCGGCGTTCCCTCTCCAGCACAGTACGCACTTCAGAAAAAACGGGGAATGGACTGGAGAAGAAAAAACAGCATTTCCGGTTGGGATTCCGCAAAAGTAGTCGGTATTCTGAAGGATGAACGCTATGCCGGGAATATGGTTTCTCTCAAGCGGACGCTGAAAGGAATTTACGGCAAGGATACGCCGGTCGAGAAAGAAAACTGGATCAGGGTTGAGAATACTCATGAAGGGATTGTATCTTATGAAGATTTTCTCAGGGTACAGGAAACCTTCAAGGTATATCAGAAGCGACAGCCAAAGGAAATTGACCGCACCAATGCGTTTGAGTGTGCTCATTGCGGTAGGAAGCTGTCATACAGCAGAGATCGAAAGAAGCTGATCTGCCGATATGGAGAGGTCAATCCCCAGGCGGTATGCAGTAATACAGCCTACTCTGATAAGAAACTGCGGGGAGCAGTCATGGCGGCTTTACAGTGGCATTTTGAACAGTTTCTTCATTGGGAGGAGCTTCAAAAGACGCAGCAGGAAAAAGAAGAAACTGACCTTGACACCTCTCTGTATGAACGATCAATCGCAAACCTTGAGAAAAAGAAAACCCGCCTTTATGAGAAATACCGGGAAGGGGATCTCACAAGGGACGAGTATATGAAACAACGAAGTGAAATCAATACAGAAGTTGAGGAACTACAAAGCAAAGTTCAGGCGATTGAGGCACGGCGAATGATAAAGAAGAATGGCAATGCAAGAGTTGACCTTCTATCTGAACTGATTCATCAGTATCAGGATGTAAAAACCTTTACCAAGGAGCTGGAACGCATTTTTGTGGAGCAGGTTCTGGTGTACGATGCAGAGCATATCAAAATCAAATGGAAGTTTGATGATGTGTTTGCGGCATTGCTGGGAAATGAGTAATCTCCCGAAGGGGATTGCTCAGCCCACTATATTTTTTGTTCCTAACTTGACACCAGCAGATGTCACCGATCGTTTGGAACACATCAACCCATCCCTCGCCGCCCAAGCCAGAGTAGTGCTGGACATCAACAAATCCGAACGGCATATCCGGGGCGGACTGGCTACAAGAGAAAAATACCAGCATCGGCTGGCAATCTGCAGTAAAGAGAACAGCTAAACAAATACTTATGTGTACTATATACATCACAAAAACCGGCAGACCCTCACAATCTGCCGGTTTTTATATCAATTATTCTAATTTCAAAGCTTAGTTGGTTCCAATCGACATTGTCTCAGGCAATGTGCTTCCGCCATCAATAACAATCTGAGAACCTGTCAGATAGCTGGATTCGTCGCTTCCCAGGAATGCAAAGAGCTCTCCTACCTCGATTGGTTTTGCGAGGCGCTTCATGGGAACGCCGACTGCGATATCTGCGATTGCTGCCTCCGGATTTTCAGGATTAGATTCCAGAGCCATCTTTTCAACCATAGGTGTACGCGCATAGCCCAACTGTGAGCAGTTTACACGGATGTTGCGGTTTGCATACTCAACAGCCAGACATTTTGTCAGGCCAACCAGAGCAGCCTTTGTCATAGCATACGCTGCCTCACCTGCGTCTGCTACAATATCTCCGGTTACAGAGGAAGCGATCACAATATTGCCTCCGCCCTGCTTTAACATATATGGGATTACTGCCTTACAGGTGTTCCATACACCTTTGATATTTACATCGATATGGAAATCTCTGGTAGCATCATCCATCTCCTCAAAAGGAGCCAGACGGCATACACCTGCGTTGCAGCAGGCTACATTGATCTCTCCAAAAGCCTCAATGCCCTTTGCCGCAGCTGCATCCATCTGTGCGCGGTCCGCTACATTGGCAACTACGGTGATAATCTCTGAATTGTATTCCTTGCGCAGTTTTTCAGCTGTTTCTTCTACAGCAGGAGAGAGATCTACCATGATCAGCTTTGCTCCGTATTTTGCATACGCAGTAGAAATTCCTTCTCCAAGTCCGGCAGCAGCTCCGGTAATCAGTGCAACTTTTCCATCCAGTTTAGCCATTTTATCTTCTCCTTTACTTCATTCATTTATTTTCAGACGTTTCGTTTCGTCCGGATTAACTGTTTTACAAACTTAAAATTGCTGTACTCCATCCGGTGTTTCAATCTCAACCGGATGTTTCTTCCAGTTTACCAGAAGCATCCACAGCCAGATCACTACACCGATGCCCAAATATACTCCAAAGCAGATCCAGGAATCAATTCCCTGGCCCAATGTACAGAAAAATGCAATCGCAACTGCAATGAGCATCGCAAACACACGAAATGCATCACCGCCCTTAACGGTATTCGCACTCTTCCACTCAGGATGCTTGTGATGAATGCACACAGCTGAAATCATTGTTAAAGCATACGCACAGGCGCAGCCAAAACTCATCAGATTGAAAAATGCACTCATAAAATCGGAAGAGTTCTGAAGTACAATAAAGATCAAAGATAATACCAGCAGAAAAATGTTAGGAAGCATCGGCTGCTGATTTTTATTTACCTTGGCAAATACTTTTGGAAGGAAATTCTTATTTGCCATGGAATACAGCATACGTACGGTAGACATCCAGAATCCCAGCAAAGATGCTCCCATACCCAGAAGGCAGGAAAGAATACCTACAATAATCGGCCAGAAGGTCCATCCCAATACATTCTGCATGGTCGCAATGGTCAGGAAACCGTCCTGTGCGAAATTGGCATGAATGTCCTTCAGACCATCCAGACCTGCTACACAGAAATAATAAAATACATAAATACAGCCGCAGGTGAGAATGGAACCGCAGATTGCTTTTTTAGAATTTTTAATAGGGAAATCTCCTTCTTCTACCATCTGAGGAACGGTTTCAAATCCAAAATACGGAGTGATCAAAAGAGCCATTCCAATGATCCAGCCCGGTATACCGTTCACAGACTCCAACGTTGTAGTGAAAATATTTCCAAAGTTTTCCAGATGCCAATGACCGGAAAACAGAAGAATAAATCCAGTCAGAATGGTTACTGTGATATTACAAAACAGCATACCTGCCTGAGCCTTTACCAGAAACTGCACATTCTGGATACTCATTAAAAAATACAGAACCAAGAGTACAGCTGCACATCCCACCATGGGCCAAGTACCAAGGTTTAAACCCAGCGTTTTGTTTACCCAGGTCATAATTGCCATAACCACTGCCGGAGGAACGGAAATCCACGCTGCCATAATAAGCCAGGAAGCCAGGAAACCAACGTGCTTATTGATCCCTACGGTATTGTAGATCAGCTCGCCTCCTGAGGTATGGAACAAGGATGCCAGCTCACTGTATACCAGAGCTACCGGAAGGATCGCCACTGTCATCAGGGCGAATGCCAGAAACGTACCGCTGCCGCAATAACCATAAAATACAGAATCCCAATAGTTTACAAATGTGAAAATAGATCCTGTCGCAACCGTATAAACAAAAATCAATTTCAGACTCTTATTCAAACCATTGCTTTTATTTTGTTTGTCCTCCATGTAAAACACAACCCCTTTACTTTTACTTTGCAATTTTTCAGCATACAAAAAAGCCCAAAATCCCCCCTATACTTAAAAGAGAAAATCTGGACTTCGATGTCGCTGTTCGCTGATATGCGCCGTTGTATATCAGTTATGTTTTTTAAAGAGATATCGCTTTAATTGCTTTCAATCATACCACTTTGCTCAAAGTTTGTCAAGTAATTAACAATTTTTATCCTACATGTTATACGCCATTAACAAAATCCGGGCAATTTCTGCCATGGTCTGCTCCTTATCCATAGCCTGACGGCGAATATAGGAATATGCCTCATTTTCAGAAAGCTTCCTGTGCTCCATTAAAAGCCCCTTCGCCTTTTCAATGTATTTTCTGTCCTCCAGCGCTTTTTTTGTTTTCTCACATTCCCTTTCTGCCTTCATAATATGATCTTCCTGACAAAGAGCTACCTCCACCGCTCCCAAAAGCGCTGATTCCTCTACCGGCTTCACAAGATATCCCATAATATCCTCCTGGGCTGCCTGATGCAGCAGCGCTTTATTGCGGCAGGAAGTAAGCACAATGATAAAACCTGCCAGCTTCTCCCTGTGGATCACCCGAATTGCCTCAAGCCCGGTCATAACAGGCATACTCAAATCCATAATCACAAAATCCGGACGTTCCCTGCGGCATACCATAACTGCTTCCAGCCCGTCTGCTGCTTCTCCCACAACCTGATACCCATTATTCTGAAGAAATTCCACTGCCTTTTTACAGGCTTTACCATCATCATCTGCAACCACAACCCGATACATAATTCCCCCTTCATCCAATACTCCAAACTTAAAACTGGAAATTTTTGTCTATTTATTAACAATTTTCACTATGTGAAATCATTGTATCATGGGGGGAATAAAATTGCAACTTAAGGCAGCCGGTATCACTGCATAAAGCCTGCAACAGCCTGGTTCAGATGAATCAAACGCCTCTGGATCCGTTCATCTTTAATAGTTAATCCCCAACACCGCCAGTTTCCCGTCTCTCATCCCAAATACAATATTGGGCCCGCCGTTTTCTCCAGTAAGGACAAAACCAGCCATACTTGGGGAGCGTGCCGTCTCATCTGCCGCGTGAGAAGCCTGTACTTCAGATTCCTTTTTCTCAGCTTCAGGAGCTTTTTCCGTTTCTTCTGTATGTGCTGTCGTTCCTTCCGTCCTGGCTGTTTCTGATACAGCGCTTGTCTCCTGTACGCTTTTTGTTTCTTCCTTTGCTCCGCATCCAACAGCCAGTGCCATTACAGCTCCTGCGATCAATAATACATTCCATCTCTTCCTCATATTTCAATTCTCCTTCCCAGTTTATTTTACAATTTTCTTTTGTTTTGCAAATTTCAGATTAGTTTCAGGGTTTTAAAAATTTTTCTTGATTTTTCTCAAAAGTGCCCGTATACTGTATCACGAAGCGGACGCCGCAGGAGCGCCCCATACGTTTCAGACAGCAAACTGCTGTGCATAAGATCAAAAATTATCTGCCACCGGGTAGGAATGTTGAAAGCATTCACATACGCATCGATAGGTCTTTGAAGATGTGTATATGAATGCTTTTTATATATCACCGGCAGATAAGGAGGACATCATGAAATCATTTACCACACTCAAAAACTACTTTTCAAAAACAGAGCTGATTCTCTGGAGTACCTCAGTCGTTTTGATTCTGATTGCTTTCTGTCTCTTTGACCGGACCAGTTATATGACCCTTTGAACCTCATTGATCGGAGTGACTTCTCTCATCTTCTGTGCCAAGGGAAATCCCATGGGACAGCTTTTGATGGTGCTGTTCAGCCTGCTTTACGGAATGATTTCCCTGAACGTTTCTTATTATGGAGAAATGATCACATATCTGGGAATGACCATGCCTATGGCTGTGTTCTCTCTGATCACATGGCTGAAAAATCCATTTAATGGAAATCGTTCGGAAGTCGAAATCTACCATATCAAACGGCATGATATTGTGCTTATGTCCGTTTTGACTGCAGTCGTGACCATCCTGTTTTACTTTATTTTAAAGGCCTTTAACACTGCCAATTTAATCCCCAGCACGATTTCTGTAACTACCAGCTTCCTGGCTGTATATCTAACCTTTAAGCGCAGTCCCTACTATGCGGCAGGATACGCCGCCAATGACCTGATCCTGATCATACTGTGGACTATGGCCTCAATGGAAGATATCAGCTGCCTGTCTGTAACCGTATGCTTTGCCGCCTTTTTTGTAAATGATATTTACGGCTTTTTAAACTGGCGCAGGATGGGACAGCGACAGGCTGCGGTGGCTGCAGGCAGCTAAAAAGCTGTCCCCCTAAAGGAACAGCTTCCAGACTGCAATCAATATAGAAAATACTGCGATCCCCCGTTTTAAAACGCCCTGATTTATGCGCACTGCGTTTTTGCTCCCCAGATACACGCCAACGCCATGGCTTGCCAGAGCGGCAGCCAACACAGGCAGGAGCGCCGGGACATCGCACTGGCTCATGTAGCCGATACAGGCCGGAATCCCGATAAAAATGGAGTTAAACAGGGCAATTCCTACTGCCACACGAACGCCGGTGCCGAATACTACTAAAAGCGGCATCACCAATATTGGGCCGCCTGCTCCGGACAAAGCACAGATCAAACCCGTAACAAACCCCAGAAGCAGGGTGGGGACAAGATGCTTCTCCAGTCGAAAGCCCTTCTCCTTTGCCCCGGCGGCCCCGGCAGCCGCCTTTTTCTCCGTCTCAGCAGCTTTTCCGTCCTTTCTCAGCAGAATGGAAATACCGGACAACAGCACCACCACATACAGAAGTATCTTGACCTGCTCTTCCGGGATAATCAAATTCAGCTTTACGCCCAGAACCGCACCTGCCATACTTCCTGCACTTAAGCGCAGACCAAAGGACACGTCCAGATTTCCAGCTTTTTTATAATTGAAAGATCCCAGCGCGCCCGACAGGATAAAGGCCGCAAAGCTCAGTGCAAGTCCCTGGGTGACGCTCATCTGCAGAAGGCCTGTATACACGATCGGAAGGAGAAATCCCGCCACTCCGGTAAGCCCTACCAGACCGCCGACTCCGAAATTGGATAATATAACTGTCAACCAGAAACAGAAAACCTTAGAGGATTAAATTTTTCGTTAAAAGCCATATCAAACCTGCCTGAGCGCAGCGAGTTTTTAATATGGCTTTTGCTTTTAGAAAAATTTCAGCCCCTTAGGTTTTCTTATGGCCGGAAACCGGAGTCCTGAACACCAGACGCCAGAGTGCGGTGTAAAGTGCGGAAACTCAAAGTCAATTTTCCTCTTGTTTCCCTTCCCGAAAACAGTTATAATTCTCTTTACTGCCCATTTTCAGGCTAAAAAGAGGAAATATCAAGTAATCAAAATCATTGATATTAGTGCTTAAAAGTGTTTGAATATACTCGAGGAGGATTATTTATGAACACTTCTAATATCACTAATTACAAACCAAAAGATTTTGCTGGATTATTAGGTGTCTCTGTTAAAACGCTGCAGCGTTGGGATAGAGAGGGGATTCTGAAAGCAAACCATACTCCAACTGATAGACGTTATTACACTTATGACCAATATCTTCAATTTAAAGGCATTCATACCGAAAATGATGATCGTCAGACTGTTATTTATGCCAGAGTATCTACAAGAAACCAAACGGATAATCTACAAAACCAGGCAGCGTTTTTACGTCAGTTTTGTAACGCCAGGGGAATGATCGTAGACCAATGCATTGAAGAGTATGGAAGTGGTCTTAATTACAACCGTAAAAAGTGGAATCAATTATTGGATGAAGTGATGGAACAAAAAATCAGGACGATTATAGTCACGCATAAAGATAGATTTGTCAGATTTGGCTATGATTGGTTCGAAAAATTCTGTATGAAGTTCAACACGACCATAGTAGTAGTAAACAATGAAGAGCTATCACCACGGGAAGAACTTGTACAGGATATTGTTTCCATCCTTCATGTATTCTCCTACAGGCTGTACGGACTTCGTAAGTATAAAAAACAAATAGAAGGAGATGAGGAGATTGCTAAAGAACTTCAAGACGGAAATAAATCCAACAGAGGAACAGAAGGTTAAGATCCGTAAGAAGATAGGAACGTGTAGATTTATCTATAATTTCTATCTTGCTCACAATAAAGAACTTCATGAAAATGGTAAAAAGTTTATGAGCAGTCATCAATTTAGAGTCTGGCTTAATAATGAATATCTGCCGGATCACCCGGAATATGCATGGATCAAGGAGGCATATTCAAAAGCAGTAACCCAGTCTGTAAATCATGGACAGACCGCATTTACAAGATTTTTCAAACATCAAAGCGGCTTTCCTAAATTCAAAAAAAGGGTAAGTCGGATGTAAAAATGTACTTCGTGAAGAATAATCCAAAGGATTGCCGCTGCGAAAGACATCGGATCAATATCCCATCCCTTGGGTGGGTCAGAATCAAAGAAAAGGGATATATCCCTGCTACAAAAGATGGATATGTCATAAAAAGCGGTTCGGTCTCCATGAAAGCGGACAGGTTTTATGTTTCAGTTCTGATAGAAATACCGGATAACAAAACAACCGATATCTACAGCGAAGGGATTGGCATAGACCTTGGATTAAAAGATTTTGCCATTCTCTCAAATGGTAAGAAATATAAGAACATTAATAAATGAGCAAGACTGAAAAAACTTGAAAAACAACTGATCCGGGAGCAGAGATGTCTCTCCCGTAAGTATGAAAATTTAAAGAAAGGAGAGTCCACTCAAAAAGCAAATATACAAAAGCAAAAGCTTAAGGTACAGAAACTTCATCATCGGATAGACAATATCCGAACTGATCATATCAATAAGGCCATCGCTGAGATAGTGAAAACCAAGCCGTCTTATATAACGATTGAGGATCTGAATGTATCAGGAATGATGAAGAACCGGCATCTTTCAAAAGCAGTTGCATCACAGAAATTCTATGAGTTTAGGACAAAGTTGAAAGTGAAGTGTGATGATAATGGCATTGAATTAAGAATTGCAGACAGGTTTTATCCATCTTCTAAAATATGTCATTGTTGAGGTTCTATAAAAAAGGACTTAAAACTTTCAGACAGGATCTACAAATGCAGTTGTAGTTATGTAGAGGATAGAGATCTTAATGCGAGTCTTAATTTAAAAGATGCAGTAACTTACAAAATTGCATGATCAGGCAAGTGTAAGTATGTACCGAAGGCTATTTCGGGAATTAACGACTGTGGAGTGTACTTAGGATCTGTGAGTAGAGATAACTCCGGTTACTCAAAAGCATACACAAAGAAACAGTAAGCGGTATTCGTGAGAATCCGCATTATCTCGATGTGAGTATGTTTAATCACATTTTGAGTGGCAGGAATTAGGATGCAACGAAAATGGTGGCATGACAAGGTGGTATATCAGATATACCCCAAGAGCTTTTATGATTCTAACGGAGACGGGATCGGAGACATCCCGGGAATCATCAGCAAGCTTGATTATCTGAAGGAACTGGGAGCAGATATCCTCTGGCTTTCCCCGATCTATAAATCTCCGCTTGCAGACCAGGGATATGACATCGCAGATTATTATTCTATTGATCCTAGGTTTGGGACCATGGAGGATATGGATCGTCTGATCGTAGAAGCAAAAAAAAGAGAAATGTACATCCTTATGGATCTGGTGGTGAATCACTGCTCCGATGAGCATGAGTGGTTTCAGGAGGCCATTAAGGATCCGGACGGAAAGTATGGAAATTTCTTTTATATCCGGGACAAAAAGGATGACAAGGCTCCCTGCAACTGGAGAAGCTATTTCGGTGGCCCGGTATGGGAAGAGCTTCCGGGACATCCGGATAAACAGTATCTCCATGTATTCCACAAAAAGCAGCCGGATCTCAACTGGGAGAATCCTGAAGTAAGAGAGGAAGTCTACAAAAACATCCGCTGGTGGATGGAAAAGGGGCTTGGAGGATTCCGTATTGATGCCATTATCAATATCAAGAAGAAGCTTCCATTTTCTGATTATCCTGCCGATCGTGCAGACGGGCTCTGCAGCATCGAGAGGATGCTGGAGGAGGCAGAGGGGATTGGAGAATTCCTGGGAGAGATGGCTGAGAAGTGCTTTCATCCCTATGATGCTTTTACTGTAGGAGAGGTATTCAATGAAAAGGAAGATGAGATCAAAGATTTTATCGGAGAAAACGGATACTTTTCATCCATGTTTGATTTTGAGGAAACCTGTTACGGAAAGAGCGAAGATGGCTGGTATGCATCCAAACCGTACCTGACTCCGGAAGAGTACAAGAATTGTATTTTCCATACTCAGAAAAGGATCGGGGATACCGGTATGATCTCCAACATTATTGAGAATCATGATGAGCCAAGAGGTGTCTGTCACTATATTTCTCCGGAAGACCGCTGTCCGGATTCAAGGAAGCTCCTGGCAGGTGTTTATTTCCTGCTGAAGGGAATTCCGTTTATTTATCAGGGGCAGGAGATCGGTATGGAAAATATGGAGTTTACTTCTATGGACCAGATCGATGACATCAGTACCATCGATGAATACCAGGTAGCGCTCCGTGCCGGATGCAGTGAAAAAGAAGCGCTTGATGCTGCTTCCGCATTTTCCAGAGACAATGCTAGAACTCCGGTACAGTGGAGCGCAGAGAAAAATGCGGGATTTTCAAAAGGAGAGCCGTGGCTTGGGGTTAATCCGAATTATAAGGAGATCAATATAGAGTCCCAGTTAACGGACAGTGACTCCCTCCTTTCTTTCTACAAAAAGCTGACTGCACTGAGAAAAGCTCCGGAATATAAAGAAACGCTTGTATATGGAACATTCGCTCCATATCAGGAAGAACAGAAGAATCTGATCGCATATACAAGAAACGGTGAGAAAAATCTTCTGATCCTGGGAAATATGCAGGCACAGTCACAGAAGGTATCTTTGCCGGGAGAAGTAAAAGAGGTGCTTCTGAATAATCAGAAAGCTGTGGAGATCACAGAAAAAGAGATCATTTTAAAACCGTATCAGTTTATCGTTCTGGAGACCGCTGACTAATGTGGCGTCAGAACAGCAGAGAAAAAAACAATAGCTATTTAGCTGACAGTCTGTTAAAATAAATGTTCGGCTGAAAAAACAGCCGTAAAGAAAGAGAATGAGAATTCAGAAGGGAATAAAGTATGCTGAAGATAAAGAATTACGTAAAGGCAGAAAGCCTTGAACAGGCATATGAACTGAACCAGAAAAGAACAGCCTGTGTGCTGGGCGGTATGGTCTGGCTGAAAATGGGAAACCGGAACATCATGACAGCCATTGATCTGTCAGGTCTTGGGCTGGATACTATTACAGAAACAGAAGAAGCATTTGTGATCGGCTGCATGACACCACTTCATGCGCTGGAAACCCACAAAGAGCTGAATGCCTATACAAACAATGCTATCCGTGAAAGTGTACGGCACATTGTGGGTGTGCAGTTTCGAAACTGTGCCACAGTGGGCGGAAGTATTTTCGGAAGATTCGGATTTTCCGATGTACTGACCATGTTTCTGGCACTGGATACCTGGGTGGAGCTGTACAATGGCGGAACCATTCCGCTGGCACAGTTTGCATCCATGGAAAAGGATAACGATATCCTGGTAAATATCATTGTAAAAAAACAGCCGCTGAACAGTGTGTACTTAAGTCAGCGGAACAATTCCACAGATTTTCCTGTGCTCACCTGTGCGGCCGCTCTTATTGACGGAAAAGCAAGAACTGTCATTGGGGCCAGACCCGGAAAAGCAATGATCGTGGAAGATGAAGAGGAAATCTTAAAAGATTTTGTACAGATGAATGCACAGCAGAAAAAGGATGCAGCAGCATCTTTTGCCGCATATGCGGCGGAACATGTTTCTACAGACAAGAACATGCGTGCTTCAAAAGAATACAGAAGTCTTCTTGTGAAAGTCCTTACAAGAAGAGCCTGGGAAGAGATCGGAGGGAGAGCAGAATGAATATCACTTTCTGGCTGAATGGTGTAAAACGGCAGGCAGAGGTACGTTCGGATGAACTGCTTCTGGATTTCCTGCGGAAAAACAGCTGTTACAGCGTAAAACGTGGCTGTGAGACTGCAAACTGTGGCCTCTGTACTGTGCTGATGGATGAACGTCCGGTACTGTCCTGCTCCATGCTGGCTGCCCGCGCAGACGGGAAACGGATCGTGACTCTGGAAGGAATGCAGGAGGAAGCAAAGGAATTCGGAGCTTTTATGGCAAATGAGGGAGCAGAGCAGTGCGGTTTCTGCAATCCGGGATTTATCATGAATGTATTTGCCATGTTAAAGGAACTGGAAGATCCTACGGAAGAGGATATCCTGGAGTATCTTTCCGGAAATCTGTGCCGTTGCTCGGGATTTGTGGGACAGACCAGAAGTATCCTGAAATTTCTTGACTATAAAAAAGGACAGGAGGAAGGAAAATGAAATACGTAAACAAGCCGGTGCCAAAAACAGATGCAATGTCTCTGGTAACCGGAAAACCGGTCTATACCGATGATCTTGCACCTTCTGACTGCCTGATCGTCAAGATCTTAAGAAGTCCTCATGCAAATGCCTGGGTGGAAGAGATCAAGACAGATGCGGCAAAGAAGATCGAGGGGATTGCCTGTGTTCTGACCTATGAGGATGTTTCTCACAAAAGATTTACTCTGGCCGGGCAGACAGCGCCTGAGATCAGTCCATGGGATCGTTATATCATAGATAAGCATGTGCGTTTTGTAGGGGATCCGGTTGCCATCGTAGCCGGTGAGACAGAAGAGGCAGTAGATAAAGCCCTGAAACGCATTAAGGTAAAATATCGTGTGGAGGAAGCGGTTCTGGATATCCACACAGCCAAGGATAATCCCATTCTGGTGCACCCGGAGGATGACTGGTATATGCCGATCCCGGCCGGCGGAGATAATAAGCGTAATCTCTGTTCCTCCAATGTAGAAGAAGTGGGTGATGTGGATGCCATGCTGGAAAAATGTGCGTATACAGTAGACCAGGTTTACCACACAAAGGCAAATCAGCAGACCATGATGGAGACCTTCCGCACCTACTGTTATATGGACCATTTTCAGAGATTGACGGTGGTTTCTTCCACCCAGATCCCATTTCATATCCGAAGGATCGTAGGAAACGCGCTGAACATTCCGTCTTCCAAAGTTCGTGTGATCAAGCCGCGTATCGGCGGGGGCTTTGGTGCAAAACAGTCTTCTGTCAGTGAGGTTTTCCCGGCATTGGTAACATGGGTTACCGGGCGTCCGTCCAAGATTGTTTTTTCCAGAAAGGAATCCATGATCGCGTCTTCTCCGCGTCATGAGATGGAAGTCCATATCCGTATGGGTGCAGACGAAAACGGTATTGTAAAGGCAATCGATCTTTATACTCTTTCCAATACCGGTGCCTATGGAGAGCATGGGCCTACAACCGTAGGACTTTCAGGTCATAAATCCATTGCGCTGTATCGTCATACGGAAGCCTACCGTTTTGCTTATGATGTTGTTTACACCAATATGCAGGCAGCTGGCGCTTATCGTGGCTATGGGGCCACGCAGGGTATTTTTGCTGTGGAGTCCGCAGCAGATGAGCTGGCTCATAAGATGGGGATGGATCCGGTAAAATTCCGTGAGCTGAACATGCCTATGGAGGGAGAGGCACTTCCGGGATATCCGGATGTACCGATCAACGGCAGCTGTACCATGGATAAATGCCTTGCCCGTGCAAAGGAAATGATCGGATGGGACGAGAAATATCCGTTCCGTGATATGGGTAACGGCAAAGTACGGGGTGTCGGCATCGCTATGGCCATGCAGGGCTCATCTATTGCAGGGATCGATGTCGGCGGAGCAGACATTAAATTAAATGAGGATGGTTCCTATACCCTGGCACTTGGATGTTCTGATATGGGAACCGGCTGTGATACCATTCTTGCTCAGATGGCAGCAGACTGTCTGGATACAGATATGAAAAATATCGTGGTATTCAGTGTGGATACAGATATTTCTCCTTATGATTCCGGTTCTTATGCATCTTCCACAACCTACGCTACCGGAAATGCCGTGATCCAGGCCTGCGGAGAACTCAGAAAGAGAATCCACGCTTTTGGCGCACAGATGCTTGGAGTATCTACAGAGGATTCTGATTTTGACGGAGAAAAAGTCCGCACAGAAGACGGAAAAGAGGTAACGCTGCAGCAGATCGCAGGAAAAGCGACCTGCGGAGTCTGCAGTGAGCTTCAGGTCGTAAAAGAATATTCTTCTCCGATCTCTCCGCCACCGTTTATGGTAGGTGCCGCTGAAGTGGAGGTCGATAAAGAGACCGGACAGATCGACGTCATTGATTATGTGGGCGTGATCGACTGTGGAACCCCGATCAATCCAAATCTTGCCAGAGTGCAGGCAGAAGGCGGTATCGGTCAGGGAATCGGAATGGTTCTGTATGAGGATGTGCAGTATACAGATAAGGGAAAGATCCGTAATAATTCTTTTATGCAGTATAAGATCCCCAACCGTATGGATATTCCGAAGGTGCGGATCGAGTTTGAGAGCAGCTACGAGAAGACAGGTCCTTTCGGTGCAAAATCCATTGGTGAGCTTGTGATCGATACACCTTGTCCGGCTATTGCCAATGCAGTTTATAATGCAACAGGTGTACGTGTCCGAGAACTTCCGATCACTCCGGAGAAGGTTGCAATGGGAATCCTTGCCAGAGAAACCGGAGA
>ERZ833782.1038-NODE-1038-length-27461-cov-4.425929_pt1 | contig 27461 bp, 18 predicted proteins | sample MGYA00519577_ERZ833782 | MGnify/ENA primary metagenome ERZ833782 (study PRJEB31850, sample SAMEA3708745) | human gut metagenome | biome: human gut; feature: human-associated habitat; material: faeces | place: China | collected 2014 ...
TAGAACACCAGCCTTCCAAGCTGGATACGTGGGTTCGATTCCCATCACCCGCTCTTCTTATGAATTGCCGGATCTCTGAATTTCAGAGGTCCGGTTTTTCTATATAATAATTGTGTCAGAATGTCAGACTACCCCATAAAAGCTGATACCCCACAGGAGGACGAACATGAATTTACGCGAATATCTGAAAACCACCAACCTCATCACCGACGGCGCCTTCGGAACCTATTTTGCCGCAAAATACCAGACCCAGGATATCCCGGAGTTGGCAAATATTACTGCGCCAGAGAAGGTAAAGAAGATCCACGAAGAATACCTGAATGCCGGAGCGAAATTTATCAGGACAAATACTTTTGCGTCAAACACAGAAACACTGCAGGAGAACTTTGCGGAAGTTGAGAAAAACATTCAGGCGGCGGTTGAGATCGCGAGAGACGCGGTAAACGGGAGAGATGCCTGGATTGCGGGAGATATCGGCCCGATTCCGGTGAATGGAACGGAGGACGCAGCGGCAGCGGCGGACGAATATTATCAGATTGCGAAGACCTTTGCGGAGTGCGGTGTCACAGTTCTGGATTTTGAGACATTCGCGGACCTCGACGGAATTCTCCCGGCGATCAAAAAGATCTGCGCGGAATATGAGATGTTTATCATGGTCTCCTTCTCTGTAAACCAGTTCGGCTACAGCGCGGCGGGACTCAGCGCGAAGCGCCTGTTAGCGGATGTGGCGGCTGTTCCAGAGATCGATGCGGTGGGCTTAAACTGCGGCGTAGGTCCGGCCCATATGCGCCAGATCCTGGAAAAGGCAGGACGTCCTGGGGATAAATTCCTGCTCGCGATCCCGAATGCGGGATATCCGACATTGACGAGAAATAAGCTCCAGTTCGGAAACACACCGGCATACTTTGCGGAGAAGATGAAGGAACTTCAGACGCTCGGCGCAGATATTTTCGGCGGCTGCTGTGGAACGACCCCGGAATTTATCAGAGAAATGTCTTCATGGGACGGAATTTTAAACAAGATTGTCCTGGATACAGAGACGGATAATGGGGAGCAGACGGGACATGTCCAGAGACATGGATTCCTCTACGACGAAAACGGAGAGAGAAAACAGAAAAAGCTTATCGCGGTAGAACTTGCTCCGCCGTTCGATGCGGATGATGAGAAGCTTTTAGAGTCTGCCCACCTCTTAAAGAACGCGGGCGTGGATGTCCTCACATTCCCGGATTCCCCGTCCGGACGGACAAGAGTCGATTCCGTCCTCATGGCGAGCAAGGTCCGTCAGGCTACAGGCCTTAATGTGATGCCACATATCTGCTGCCGTGACCGGAATGCGATCGCTATGCGGTCCCTGTTTTTGGGAGCGGCCATCAATGACATCCATAACTTCTTAATTATTACAGGAGATCCGATCCCGTCCACAGCGAGACAGATCGTAAAGGCGGTGTTCAACTCCGACTCCACCGGTCTCATGAAGATCGCAAAGGAGATGAACGAGGATGTCTTCGCGAAGAACCCGCTGTGCTACGGCGGTGCCATCAACCAGGGAAGAAAGAACCTGGATGTGGAGATCGGACGTGTGAAGAAAAAGATGGAAGAGGGCGCGGAGTTCTTCCTGACCCAGCCGGTATTCACGGAGGAGGACGCGGCGAGACTGCGCCGGATCAAGGAGGAGACGGGCGCGACAATCCTCTGCGGGATCATGCCGCTGATCAGCAGAAAAAATGCCATGTTCATGAAAAATGAGATCGCAGGCGTCAACGTGACGGACGAGATCGTTGCCAGATACCCGGAGAAAGCGAACCGCAAGGAAGGCGAGGCAGCGGGAATCCAGCTCGCGAAGGAAGTTATGAAGATGGTGGAAGACTTCGCGGACGGATATTATTTCTCATTCCCCTTCAACCGTGTATACATGTTACAGGACATTATGGGAAAATAAAGAACTGCAAAGATACAGATTGACGGCTTTTTTTCCTTATGTTATCATGTCAACCGTTGTATAAAATCGGAAACTCCTTGAAAATACAGGGATTTTCTTCCTATAGAAACAGTGACGGCACCCCGGCACCCGGAGACGGCCGTAAACGGAGAACAGAAAAAGAATGATTAAAACGATTACAGCCGCAGAGCTGATCAATGGAAGAACCTTTGACCGGACGATCATTGACATCCGTCCGGCGGAGGAATACAAAAAGGGGTCCATGGACGCCGCCTTAAATATCCCGGAGGACAAGCTGGTGGAATATCTGGAGAATCCGGAAGAGGCGGATCTGGAATCCGGCACCATCGGCGATGGAAAAGCCTGGGAAGAGGGCGTGAATGTGGGAAAGCTTCTCGCGGCGATCCCGAAGGACAAGCCGGTCTGGGTGCTCTGCCACACCGGGAACAAGAGCCTGTATGTTGCGGAACTTTTAAGCGATGCGGGCTTTGATGCCGGAAGCGTGGAGGGCGGATACCGTTCCTTCCTGCGCCTGTCCCTGTCCATGATGGTCATGAACGAGGAAGAGGTCACAGAGCGGACGAAAGCCATCGAGCGCAGCATCATCACAAAATACCGCAAGTCCATCTGGAGACGCTTCACAAAGGGAGTCCATGACTACGAGTTAATTAAGGAAGGCGATAAGATCGCGGTCTGCATTTCCGGAGGAAAAGACTCGATGCTGATGGCGAAGCTTTTACAGGAGCTGCAGCTTCACGGCAAGGTAAAATTCGATCTTGTGTTCCTTGTGATGAATCCGGGCTACAACGAGGACAACTGGAATATCATCTTAAACAACGCGAAGCTTCTCGGCATCCCGATCAACGTGTTTGAGAGCGATATCTTCAATATTGTCGCTGACGTGGATAAGAGTCCGTGCTATCTCTGTGCGAGAATGCGCCGCGGTTACCTTTACTCCCACGCAAAGGAGCTTGGCTGCAATAAGATCGCATTGGGGCATCATTTCGATGATGTGATCGAGACGACGCTCATGGGCATGCTGTACAGCGGAAAAGTCGAGACAATGATGCCGAAGCTCCACAGCAAGAACTTCGAGGGCATGGAGCTGATCCGCCCGATGTACATGGTCCGCGAGGCGGATATCAAGGCATGGAGAGATTACAACCACCTTCACTTTATCCAGTGTGCCTGCCGCTTCACCGAGCGCTGCGCGACCTGCGGAGGCGAAAAGGGATCGAAGCGGGACGAGATGAAGGAGCTGATCGCGGAGCTCAGGAAGCGCTGTGACACCATCGACATGAACATCTTCAACAGTGTTCACAACATCAATCTGAAGACGGTCATCGGATATCACAAGGGAGACTGGAGTTACAATTTCCTGGATGACTACGATAAACAATAAGAAGAAAGCCGGTAATCTGATTCGTCAGATGCCGGCTTTTTTGGAAAATGACAGCAATGAGTGCAGGATTCGTATTGATTTTTAATTCCATATGTCGAAATGGAATGATGGAATGTAATAGAAATTGACATTGACATCCTTATACCGTATAGTTATGATGAAAATATACTAAAGACGGTGAAAAAGGAGAGACATATGAAAAAGAGGAAATTTTATTTCAGGACACTTGTGGGGGCAGGTCTGATCGCAGCGGCAGCAGCATTTCCGGCATTTGCGGATAACTGGATTCATCAGGAAAATGGCTGGGTATGTAAAACTGCGGACGGCTATATGCAGACCGGCTGGTATCAGGACAAAAATAACGGGGGAAAATGGTACTATCTGTGGCCGGAGGCAGGAAACCGTCTGGGTTGCATGCAGACGGGATGGCTCCAGAAGGACGGAAAGTGGTATTTTTTTGATACGAGAAGCGGATCCAGCGGAGCGATGCTGACGGGATGGCAGTGGATCGACGGAAAATGTTACTATCTGGATCCGGCAGCCGGCGGAGCGATGGCGATCTCGAACACGCTTTCGGATGGCAGCCGCGTCGGAAGTGACGGCGCCTGGGTTGATGGATCCGGAAATGCTGTTTATCAGGCAGGAAAGGGGATCCCGGGATCCGGAAATACGGTGAATTTCAACACCAATACAAACACTTCCCAGAACCAGTCTTCCGATACCTCAAAGAAATCAAAGAGACCGGCATGGTGGGACAATGAGAACCTGACGGAGGTCCAGAAAGTCGCGAAGGACTTTGTCAATAATTATATCGCGGATGATATGACGGACTTTGAAAAGGAGATGGAGATCATCCAGTACATGGTTCAGAATATCACATACGATTACGACAATTTCCTGGAAGAAACGGTTCCGGGAACTTCCTATGGAACGACAGGAGCGCTTTTATACGGCACAGCGGTATGCGCCGGTTATACAGATACGTTTACGCTTCTCGCGGATGCCTGCGGACTTGAGACGATGGAAGTAAGCGGAGAAGGAAACGGCGTCGGCGGCTGGGGCGGCCATGCATGGAACAAGATCAAACTTGACGGGGAATGGTACCATGTGGATGTGACATGGGAAGATCCGATCATGAATGGAGATCCGGAGAATGGATATGGATACGGAAATCTCCGCAATGAGTATATCAATATCACAGACTCAAAAATGGCGAAAGATCACAGATGGACTGCGAAGGAACCGGCATGCAAGGCGACAAAGTATGGAAGATCAGCAGTTTCCAAATATATGAAGAAGAGATATTAACAAAATCAAGAAAGATTCCTGACTTAATTGTATAAAGTAATAAACTGCGGAGGTTCCTGATCTGGAACGCAGGGCAGCAGGAATTGCGGATTTTGCCGGTGCAGAACACAATGTACCGGCAAAATCCGGCAATCTGAAATTGTAAATGCCAGTGCACGATTAAATGCCATATCCGGCAATTGTGTAATTGACAATTCTTTTCAAACACGCTATAATGAGAGTCTATCGGAGAATGCGCGGATGTGGCGGAACTGGCAGACGCACCAGCCTTAGGAGCTGGCGGGCAACCGTGGGGGTTCAAATCCCTTCATCCGCACTCTTCTGTAGAACAAAAAGATACTCATGTAACTGTGACGATACAATACAGTTACGGACTTACCAGAATAAGGGAGTAGTCGGCGCCGGAAAGCGCAGTAGGGTCAACATACTGGAAATGTTCCTGGCTTTACTTGAAATGATGAGACTTATCTGTCGAAAATGACAGAGAGAGTCTCTTTTTTGTTTAAGAGGAAATCCCGATGGAACGTTCTGTTAAACAAAAAGGCACTGCGTGCCTGAGATGCGCAATGTGCGAGGCGGAAGGATCGCACAGGAAAGCGGATTCCTTTTTATCAGAAAAAATAAGCAATTTTTAGGAGGAACATGACTTATGGGACTTTTAGAGCTTTTTATCCTTGCTGTAGGACTGTCGATGGATGCGTTCGCGGTGTCTGTCTGTAAGGGGTTGTCGGTAAAAAAGATGGAACCGAAGCACGCGCTGATCTGCGGTGCATATTTTGGCGGATTTCAGGCGCTGATGCCGGCACTTGGCTATCTTCTGGGAAGCCAGTTTGAATCCATGATCACCCAGATCGACCACTGGATCGCCTTTGTGCTTCTCGGGATCATTGGATCAAGCATGATCAAAGAATCCAGAGAGGACGAAGAGGAAGAGGTCAGCGCGAGCTTTGATGTGAAGACCATGCTGGCGCTGGCGGTTGCGACGAGTATTGACGCCCTCGCGGTGGGAGTCACCTTTGCGTTTCTCCATGTAAATATCGTCTGGGCGGTGACCTTTATCGGTTGTACGACGTTTGTCCTGTCAGCAATCGGGGTAAAGGCCGGTAATGTATTTGGGATGAAATATAAGTCGAGGGCGGAGTTGGCCGGCGGAGTGATCCTGATACTCATGGGGATCAAGATCCTGCTGGAGCATCTGGGATTCCTCGGATAATATGAGATACAAATAGACCTCCGGGATTCTTGACAATGGTTTGACAGACCGATATAATGAGTGAGTATCCGAGAGGCGTACAGCAGTGTACGATGAGCATTGTATACATCAGGGTTCAGCGTCATTTGATGCGGACCCTGTAACTATGTTGACATAAGCATGGAAAACGATTCTAATTTTCCGGAAAGTTGAAAAAATATGGAAAAGAGAAACACAAACAGACAGAGAGAATATCGGGATGATTACCGCCAGCATTCCCCGGCATGGATCCGGGCGCAGCGCAGGAAGAGAAAGCGCATTATAAGACGGCGGATCATGATCGGCAGTGCGGTGATCTGCATCGTACTGGTTGCAGGAGTGGTTCGGATCTTTTCAGGAGGAAAGAGCCATGGAAAAGAGACGGAGTCCAGTGCCATCGAGGAATCCACATTCCAGGCATCCGATATCAGCGTAAATGGAATTTCCTTAAAGGGAATGACGCGAAGTGAGGCGAAGGCCGCAATTGAAAAAGAATATCCGTGGAAGGTGACGATCACCTACAACGGGGAGAGCATCGACGCGGAGAACCTGATCGACTCCGATCTTGACGCGTTTTTAGATGGGATCTGCACGGGAAAGGCAGAGGGGGAGTATACCTTCGCGGTTGAAGACTCCGAGGATCTGCAGTCCGCTGCGGCAGAGGCAGCGGCGGACGCGGCGGCGAAGTGGGATGTGAAGGCAAAGAACGGTTCTATCTCCGAGTATGACGCTGCGACAGATAAGTTCCTGTTTGCGGACGGAACTCCGGGCAAGGCGGTGAACCAGGAGAAGCTTATAAAGGATCTTGTGGAGGCGGCTACAAGCGGCAATTATGACGCTGTGATCCAGGCTGAGGTCGATGAGAGCCAGCCGGAGCTTTCCGCAGCAAACGCGAAGGAGCAGTATAAGACTCTTTCTACGTTTACGACGGAGACTACCGCCAACGAGAAGAGAAATACGAACGTGAAGCTCGCGGCCAAGGCTATCAACGGAACTATCGTGCAGCCGGGTGAGGAATTTTCCTTTAATAAGGTTGTAGGACAGCGTACGGCGGAAAAGGGATATCAGGAAGCGGCTGCCTACAGCGGTGGCGAGGTCGTACAGGAACCGGGCGGTGGTGTCTGCCAGGTATCTTCCACGATGTACCGTGTGGCATTTCAGTCCGGTATGCAGATCACGTTCCGAAGATCTCATACCTTTGAGCCGAACTACGTAACTCCGGGACAGGATGCGGCGATCAGCTGGGATATTCCGGATTTCCGGTTTATCAATACGTCAAAGGCAGCGATCGGTATCCGCGCGAACTACAGCAACCGGAAGATGACAGTCTCCTTCTACGGAGTACCGGTTCTGGAAGATGGAATCACCTGGAGTCTGGAGTCTGAGAAGACGGATGAGCTTCCGCCGCCGGAGCCGACCTATGTGGAAGACCCGACGCTGGATCCGGGCACCGAGGTGACACAGAAGGCAGCGACGAACGGCAGCCGCTGGGTTACATATAAGATCGTTTCAAAGAACGGAACTGTTGTGGAAAAGACGGAAGATCATGCGAAGACTTACAAGGGACATGCGGCTGTGATCCGCAGAAATACAGGAACCGTGAAGGTTTCACCGGATGAGACGACAGCCGTTGAGTCCACGTCGGCAGCAGCTGTAGACGGAATGCCGGACGGGTACGTTCCAGGTGAGAGCGTCGCACCGGAGAGCTCCGCCGCCGCGACAACAGCCGCCGGTTCTTCCGGCACATCGACGACAGCGGCGTCCACCGGTGGCTCTGAGACAAAGGGCACACACAGTGAGACAACGGCTGCATCGACGACAGCGGCAGCGAATGAGGCAGCGACGACGGCTGCACCGGAGACAGAAGCAACGACGGCAGCCGCACCAAACGGCCCGGGTGATGAAACATCCGCAGCGGCGCCGACAGAAGCCATTGGAAATATTGCAGGATTTCCGGGAAATTAAATAGAGAGAATAAAGAAAACGCACATCATGCTTTCAATTACCTTAATTATATGGGAGAAAGAAGATGTGCGTTTTGATTTAGTGTGAGAGAACGAGACGTCGCGGAGCGTAAACGAAAGAAAAGAGGTGTCCCAAAGGATACCTCTTTTCTTTCGTTTTTGTAAAAGCACGAGACGGGATTCGAACCCGCGACCCTCGCCTTGGCAAGGCGATACTCCACCACTGAGCCACTCGTGCGTATCAGGTTACCATCATGATAGCATGGATCTTTTGAAGTGTCAAGATAAGAAAAGTGTGGTATACTGTGGAGGATATGAAAAAATTTACTGGTCAGGTCAGCACATGGAAGTAAAAGAGAGGAAAAAACATTGGAAACATCAGTAAGATCAAAGGAAATGGACATGTTAAATGGAGGGCTGGCAGGAAAACTGATCCTGTTTTCGATACCGTTAGCGTTCAGCAGTATTTTGCAGCAGCTGTTTAATTCAGCGGACGTTGCCGTTGTGGGAAGATTCGCGGGGGAACAGGCGCTGGCGGCAGTGGGAAGCTGCGTGGCGCTGGTTGGAATTTTTGTGAACCTGATCGTAGGACTTTCTGTGGGACCGAATGCAGCTTTGGCGAACCTTATTGGTCAGAAGAACCGCGGTAAGATCAACAGCATGGTCCACACGATCCTGACCTTCGGTGCGGTTCTCGGAATTGCGCTTCTCGTGATCGGAATGCTGGTGGCAAGACTGGTCCTTGTGGCATCCGGAACGCCGGAGACAGTGCTGGATCAGGCGCTCTTATATATCAGGATCTATTTTGTGGGAATTCCGTTTATGGTCGCGTACAACTTTGGTGCTGCTATTGTCAGAAGCTACGGTGATACGAGGAGACCGATGTACTACCTTATCGTGTCCGGCGTGCTGAATGTAATTTTAAACCTGCTCCTTGTGATCGGATTCCATCTGGGAGTTGCGGGCGTTGCCATCGCCACGGTGATCTCCAACGTGGTCAGCACATTCCTCATTATCTCCCATCTGTACCGCAGGAATGATGAGTTCAGCTTCTGGTTTGACAGGATGCGGATCGATACAAATGAGCTGAAAAAGGTGCTGGCGATCGGTATCCCGGCAGGAATTCAGGGTGCGATCTTTTCTGTTTCCAACGTGTTTATCCAGAGTGGGATCAACATGTTCGGTGAGGCGGCCATCGCGGGTTCATCCCTGGCGCTGAATTTTGAGTATTTTACATATGATATTGCAGGTGCATTTGCCCAGGCGGCGGTTACATTTACAAGTCAGAACTTTGGTGCGGGCAACATGAAGAGATGCAGAAAGATCTTCTGGCTCTGCCTGCTCTTTGGATTCGGATTTACGGAGATCCTCAGCGTGATCTTTATCGTGTGGGAAGATTTTTTCGTCAGCATCTATACGACGAGCGCTGCGGTGGCGGCATACGGGATCATACGAATGGATCGTGTGTGTGCCTTGGAAGGTTTAACTGCGACATATGAGGTTGCCAGTTCCTGCCTGCGAGGAACTGGAAAGTCCCTGGAGCCATCCGTCATCACGATTCTTGGTACGGTCGTATTTCGCCTGATCTGGCTCACAACGATATTCCGCATGTTCACGACTTATGATATGTTGATGAATGTGTATGTGGCGTCCTGGCTGTTTACGGGATGTTCAATGTTCGTGGTCTACTTCTTCCATATGAGGAAGATAGATAAGCTGTTAGGGGCGAGATAGAGAGAAATCTGTTACTGTCTGCACAGTGCGTAAATAATAGAGAAGCGTTTTCCTGAGGGATATCTGTTGATGAGATGACCGGACAGGAGAACGCTTTTTAAAATGATGCGCACTCGCGCGAAGATGTAGATTGTCGCAAGCGATCACGCGAGGCACATTCTTTTTCATATATAGTGGTTAAAGACTGGCAGATTGGATGATATGGTTGAGAAGTTAGAAGCCAGTTGAAATGGTTTTCCGGCTTATAGGCGAATGATCTTCGCACCCAGAAGCTCTGCGTCGTCCTCCGCATGGGTAGCGATGATCAGGAGCTTTCCGGCGCAGAGCTCTTTGACCATGTCGATCGTGAGCTGCCTTGTATCGGCGTCCAGTCCGGTAAAAGGCTCATCCATGAGAATGATCTCAGACGGTGCGAGGATCGCGCGCAGGATCGTGACACGCCTCTTCATGCCGCCGGAAAATTCACAGACAGGCTTATTCAGGGCGTCTTCCGGGAGAAGACGGAGCAGGTATGCGGTCAGAGCTTCGTTGGAATATCGCTTTCCAAGAGCGAAGCGGAGGTTTTCAATGGCGGTATAGCCTTCCAGAAGACGGTTTTCCTGAAAAACGGCGGAGATCAGGGGACGCATTCCCCGGATCCTGCAAGGATCAGATTTTGATACCGTGCCGGAAGATGCTTTTATATCGTTATTGCCGGTATCCCCTGCTGATGTACCGAACAGGATCACACCGGAATCCGGCTTTTCAAGTCCGAGGATCAGACGGAACATTGTAGTCTTTCCGTTTCCGGATGGTGCCATCAGACAGTAGAAAGTTCCGGAGGAAAATTCCAGGGAGAGATCGGAGAGAACCGGCTGCCCGTCGTAGGATTTGGTGACGGAGCGGAGCGCGAGAGCAGTGTCATTTTTTTTATTGATCGGACTCATTCACATCAGCCCCCTTTCCGGCACATTTCTTCAGAATCCACAGGAATCCCTTTTCAAACAGACTGCTCACAAGAATGATGACAACCGTCCACGCGAAGAGCTCCGCGGTGCTCAGATAGATCTTCGCGAGATACAGCCCCTCGCCGATGGAACCGTCCGGCACACCGATGACTTCGGCAGCGATCCCTGACTTAAATCCCATGCCGAGGGCAGTGCGGCAGGCGCTTTTTAAGTACGGGTAGAGTGCTGTGCGGTAGATATAGAACGCCCGGCGGATAAACGGGACGTGGAAGACTTCCGCCATCTCTAAAAGTTCCCGGTCCGCAGATATCAGACCGGCTTTCGTGTTCACATGGATCATGGGATAGACCACGAGGAACGAGATAAAGACGGAGAGGTTTTTAGAGCCGGCCCAGATCAGCGCCAGGATCACGAAGGACGCGACGGGAACCGTCTTCATGAGCTGCACCGGCGGCTCTAAGAATTCGTCCACGATGGGAAAACGGTACGCCAGAGATCCGGTGAAAAGTCCCAGAAAAAACGCCAGAAAGAATCCGATGCTGATCCGCCAGAAAGAAAACGCGATGGCGGACCAGAAATCCGGGAGCAGGATCTGTTCACAGAGCGCCCGCAGCGTATCGGCAGGCCCCACAAGGAAAATATGATTCCGGATCAGGGAGGCAGCGGTCTGCCAGAGAACGATCCAGAAAAGGATGATCGAGAGCCTGCGGAGAAATCCGGAAAAACGATGATCCATGGCGGCTGTCTCCTTCCATAAAGTGTAATAAAAATCAATGCTGTTTTCCAGCGGTTGAATTTCTTCATGTAATCGTAATAATAAAATTATAGTAACTATTCAGTGCCTTCATAGTTACGTGCAAAAATCCATTCCAGATCAGCTTCGCTGATGGGATTTTTGCCTTCCAGCCCATGTTTTCTTACGGTCAGCGCAGCAAGTGCGCAGACCTACTGAACAGTTACAAATTATAACAGATATTTCTCATGGCTCAAGCTATTAATCTGACTTATGTAAACTAAATTCCGTGAGAATAAACGAAGATATAGAAATGAGGTATGACTGTTTTGCCAGCCATACCTCGTTTTTCACAGTCGGCATGAATGCTTGTAACTGTTGAGAACTTTCGCAGTCACAATTACTTTACATAGTAGAATCCATCATCCGGCAGCTCACCGCCGACGGAGGCCGGGTTCTGGTCGTACAGAGCCTGAAGGTAACCGGAAAGTGCTGTTTTCATCTCATCACCGGAGATAAAGGTGATATTGCAGTAAGGAAGCGCTTTTTTTGCGATCGGAGCCTTTGCGACGATCTCAGCCTTTGCGATGAGCTCGGCTGCGGCATCCGGATCCTCCGCGGTGAAGGCGATGGATGCCTCATGTTCCTGTAAGAACGTATCGACGAGATCCTCGTGCTCCTTTAAGAAATCATTGTTTACAATGGTAACACCTGTTACAAGACGGCTTCCGGAACCTTCGCCCTGGACATTATCCCACTCTTTTGTGAGATCCATGATGATGGAGAGCTTTTCATTCTGGGCGAGAGCGGCAGTTACGAACGGCTGCGGAAGAAGACCGATGGCGTTCGGATCCTCAGCGAGGACGGAAGCAACCTCAGATGCCTCGGACTTGAATTCAAGAGTTACATCATCCTCTCCGAGTCCTGCGGCGGAGAGCACATAGCGGAGTGCGTATTCCGGAGTAGTTCCCTTTCCCGGAAGATATACGGTCTTTCCCTTTAACTGATCAATCGTTGTCACGGAGCTGTCGGCAGATACGAAGTAGAGAACGCCGAGAGTATTGATATCGATCACGGAGATATTTTTGTTTGTCTTATTGTAGAGAACGCTTGCGACGTTCGCCGGAAGCAGGGCGATATCGACTTTTCCGCCTGCGACCATGGCGGTCATCTCGTCAGCCGCGGTGACCATAGTGAATTCGTAGCTGTTCTCGGACTCCCCGTTTGCGGCCTCGTCCATGAGCTTTACAAGTCCCATGGTGGTCGGACCCTTTAAACCGCCGACACGGACAACGGTCTCCTCGCCGGTGTTTTCAGCGGCGGACTCGGAAGCGGCTTCCGTTGTGGTCTCCTCAGCGGCAGTCGTTGTCTCCTCCGCGGAAGAAGCGGCAGCTGTTGTTTCGATTTTGGATGATGAGCAGCCTGCAAGGAGAGATCCCGCAATCGCGGCAGCCATCATGACGGATAACATTTTTCTCATAACGTAGTTCCTCCTGAAAAAAATCTGACAGACACGGGTCTTGTCCCACTGTCTGCGTGAATGATAAATCCCCGGTATGCACACGAAAAGAGCATACCGGGGATCCTGAATATGACAGATATTCCCGTATCAGATTCTTTTCGTCTTTTCCCTCAGGACGGTTGACCTTTGGGGTTAGCACGACCGAACTAAATAGAATATATCATGGGGAGTCAGGAATGTCAATCCAACATGAGACTGGGGAAAAACATGTTTTAAAGGCGAAGGCTGCATATGCCAAACCGAAAATAATCGGAAACGGAGTGGCGGGAAAGAGGCGGAACCGGAACCTGACTTTGTGAAAAAAAGAGACAAAGAAAGCGGTGCTGGACAGCCGCATACTGCGAACAAATATCCGACACAGAAAGACAGAAAAACCCAGGAAAATACAAGAAATTTCGCTGCCTGTACTTTATTGTATACAATTTAAGAAAATAAGGTTTTTCCCCGGAATGCGTTGGATTATATACAATTTCCGACTTGCTTTGCAAAGGGGGATATGCGATAATATGATGCGAAAACATTAAAAATTAAGGTAAGATAGAGGATTCAAAATTTAGGAGGAAATGGTATGAAAACCAACGATGAGGCACTGCTTAAGATCAAGTATAACGTGCTGCGCACAGTTTCCAGGCTGGCTTTTGAGGGCAGACTCGAGGAAGAGAGAGACAATATCCCGTTCAAACTGATCCCGGGTCCAAAGGCACAGTTCCGCTGCTGTGTATACAAGGAGAGAGAGATCATCCGTCAGAGAATCCGTCTCGTGGAGGGAAAATGTCCGAGTGACAAACAGAGCGACAATATCATTCAGGTCATCTCTTCTGCATGTGAGGAGTGTCCGATCACAAGATTCGTTGTAACCGATAACTGTCAGAAATGTATGGGTAAAGCCTGTCAGAACGCATGTAACTTTGGTGCGATCTCGATCGGCCGCGACCGTGCCCATATCGATCCGAGTGTCTGTAAAGAGTGCGGACGCTGTGCTCAGGCATGTCCGTACAATGCGATCGCTGAGCTGATCCGTCCGTGCCGCCGTGCATGTCCGGTAGATGCGATCACAATGGATCCGGAGACCGGAATCTGCCAGATCGATGAAAAGAAATGTATCCAGTGCGGTGCCTGCGTAAGAAGCTGCCCGTTCGGTGCAATTTCCTCCAAGGTATATGTTGTACAGGTGATCGAGGCGATCAAGGCCGGCAAGAAGGTCGTTGCCATGGTTGCTCCGGCTGCTGAAGGTGAGTTCGGCCAGGATATCACAATGGAGAGCTGGCGTACTGCATTAAAGAAGGTTGGCTTTGCCGATATGGTAGAGGTTGCTGCCGGTGCTGATATGACAGCAGCTTACGAGGCAATGGAATGGGCAGAGGCATTTAAGGAAGGCAAGAAGATGACGACCTCCTGCTGTCCGGCATTTGTAAATATGATCAAGAAACACTACCCGACTCTGATCGATAATATGTCCACAACGGTATCCCCGATGTGCGCGGTATCCAGAATGTTAAAAGCGATCGATCCGGAGACAGTTACCGTATTTATCGGACCGTGTATGGCAAAGAAGTCTGAGGCGGCTGACAAGTCCATCGAGAACAATGCGGATTATGTTCTGACCTTCGGTGAGGCCATCGAAATGCTGCGCGGAAAAGAAGTTGAGCTTGAGCCGGCTGAGGAGACAAAGCAGGAAGGCAGTGTCTTCGGAAAACGCTTTGGCAATGGCGGCGGCGTGACAAACGCAGTGATCGAGTGCTTCAAGGAAAGAGGCGAGAGCGCAGATGTTAAGGTTGCGCGCTGCAGCGGTGCGGCTGAGGTTAAGAAAGCCCTTCTTCTTCTCAAGGTCGGCAGACTTCCGGAAGACTTCATTGAGGGTATGATGTGCCAGGGCGGCTGCGTAGGCGGACCGAGCAACATGAAACAGGAGATGGCATTCAAGAAAGACCGTGACGCTGTGATTGCGAAGGCAGACGGCCGCGGAGTATGGGAGAACTTAAAGAATTACGATATGGATTCCTTCTCCATGCATCGCAGCTACGAGAAGCCGGAGGCTTAATGTAGGTTTACATAACATATGAATATGGCAGGGTGTCCGGCTGAGGCTGGCGGACATCTGTGAACAAAAGAACAGCATGTATTTTCTGGAGAATTTCTGGAAGGTATATGCTGTTTTGATGTCATGGATCCGGGGTGTGTCGGCTTAACAGCGGAAAAATGTGACCTGCAGCAAGTGCTCATGCCTGGGTGAACGGAAGATGGTACTATCTGAACGCGGACGGAGATATGGTGATCGGCTGGATCCTTGTGAACGGAAGATGGTACTATCTGAATGCGGATGGAGATATGGCGATCGGCTGGATCCTTGTGAACGGAGTCTGGTATTACCTGAATCCGATGGCAGGAGTCCTTGATCCGGGTGGAAATCTGATACCGGAGGGCGCAATGTACGTAAGTGCAGTGACGCCGGATGGCTATCGTGTCGGAGTATCCGGGGCGCTGATCGGAAGATAACAGACAGCGGCAGGTATCTGAAACGATATCTGCCGCTGTTTTTGTTGTGCTTTATCCAGATTCGATAAGATCCCACCTTTTTCAGGTGGTAGTAACAGCAAATTTGTCTCAGTGGAAGTCAGTTTTCGACTGAGACGAATTTGTATTTAGAAGCTTATGGTATGTAGATTACAACCGGCACTTATTGACACGCTTGGAAGAAAGTTCTTCCACCTTTTTTAACGTCTTCGCCAGATTTGGATCCACATATTCCTCTTTTTCAAGGTTTTTCTGAGCTGTGGAAAGCATCAGCTTGATACGGTTTAACTGGTTTACCTCACTGGCCCCCGGATCATAGTCGACGGCGATGATGTTTGCCTTGGGGTTCGCGTAGCGAAGCTCCTTGATGACACCTTTTCCGACGATATGGTTCGGCAGGCAGCCGAAAGGCTGGACGCAGACGATGTTGTTGACACCGCTCTTGATGAGCTCCAGCATCTCACCGGTCAGGAACCAGCCCTCACCGGTCTGGTTTCCGAGGGAGACAAAGCCGTTTGCCATCACTGCCAGATCCTTGATCCTTGAAGGCGGAGTGAAGTGGGTGCTCTTTTCGAGAGCAATTCTTGCGGCCTTTCTCATGTACTCCAGAAGGGAGATCGCCATGTTGCAGAGATGCGCCGTGGAGCGCTTCATTCCCAGATTATCTGCCTTGAAGTTGCTGTTGTAGAAGCAGTAAAGCAGGAAATCCATGAGATCCGGCATAACAGCTTCCGCACCTTCCGACTCCAGGAGCTCCACGATGTGGTTGTTGGCGGTCGGTGAGAATTTCACGAGGATCTCTCCGACGATTCCGACCTTCGGTTTGTGGACATTCGTGCGCTCTAAGTTATCGAAGTCGTGGATGATGCCGCGGATATTCTTCACGAAGGTCATCATTCCGGCGCTCTTTGTGGAGAGTGCTTTGACACAGATCTTCTTCCATTTCTCGTGGAGCGCATTTGCGGAGCCTGGAACGGCCTCGTAAGGTCTTGTAGCGTAGAGAACACGCATAAATACATCACCGTATACAACAGCCTGAAGAGCCTTCACAAGCATGGACGGCGTGTAGGTGAAGCCCGGATTCGTCTCCATACCATTCGCGTTGATGGAGATGACCGGGATCTGCGCCATTCCGGCTTTTTCCAAAGCGCGGCGGATAAATCCGATATAGTTTGACGCACGACAGCCGCCTCCGGTCTGGCTCATAAGGACAGCTGTGTGGTCGAGATCATACTTTCCGGACAGCAGGGCATCCATGATCTGTCCGATAACGATCAGGGACGGATAGCAGGCGTCGTTGTTTACATATTTTAATCCCGTATCGACGGCTGTCTTGTCATCGTTCTGGAGAACGACGAGGTTGTAGCCGAAGCTGCGGATCGCCGGCTCGATGAGCTCGAAGTGGATCGGGGACATCTGCGGGCAAAGCAGCGTGTAGTTCTTTTTCATGTCCTTCGTGAACATCACACGGTTGTAGGAGCTGGACACGATATTTCTCGTGTAGCGGCGCTCCTCGCGGACACGCAGGGCGGAGATGAGGGAACGGATACGGATCCTTGCGGCTCCGAGGTTGTTGACCTCATCGATCTTTAAGACCGTATAGATCTTACCGGATCGGGTGAGAATATCACTGACCTGATCGGTGGTCACAGCATCAAGACCGCAGCCGAAGGAGTTTAACTGGACGAGATCCAGGTTATCCTGTGTCTTTACAAAGGCTGCCGCCGCATACATCCACTGGTCGGTAACGACGAGCGGGCGCTCCACCTTTCCTAAATGGGATACGGAGTCCTCCGTGAGAACAGCGAAACCGTAGGAGGTGATCATATCGGCGATGCCGTGGTTGATCTCCGGATCGATGTGGTACGGACGTCCCGCAAGGACGATGCCGTGTTTTCCGGTGTCTTTTAAGTACTGTAAGACTTCCTCGCCTTTCTTCTCCACATCAGTTCTCGCCTGCGCGAGTTCATCCCAGGCCTTCTTAGCGGCCTTCTTCGTCTCGGATTCCGGAATATCGAATTCCTTCTTAAAGACTTCCTGAAGCTGCTTTGAAAGGACCGCCTCGCTTGTGAACGCCATGAACGGATTTAAGAACTTCACGTTCTTTTCCTTTAATTCCTCCATGTTGTTCTTGATGTTCTCCGAGTAGGAGGTGACCATCGGGCAGTTGTAATGGTTTCCGGCGCCCGGAACCTCTTTCCGCTCGTAAGGAATACACGGATAGAAGATAAACGGCACATCGCGTTTAATGAGCCAGGAAATGTGTCCGTGGGCAAGCTTTGCCGGGTAACATTCAGACTCACTCGGGATCGTCTCGATGCCCAGCTCGTAGATCTGGTGACTGGACTGCGGGGACAGCATCACGCGGAAACCGAGCTCCTTAAAGAAGGTTGCCCAGTACGGGAAGTTCTCGTACATGTTGAGGACCCGCGGGATTCCCACAACGCCGCGGGTCGCCTTGTCGGCTGTCAACGGCTCATAGTCGAAGAGTCTGTGATACTTCCATGTAAAGAGGTTCGGGATGTCACGTTTTGCCTTTTCCACGCCGAGACCGCGCTCACAGCGGTTTCCGGAAATATACTGACGTCCACCCTCGAACCGGTTGATCGTCAGGACACAGTGGTTTACGCATCCGCGGCAGCGGCTCATGGTGGTCGTGTAGGTCAAATTGATCATATCGTCCAGAGAGAGCATCGTCGTCTCATGGGGACGGTGCATATAGCGCTCACGGGCGATCAGGGCCGCGCCGAAGGCACCCATGATACCTGCGATATCCGGGCGGACGGCATTGCAGCCGGAGATCCGCTCGAAGCTTCGGAGGACTGCGTCATTGTAGAAGGTTCCGCCCTGTACAACGACGTTCTTTCCGAGATCACCGGCGGAAGTGATCTTGATGACCTTAAACAGGGCATTCTTGATCACAGAGTAGGCGAGGCCGGCGGAGATATCCGCAACGGAAGCGCCCTCTTTCTGCGCCTGTTTTACGTTGGAGTTCATGAATACGGTACATCTCGTTCCGAGATCCACCGGGTTCTGGGCAAAAAGTGCCGCCTTCGCGAAATCCTGAACGCTGTAGTTTAAGGATTTTGCGAAGGTCTCGATGAAGGAACCGCAGCCGGAGGAACATGCCTCGTTGAGCTGGACACTGTCCACGGTGCCGTCCTTGATGCGGATACATTTCATATCCTGACCACCGATATCGAGGATGCAGTCTACGGACGGATCGAAGAATGCCGCCGCGTAGTAGTGGGAGATCGTCTCGACCTCGCCTTCATCCAGCATGAAGGCCGCCTTTAAGAGGGCCTCGCCGTAGCCAGTGGAGCAGGAGTAGGCGATCTTCGCGCTGTCCGGAAGCAGGGACTTGATCTCCTTTATGGAAGAGATCGCGGTCGCCAACGGGCTTCCGTTGTTGCTGCTGTAAAAGCTGTAGAGCAGGGAACCATCCTCGCCGACGAGTGCCACCTTCGTTGTGGTGGAACCGGCATCGATCCCTAAGAATACATTTCCCTCATAGGTGGAGAGGTCGCCGCGGCGGACCTTGTACTGGTCATGGCGGTCGGTGAATTCCTTATAATCTGCCTCGTCCTTAAATAAGGGCTGCATTCTCTTTACTTCAAATTTCATCTTGATGCCGCCGGAAAGATCTGCGATCAGCTTGTCAAGAGAGAAGATCTCCGCGTGATCCTTCGCATTCATGGCAGCGCCGACGGCGGCGAAAAGATGGGAGTGGTCCGGGGCGATGATCGCGTCGCCGGTTAAATTTAAGGTGCGGATAAAGGCGTTTCGAAGCTCCGGTAAAAAGTGCAGCGGACCGCCGAGGAACGCTACGTTTCCGCGGATCGGTTTTCCGCAGGCAAGACCGCTGATGGTCTGGTTCACAACCGCCTGGAAAATAGAGGCTGCAAGATCCTCACGGGTCGCACCGTCGTTGATCAGCGGCTGGATATCAGACTTTGCGAATACGCCGCAGCGGGCAGCGATCGGGTAGATCGCCTTATAATTTTTTGCATATTCATTCAGACCGGCAGCATCCGTCTGTAATAAGGAAGCCATCTGGTCGATAAAGGAACCGGTACCGCCGGCGCAGATTCCGTTCATACGCTGGTCGATTCCGCCTGTAAAGTAGATGATCTTCGCGTCCTCGCCGCCAAGCTCGATGGCGACATCCGTCCGCGGAGCGTAGTCCTGAAGTGCGGTCGCAACCGCTACAACCTCCTGGACAAATGGAATATGTAAGTAACCCGACAGAGTGAGTCCGCCGGAACCTGTAATATTGGGCCGTAAAGAGAGTTCACCGAGTTCTCCCTTACACTTTTTCAGAAGCGAGGCCAGGGTTTCCTGGATATTGGCGTAATGCCGCTCATAATCCGCGAATAAAATTTTGTTGTTGTCGTCGATCACGGCAACTTTTACTGTAGTGGAACCGATATCGATTCCAAGACGATAACATTGATTCATACGAGCGGGGAGTTCTCCCCATACCTCCTTTTCAACAGAAAAAAACGAGCCGTCCGCAAAAAAGCAGGCAGCCAGCCGGAATGCGGGCATCAACATGCCGAACCGTTCAGCCATACAATTTTCTGCCGGAATCGGCACATAGCTGAACTGTTATGTCAAAATTCCGCACATAGTATAACACATTAAAAAAGGAAATACAATTGACGGAACTGGCATCTTGAGGTTAAAAACGGTTAAAATTCTGTAAAGAATGTGTAAAGATTTTAGAAGAAAGCGTTGCGGGGATGGATAGACATTCCGGTAACGATATCATAAAGCGTTTGACAAAAGAAACGGTTGGGAATTATAATACGGGACGTAGGAGAAATAGATATTTCTATTAGGAAAGGAAAGCTTCAATGAATTTTATGAACAAGATGGAGCGGAAATTCGGACGGTACGCGATTCCGAATCTCATGTATTATATCGTGATCCTGTATGCGGTGGGCGTGCTGGTCCAGATGATGGCACCGGCATTTTACATCCAGTACCTGATGCTGGATGCGAGGGCGATCCTTCACGGACAGATCTGGCGAGTCGTTACATTTATGATCTGGCCGCCGTCTGGCAGTCTTTTCTTTAACCTAATAGCGATCTACCTTTACTACAATCTGGGAATGACTCTGGAGCGGGTTTGGGGAACCTTCCGGTTTAATGTGTACTTTTTTATGGGTGTGATCGGTCATGTCCTTGCGGCGCTGCTGATCTACATCATTACAGGGCAGGTCTATATTCTCACCACAGATTATCTGAACTTTTCCCTGTTTTTTGCATTTGCGGCCACATTCCCGGAAATGCAGTTTTACCTGTTTTTTGTACTTCCGATCAAGGCGAAGTATCTGGCACTTTTTGATGGGCTCTACTTCGTCTATGGATTCCTTTTCGGCGGCATGTCGCAGAGAATTGCGATCGTTATGTCTTTACTTAATTTTATCGTATACCTCTTCATGTCCAGGGGGAGCCGTCTGAATCCGAAAGAGATCAGAAGAAAACAGGTCTTTCACTCACAGATGCGCGAGGCGCAGAAGACAGCGGAAAAGATCGGACGCCACCGCTGTGCTGTATGCGGACGTACCGAGGAGGATGACCCGAATCTTGTATTCCGCTACTGCTCCAAGTGCGAAGGCGACTATGAATACTGTCAGGACCACCTGTATACCCACAAACATGTAACAAAAGGCGGGATGGATCCAAGACAGGCAAACAGCAATCAGGAGGCATAACATGAAGAAAACAAAAATTATCTGTACCATGGGACCGAACAGCGATGACAGAGAGGTCATGAAACAGCTGCTCTTAAACGGAATGGATGTTGCCCGTTTCAACTTCTCCCACGGAACACACGATGAGCAGAGAGCCCGTTACAAACAGCTCCGCGAGGTTGCGGAAGAGGTTGGAAAACCGGTAGCGGCTCTTCTTGATACAAAGGGACCGGAGATCCGTACCGGTGTTTTAAAGGACGGAAAGAAGGTAACCCTGACAGCAGGCGAGGAGATCATCCTCACAACAGAGGATATCGTCGGTGACGCAAAGAGAGTCCACATCAACTATAACGGCTTAAATGAGGACGTAAAAGAGGGCAATGTGATCCTGATCGATGACGGCCTGATCGAGCTTCATGTTGAGCGTGTCGAGGGAACCGAGATCTACTGCAGGATCATGAACGGCGGTGAGCTTGGTGAGAGAAAGGGCGTCAACGTTCCGAACGTAAAGATCAAGCTTCCGGCATTAACAGATAAAGATAAGGAAGATATCCGTTTCGGTATCGAGCTTGGGTTCGACTATATCGCGGCTTCCTTTATCCGTTCTGCAGACGCAATCCGTGAGATCCGCCAGATGTTAGACGAGGGCGGTTCCTCGATGGGAATCATCGCGAAGATCGAGAACGCTGAGGGACTTGAGAACCTTGACGAGATCATCGAGGCCAGCGACGGAATCATGGTAGCCCGCGGAGATCTGGGCGTTGAGATCGCACCGGAGAAGCTTCCGCACCTTCAGAAAATGATGATCAAAAAGTGCAGCGCCGCATGTAAGGTCGTTATTACAGCGACCCAGATGCTGGATTCCATGATCCGCAACCCGAGACCGACCCGCGCGGAGGTTTCCGACGTTGCGAACGCTGTATATGACGGAACAGACGTTGTTATGTTATCCGGTGAGACTGCAAATGGTAAGTACCCGGTCGAGGCATTAAAGATGATGGCTCATATCGTTGAGGAGACCGAGTCCCACATGAGCGGTGACTTCTACGAGAAGAGAACCGTATCCGACGATAACCGCCACAATATTTCCAATGCGGTGAGCTATGCGTCCGTCGCAACGGCACAGTCCCTTGACGCGGCTGTCATCATCGCGCCGAGCATCAGCGGCTACACGGCGAGAATGCTTTCCAAGTGGCATCCGTCCACAAAACTTGTGGGAATGTCCCCGAGTATCTCTGCAGTCCGCAAGATGATGCTCTACTGGGGCGTTACCCCGTTCCAGGCAAAAAGAGCGGAATCCACTGACACTTTAATTGAGAACAGTATTGACATTTTAAAAGAGAATGGTATTGTAAAAACAGGCGATATCGCAGTTGTAACCGCAGGAGTCGTTGATTATGCGAAAAGACATGAGCCGGCTGCTTCTACAAACATCATGCGTGTTGTAAATATCGACTAACACTGACTAACGAAGGAGAGAACGTACATGGAGAAGAAACCGTTTGTAACGAAGGAACAGCTGGAGGAGATCGCGAAGACCTATCCGACCCCGTTTTATCTTTACGATGAGAAGGGGATCCGCGAGAATGCCCTGAAATTAAAAGAGGCATTTTCCTGGAATAAGGGATTCAGGGAATACTTTGCAGTAAAAGCGACACCGAATCCGTTTATCTTAAAAACACTTCAGGAGCTTGGATGCGGAACAGACTGCTCTTCCAAGACAGAGCTTTTAATGTCTGATGCTTGCGGTTTTTCCGGACATGACATCATGTTCTCCTCAAACGATACACCACCGGAAGAGTTCAAGCTCGCGTATGACCTCGGCGCGATCATCAACCTGGACGATTTCACTCACATCGAGTGCCTCGAGAAGACCATCGGAACGATTCCGGAGACGATCTGCTGCCGCTTCAATCCGGGTGGATTATTCAAGGTAGCGACTGATATCATGGATAACCCGGGTGACGCGAAGTATGGCATGACGGAGGCTCAGATCACTGAGGCGTATAAGATCTTAAAGGCAAAGGGCGCGAAGAACTTCGGTATCCACGCGTTCCTGGCAAGCAACACAGTAACGAACGAGTACTATCCGATTCTCGCGAAGATCCTCTTTGAGCTTGCTGTGAAGTTAAAGAAGGAGACCGGCGCTGATATCAAGTTCATCAACCTCTCCGGCGGAATCGGTATCCCGTACAGACCGGATCAGGAGCCGAATGATATCAAAGTCATCGGTGAGAGCGTAAGAAAGGTTTACGAGGAAGTTCTCGTTCCGGCAGGAATGGGTGACGTGGCGATCTTCACAGAGCTTGGCCGCTTCATGCTGGCTCCGTACGGTGCTCTCGTGACAAGAGCGATCCATGAGAAGCATACCTATAAGGAGTACATCGGCGTCGATGCGTGCGCGGTAAACCTGATGCGCCCGGCTATGTACGGCGCTTACCATCACATCACGGTTATGGGAAAAGAGAACGAGCCCTGCGACCACAAGTACGATGTGACAGGTTCCCTCTGCGAGAACAACGATAAGTTTGCAATCGACCGCATGCTTCCGAAGATCGATAAGGGCGACCTGCTCTTTATCCACGATGCAGGCGCACACGGATTCGCGATGGGTTACAACTATAACGGTAAATTAAAGAGCGCGGAGCTTCTTCTCAAGGAAGACGGCAGTGTCCAGATGATCCGCCGGGCGGAGACTCCGAAGGACTACTTCGCTACATTTGATTTCTGTGATATTCTCAAGAATGTGAAAAACGTGTAAGAAACAGACCGATGTTTTGGACTAGTGTGGCGGACAGCAGTTAAAAACAGAAAGACGGTACTTAACCCTGGAACGAGTTGAGTGCCGTCTTTTTTTGGGAGATTTTTCTGGAAAAATGGCATGAAAAAACCCTGTACATATTGTACAGGGATTCATCATTTAGGATTTCAATTTCAAAAAGGTTTAGGATAAAGGATTTAAATTATCTCGTGCATTTCTTATGGTTAAAGTATAGCACATCACCCCCGAAAATGATTGTATATTCTTTGAATGAATTATTAAGATTTCTTTAAGATTCGGACGCTGTTTTTGAAGGATGTGGAAAAAAGCCGGAAATACTGCAAATTGTGGATGGGGATATGCACAGACGCATATTTGGGGAGGCAGCGCAGGACGAAGTGTCTATGAATATCCTGTAGGTAAGAGGAATAGAATAGAGGAATCTTGCATGTGAACCGTATTAAAGATCAAATCCGCTGCGGCGCGGCTTACCGCCTGGGGCTCACCGGAAAAGGCATCGGCGTGGCGGTTTTGGATACCGGGATCTTTCTTCACCGGGATTTTGACAGCCGGGTCACCGGGTTCGCGGACATGGTAAACGGGAAGAACTTCGCCTACGATGACTGCGGGCATGGGACCCATATCTGTGGGATCATCGGAGGCAGCGGACGCATGTCCGGCGGGCGGTACAGCGGGATCGCGCCGGGCTGTGACCTCGTCATGGTGAAGGTCCTGGACCGGAAAGGAAATGGATATTCTTCGGATGTCCTGGCGGGAATCTCCTGGATCTTAGAGAGAAAGGAAAAGCTTGGCATCCGGATCTTAAATATATCGGTGGGTGCCTGCTCGAAGCGGGGGATGAGCGAAAATTCCGCCCTGGTGAAAGGCGTGAACCGGGCATGGGATGCCGGGCTTGTTGTGGTGGTGGCGGCGGGAAACAATGGTCCCAGGACCATGAGCATCACGACACCGGGGATCAGCCGGAAGGTGATCACGGTCGGCTGTTCGGACGATGACCGGGAGGTACTGGTCGGTGGAAACCGGATGGTGGATTATTCCGGCCGCGGCCCCACGGCGGCCTGCATCTGCAAACCGGATCTCGTTGCACCGGGCTGCAGCGTTGTGAGCTGCTCCAGCAGAGCCGACAAATATACCATCAAGAGCGGAACTTCCATGAGCACACCGATCGTCTCCGGAGCCGTCGCTCTTTTACTGGAACGGTTTCCGGACATGACAAATAAGGATGTGAAACTGAGACTGAGGGAAAGTTCGGTGGATATCGGGCTGCCGAGAAACCAGCAGGGATGGGGACTGTTGGATGTGGGGAAAATGATCGGAAAATAGATGTTGAAATATTTTTATGAGTGTGTTATATTACCTGTAAAGAGGTGTCACCGATAGACGGTTGATCCTGAACTTTATGTTGAAAAAATAACCGTTCGATTTGTCAGGTCGGGGCGGTTATTTTTTTGCATTTACAGTATCTTTTCCAAGCGTATACCCCAGTCCGAAACAAGCAAGACCGAAGCTCACGACCGCAATGAAATCAATAATGCTCATGGCATCCCCTCCTTTCCATAAGATTCCTTTACAGGTTCTATGTAATTCGGGGACCAACCGCCTACCGTTATGGTGACACCATGAGAAAATTCTACCATAATCTACAGATTCTATCAATCGACTCCAGTATAAAAACAACTCATTTTTTAATTATATTTTGTTCCTGTTTAAATACACAATTTTACACAGATTTTACATAACCCCTGTCAAGCATTTTACATTTCCTTGATATTCTGATACATGGTAAGAAAGAAATGTAAAAAGTTAATGAATGATCAAAATTTTGAAGAGGGGAATTTTATGGACTTTTTTGGAGTATTGACGATGCTTGGCGGGCTCGCGCTGTTCCTTTACGGAATGGAGACTATGGGAAAAGGTCTCGAAAAGCTTTCCGGTGGAAGACTGGAAAGAATTCTTGAAAAACTGACATCAAATCCGATCAAGGCGGTCCTTTTAGGAGCGGGAGTTACGGCGATCATCCAGTCGTCATCCGCAACCACCGTCATGGTCGTAGGTTTCGTAAACTCCGGTATCATGAAGCTGACCCAGGCGGTCGGCATCATCATGGGCGCGAACATCGGAACGACGGTGACGTCCTGGCTCTTAAGCCTTACCGGAATTGAGAGTGGAAATTTCTTTGTACAGCTGTTAAAGCCGACATCATTTTCACCGGTTCTGGCACTCATCGGTGTCTGTTTTATCATGTTCTCCAAGAAGGAGAAGAAAAAAGATGCCGGAACCATCATGATCGGTTTCGCGATTTTAATGACCGGAATGGAGACAATGAGCGGGGCCGTCAAACCGCTGGCAAATGTCCCGGAATTTACCGGAATCCTGACAATGTTCTCAAACCCGGTCCTTGGAATGATCGCAGGCGCTGTCCTCACAGCGATCATCCAGAGCTCCTCCGCGTCCGTCGGTATTCTTCAGGCGTTATGCGCCACAGGGGCGGTAAATTTCAGTACTGCGCTCCCGATCATTATGGGACAGAATATCGGAACCTGTGTGACAGCGATGCTCTCCGGTATCGGTGCCTCAAAGAACGCAAAGCGCGCGGCACTGGTCCATCTTTACTTTAATATTATCGGTACCGTTATTTTTATGATCGTCTTTTATACGATCAACGCGGTCGTTCATTTTTCCTTCCTGGACACAGCGGCAAGCGCTATGGGAATTGCCGTGATCCACAGCAGCTTTAATATAGCGGCAACGATCATGCTTCTTCCGTTCGGCAGTGGCCTTGTAAAGCTTGCATGTCTCACGATCCCGGAAGAGAAGAAGGAAGCTCCGGCTCAGAATCAGGAAAAAGACGCGTTCCGTCTTCTCGACCAGCGTTTCCTCGACACGCCGGCTTTTGCGGTTGAACAGTGCCGTCAGACGACGATCCAGATGGCGAAGCTTGCACGGGAATGCTTCTTTACGGCGGTGGATCTGCTTCACGGCTATGATGACGAAAAGGCAGCACGTGTGGAGGCCCTGGAAAACCTTGTGGACCGCTATGAGGATGAACTTGGAACTTACATGGTAAAGCTTGGCGGAAAAAATCTTTCCAAGTCAGACAGCCATACCGTATCCCTGCTCTTACACTGCATCGGAGATTTTGAGCGTATTTCCGATCACGGCATGAACCTGAAAGATTCCGCAAAAGAGATGAAGGAAAAAGAAATGCAGTTCTCCAGCAAGGCAGAGAAGGAACTTGGCATATTCTTCGACGCGGTAAAGGAGATCCTGAACCTGTCCATCGATGCCTTTGAGACGAACAATACGGATGAGGCAGCCAGAGTGGAGCCTCTTGAGGAGGTCATCGACGATATCAATACCGTCGTAAAGGCAAACCATATCCGAAGACTCCAGAAGGGAAAATGTACGATCGAGCAGGGATTTGTGCTTTCCGATATTTCCATGAATCTGGAGCGTGTTTCCGACCATTGCTCCAACATCGCAGTCAGTGTCATTGAGATCGACCGTGACGGTTTTGATATCCACGGTTATCTTGATAACCTGAAGCGTGACGGAGATCCGCATTTCGCGGCGATGGTAGAGCAGTACCGCGACAAATATATGCTTCCGGTATAGGAAGATATGTAGTAGAATGGTAACTGTTCAGTAGGTCTGCGCACTTGCTGCGCTGACCGTAAGAAAACATA